>Ga0209542_10002909_pt1 | contig 37616 bp, 40 predicted proteins | sample RifCSPhighO2_01_FD_184028 | JGI IMG/M metagenome (GOLD analysis project Ga0209542, IMG submission 184028) | Soil microbial communities from Rifle, Colorado - Rifle CSP2_plank highO2_0.1 (SPAdes) (version 2) | ecosystem: Environmental > Terrestrial > Deep subsurface > Rock core/Sediment ... | reverse complement strand
AAATGTGATACAGCAGGGTGCAAAAAGAGCGACCATGCCGCCTAAGAAAGAAGCTGTAAGCGAGACACCAAAGAATAAGTTGTTATCCATAATTTACTCTACAAAAGCTTTTACGGTAAATGTAAGTTTGGCGTTTTCGGGATCGTTGGTTTGGATAAAGACATCGCGAGTTACTGTACCTGAAACTGGCATAATATACGGCCGATAGATGACGGAGAGATCAGCCTTTTTACCGGGATCAACGGTGCCTGTCCAGGTGCCTTTGGAATGCATGCCGAATTCAGGGCTTTTTTGGCCATCTATAGTGATAATCCCTACAGTGCAACCGCATGATGAGGATACTCCAAAAAGCTGGAGGGGTTTGTTGCCTGTATTTTCTATAGTAAATTTACCTGCTTTTTCTCCACTTACTTTCATTTTGCCTAGGTCAGAAAAAAGGGAAGAGGCTTTGGCTTTGGGTTTGTCTGTATCTTTGGCGGAATAGGAAGCAACGAGAGTAGAGGAGTTGGTAGTTTTTTGCTCGCTAGCGGAAAATACTACTATGACGGCTATGGCAAGTAGAGTAAATCCACCGATAAGGGCTAATATTATTTTTTCACCTGACATAAAGTTTTTCATGGAACCTCCTTTAAATTTTTAATTTCAACCTTTTTAATAAAAGGGAGTTGGTGATAACTGATATAGAACTTGAGGCCATGGCGAGGGAAGCAAAAATGGGATTGAGTAGTATGCCAAAGAAAGGATAGAGAATGCCCATGGCTACGGGAATAAGGAGGACGTTATATCCAAATGCCCAAAAAAGATTGAGGCGGATAGTGCGCATGGTTTTTTGTGATAATTCTATTGATGCTGCTACTGATCTGAGATCTTTATTTACAAGTGTAATGTCAGCTGCCTCGATGGCTACATCAGTGCCTGTACCCATGGCAATACCGACATCAGCAGCGGCCAGAGCGGGCGCGTCATTTATACCGTCTCCGACGAAGGCAACTATATTAGTTGATAGTTTATAGTTATTAGTTTTTAGTTTCTGAACTATTTTTTCCTTGTTTTGTGGTAGGACTTCGGCAAAAATATTTTCTTTATCGATACCGGCGAGAGCACCTATTGTTTGGGCTGTTTGGGGATTATCACCTGTGACCATATAGACTTTTATACCCTTTTTTTTAAGGTTGTTAATTCCTTCTTTTGCAGATTCTTTCAGAGTATCTGCTATAGCGAATAAGGCGATATTTTTGCCGTTAATGGCAACATAGGCTAAGGTTTTGCCTTCGTGGGACCATTGTTCTCCTTTTTTATCAAGTTCGGCACATCTTATGACTTTTTGATCTTCCATAAGTTTTTTGTTGCCAATGAGTACTTTTATTCCGTCTACTTCTCCTTTTATTCCCATGCCAGAAACTGCAAAAGCTTTTTGGGTGGGAAGCTCTTTGGATTTATCTTTAAGAAACTCAGTGATGGCTAGTGAAAGGGAATGCTCGGAATGTTTTTCCAGAGAATATACTGCTGAGAGAATAAAATTTTCTGTATTTTTAATTTTATTTTTGGGAAGTTTTAAGGCGTCTTTTACTTTCTCTAAATTATCCATGAAAGAAAAGTCAGTAACTTTTGGTTTGCCCTGGGTAAGAGTACCTGTTTTGTCAAAAATAACTGCTTTGATTTTGTGGGCTAGTTCGAGACTTTCGGCATCTTTTATAAGTATACCGGCTTGGGCACCTTTGCCTGTGCCGACCATAATAGCTGTGGGAGTAGCCAGACCCATAGCACAGGGACAAGCGATGATAAGAACAGCAACGGTATTGAGCATGGCAAATAAAAATGATGGCTGGGGGCCAAAATTGTACCAGAGGACAAAAGTAGCAAGAGCAATCATGATAACTATAGGTACAAAATATGAGGAAACAACATCGGCTAATCTTTGGATAGGGGCTTTACTACCTTGGGCCTGTTCAACGAGTTTGATGATTTGGGAGAGCATAGTATCACTTCCTACTTTAGTGGCTTTGAGGGTGAAGGAGCCGGTTTTATTTATGGTGGCACCGATTACGATATCTCCTTTTTGTTTATCCACAGGTATGCTTTCTCCTGTCACCATGGATTCATCTAGGGAGGATTCACCAGCAATAATGACACCATCAACGGGAATCTTTTCTCCGGGTCGGACTCTAATAAGATCGCCGATTTTTACCTGATCTATGGGTATATCGATTTCCTTACCATTTCTTAGGGTGCGGGCTGTTTTGGCGGCAAGGCCCAGAAGTCTTTTTATGGCTTCACCAGTTCCTGCTTTGGCTCGGGCTTCCAAGAATCTACCCAAAAGAATAAGAGCAATAATAATGGTGGAGACGTCAAAGTAGGGCATAGGCTCTATACCTAAGCCTTCAATAATTTGGGGGAAGAGAGTGACAAATGCAGAATATCCAAAAGCAACCGACGTGCCGATAGTAACGAGAGTATCCATATTGGCGGTTCTGTTTTTCAGAGCCGGAATTGTGGCTTTATAAAAAGTGAGTCCGGCCCAGAATTGGACCGGGATAGCAAGAAGCAGTTGAATAAAAAAGTTTTGAAGAAATGAGGGAGCTGTATTTATAAGTCCAGGGAAACTTCCCCAAAGAATAAGACTGCCTAAGACTAGACTGATACTTACCTTAATTTTGAGATCCTGAAGCTCTTTTTGTTTTTGGGTTTTTTGCTCAGCCTCTGAATTGGTTGAATCATCTTTTTTATTAATTAAAGCTTTGTAGCCGACACTTGCTACTGCATTTTCCAGAAGGGTATCGGAAACTTTTTGGGAATCATAATTAACCGAGGCTTTTTCTGTAGCCAAATTTACAGTGGCTTTTTCTACACCAGGAATTTTGGAAAGCGCTTTTTCCAATAATCTAACGCATGAGGCACAATGCATGCCTTCTATAGCAAATGTTTTAGTGGACGATGAGTTTGCCATGATACATGTTCATGCCGCAGGAGAAGGGGAATGTGCCCGTCTCGCGGGGTGTAATTTCAATAGTAGTTTTTTTATTTAGAGGAAGAAATTTTTTAATTTTGAAGTCAGAAAGAACAATTTCTTCGAGACAAGAAGATGGATCTTTACGGAAAAAATTGAGTTTGGTGGTTTTGCCTTGCGGAATCGAAATTACAGACGGGGAGTAGCCACCTTCGACTTTAATATCTATAGAATCTTTGGCTTCGACTGCCTCCTCTTTCTTACCAAGAAAATACCAGTAAGTGGCCGCGATACCCAAAAGGCCGAAAATAGTGACTATGATTTTATCCATTTTTTTGATTTCTTTTAAAGACAGCCATGACTTCGTTTATGACTTCTTTGGATTTGCCTTTTTTGATGGAATCGACAACACAGGTATTTAAATGATTATTGAGGATAAGTGAATTGATTTCTTTGAGGGCTGCTTCAACTGCCTGGGATTGGTGAAGAATGTCTATACAATATTCGTCTTTTTCTACCATTTCCCTAACTTTTTTAAGGTGTCCTTCGGTGATCTTGAGACGACTAATAATAGATTGCTGGCTATTGCCGTGGCTATGATTGTTATGATTATGCTGTTGATGATCCATATAGAAATCCTTTCTATCCCCTAGGGGGGGATAGGGATAGTATATCAAAGTTAAAAGTGAAAAGTCAAATGTTAAAAGTTATATAATAACTTTATGCTTTATACTCCTCATTTTCTCACTGGGGCGGCGATACTCAAGTTAGTGCCGAATCCAGTCATAGGAGTTCCACTGGCGCTTGCGTCACATTTTCTTCTTGATATGACACCGCATAATGATTTTGATGTTAAGCCTGGAGCGTCTCTTAAGAGTATTCTTTCTAAGAAGAATAAACAAAGGAATTTTATGTTGGTGGTGATGGCGATAGATGCGGTGCTGTTGATTCTATCTTTTTTCTGGTTACTTTTAGGTCAAAACAATTATTGGTTAGTGATAGGCGGGGGAGTGGGGATATCGCCGGATGCACTAGAACAATCACTACTACTTTTGGGTAAGCAAATACCGGGGCTACAGTATAATTTCCAGTGGAGAGTAAGTAGAAAATATGGCTTTATAAGTTATCCGGTTGTGAGTCTGGCGGCTTTGTGGATTTTGAATCGAGTATGAGGTTTATTGAGTAGATTTAATATCCTTTGTAGGGTTGAAGTAAACATTTTTTATTTGTGCATGTTGCGTTTCCACACATAACAGTGCATATATTTTTACTTGTATCAATAAAGTTCTTGTTTTTTGCTTTGCACCCACATAATTCTACACTACAGTCAGAGTCGGTTTGACAAGATAGTTCATCTTTTTGATCTACAAATTTGAACGTGGAGAGGATTTGGTTTATAAGTTTGATATCCTCAGGTTTGGTATATGAGCCATAGAAGCTAAAAATATCTACACCATCAAATCCCCAGGTTTTGCCATCTTTGAGTAACGGATTGATTCTGAATTTATACAGTTTTTCAGATGGAAAATAGAAAGCCTCTTCAGGAGTGTAAGTTACCCCATTGATGATAAATTTTAAATCGGGAACAGGTATGAGTTTTTCGGAGGCGTTACCTGCGAGTGAACCTGTGGGGGCAGTCAGGGCAATAGTGATAGTTTTATCGCTATTAGCAACTAATACACCTGGAATTTGACCAGACTCATCTGTAGTAGCAGTAAAATTAGGCGGATAACTCAGTTGATAGTTATATTTGGAATTTGTATATGTTTTCCAATTGGCGGTGGGATCTGGGGTGGCCCTTCGACTTGGCTCAGGGTAAAGGGAAGATGTAGGAGAAGGTGAGATATCAGCTTTAGAATTACCTTGGGATTTGCCGAGAAGATAAGCGCCGGTGGCGATGGATACTATGAGAACAATGCCGCCAAGAATGGGGAATAAGGGGAATTTAGGGGTTCCGCCAGCCGGCGGTGGGGGAATAGGGGGAGATGAAGGAGTCTGAGGAATTGGTGGAATTTCGGTGGGAGTGGGGTTCATAGGTTTATACTAGCATAATCTGATCAGGGAAGTAAGTATAGGCGGGGGATTTTGAGTTTTTGGAAGTCTTTATCGAAAGAAAAAAGAGTGGAGATTTTGTATTTTTGGCATAAGATAATATTGGTGGCGTCGGTGAGGGAAAAGGTATTGGGAGTCGGATACTTTTCAAGAAGAAGCATTGCTTCATCAAGTATGTCTTTATTAGTGGATAAAATTGTTAGTCGTTTCTTTTTTTCTGATTTTAATAATTGTTTATAGAGCCGGGTTGCGCTTTTTTGACCCAAGATTTTTCTTATTTTAGTTATTATTTCAGAGATAATAAAAGTGGAAATGAAAAGGTCTGATTTAAGCTGGGGTGAGGAAAATAGACTAGTAGCTCTGCGGTGATTGGAGTCTGTGGTTATTATATAACTAATCCAAGATGAGCTATCAATAAATATTGATTTATGATTAGTCATCGTAGATATCATCGACGGTCATGCTAGCATCTGTAGGTCCTGCACCAAGCATACCAGCCATTGCTAAAATAGGATCTTTCTCTCTGGTTTGTTGTCTTTTTTTACTCTTCTTAATTTCCTTTTTAACACTTGGTTTATTAGAAAATTCTTTTCCGGCTTCTCTTATAGCCTCAGCGAGGGGAATACCCTGGCTTTGGGCGTAGAGTCGTAGATTTTCCATGAGATCTTCTGGTAAATAAACTTGTAAACGTTTCATACATTAAGATTAGCATATAGATGTATATATGTCAAGATATAGATGTATATTGAGCTTACTGGAGGAATTTGAATGTGGAGAGGATTTGGTCGAAGGTTGTCTTAAGGTTTGTATCCTGAAAATCAACCGTACTAATAGTGAAAATGTTGTTATCTTTAATGATATTTGCAGAATAAATTGTTTTGTTCTCTTTTAAGTAGTCCTTGTTAATTCCTTTTATTCCTTGAAAACCACCAATGGTAATTGGATCTATATCGGTCAAGTTTTGTCTCAGCTTGTCAACCGTTACTTGATTTTTATTATCTATAATATATATGTTTATTTTATCTATTCTAGATGTAAGTGATCCAAATCTTATAATAAGGGCATCGTTGTCATCTACTTCCCATTCTGGTGGATAGTTGACGGTAAAGCTAAATTGTTTATTTGTGTATGTTTTCCAATTGGCGGTGGGATCGGGAGTTGGAGATAAGGGTAATTGGGATGATGTGGGGGATAGGGATGGAGATGAGTTTGATTGAGGGGAATTATTTTGAGATTTACCGAAGAAGAAGGCGCCGGTGGCAACAAGAATCACAAGAATAATGCCGCCAAGAATGGGGAATATGGAGAATTTAGGGGGTCCGCCAGCGGGTGGAGGGGGAATGGGGGGAGGCGGTGGGACAGGTGGAATTTCGGTGGGAGAAGGGTTCATAGAACTAATATAGCATAAATATTTCCAAGAATTTTCTAGGTGAGATAATTTCTGTTTTCCCAAACTTTTTTATAGTTAAAAGATCTTTATCTCCCGAGACGAGGAATTTGGCATTTGCCGATTGGGCTGATTCAAGGAGCCTGTTATCATCCACGTCGCGGCAGATGGTAACTTTTTCTTGCGGATAGACAAAGAGACCGTGATGGTTGATAGAAAGTAAATATTCCGCCACTTCTTTTTCTCCCCCAAGTTTCTTCCCCCAAAAAAGTAGCTTTTCTTCTAATTCTAAAAATGTTTCTTGGGAGAAAACAACGGTAATTTTTCCATCTTTCCAGAGAGTGAGTATTCTTCCTATTTTTCCTCCGAAGAAAATTGCTGAAATCCAAATATTGGTATCCAGGATTACTCTGACCATGTAAGAGTTTCACCGGTAAGTAGTTGGTAGGCTTTTTCTTCGGTCAGTTTTTTGCTTTTGGTGTATGTTTTAAATTTAGATCTAAGAGTTTTTTCGATTTGAGTAAGTCTTTCTTTTTCCAGTTCTTTTTGAAGGCTCTGAAAGTAGTCGATATCAACGAGAACTGCTTTTTGTCTATTTTGCTTGCTTATGACGAAGAATTGTTTATCTTTCACTTTATCCACAAGATCGCTGAAGTTGTTTCGTGCTTGAGTAAAAGGGATGATTTTATCCAATGAAATGTTCATATTGGAAGTATACTAACATATGTACAGAAAAATGTCAAATATTTGTACAGATTATTCTATGAATTTGAATGTGGAGAGGATTTTTTCTGCTATGCTCTCGTACTTTGGGACATCTTCTTTTGACGGGAAAACTGCTGAAATTGAGAAGCTTAAATTTGGGCTTGGTTTCATAAAATAATTATGACTATAGCCCTGAGTTACCCCTTCCGCATATCTAACATCGAGTCCAAATTTCTGAATTTTCTTAATTATCCCAGGTTCCGTAGCTTCTTGTTGTATTGAGGTGCTTCTCGCAGTAGCATAATCATCAAGGTTTAATTCATCTTCTCCAGGATTGTTTAAATGTTCAAAATAGATTGATAGTCTGGGAGTACCCAAAAAACAACCTCCACCTTGACAGTTGGGATCGGCTGGTAAATTGTTGTTGATATAGATTCTATCAGCAGACTCGTCGAAAATTTTAAAATCACTGGGATATTTAAATTGATATTTATATTTTGTATTTATATATGTTTCCCAATTGTCTGTTGGATCGGGGGTGCCCTCTTTTGCTAAAGCTTCGGAGGGTAAAGGAGATGGGGTAGAGGGTATAGAAGCATTTTGGTTATTTTGGGATTTACCGAGGAAGAAGGTGCCGGTGGCAACAAGAATCATGAGAAGAATGCCGGCAAGAATGGGGAATAAGGGGAATTTAGGGGTTCCGCCAGCCGGCGGTGGGGGAATAGGGGGAGATGAAGGAGTCTGAGGAATTGGTGGAATTTCGGCGGGAGCAGGGTTCATGTAATTAGTATAACATGCTTATATTTTTCCTTTCCATTCTTTGAGCCAAATAATATTTGGGGAAACGGATTTTTGGTGATGTTTATAGTTGGCGGTGAAGAGTGGAATGTTTCTCAGAAAATTAATGAGTCTAGGACTTTTTGATAGTTTTTTTCAAATTCATTAGGTGATGGAGGATTGAATACAGAAATGACATAGAACTTATTGCCTTTTGCTCCGAAAAGCTCTCCTCCTCCGCTATTATCAAGACTATAAGCGTGGTATCCAGAAATGTTGCCTATTTGTGTTTCAGTAAAATAAGTTGAGTCGATACATACTTTCCATATTTGGCAGTAATATTCTCTTCGGCCTATATTTCCTGGGTATGTATATTCAAGTATAGATATATATCCACCGTTTTCTGGAGATATCATCAAACTTTCTCTATCTATTCCATCCTTATAAAGTTTTGAAGTCCAGCCATTGGGTAGGGTATAGCGAATTTCTTTCAGTATAGCTCCATTTGCTTGTGGAGTTTTGATGGGAGTATTTGTGGCTGAGTTAGATTTATCCAAGAATTTGAATGTGGAGAGGATTTGGTCAATTGAGTTGGTATCAGCTTCAATAACATAAAAATAGTAGTTATTGGTAATAATTACTGTTGAGCGCTGTTTTCCTTCCAATGTAGTATAGTCATATTGAAGTCCAGAGAATCCATGCGGATCTAATTGTTGACTAGTAATTTTATCAGTAATATGTCCGACTATTTGCGCTTTGATATTTTGGATAATATTTTCTGGTTTATCTGGTTTTTTAACTTGGATGCTGAAATAAGGAGATGACTCATCTTTGAGGGGAGCAAAATTGATTTGCAAAAGAGAGGTGTCACTTTTTTGTTCTACGAAGGAAAGTTTAGGAGGATGTTTAACAGAAAACCGATATTCAGTATTGGTATAGATTTTCCAATCGGCTGTGGGGTCGGGGGTGGGGGAAGGTGAGGGTGGTAAGTTGTAGGTGGTAGGTTGTGGGTTTGAAGTGGAGGGTGGATTTTGGGATTTACCGAGGAGGAAGGCGCCGGTGGCAACAATTATCATGAGAATAATGCCGGCAAGAATGGGGAATAAGGGGAATTTGGGAGGTCCGCCAGTGGGTGGAGGAGGAGAAGTGGAAATAGGGGCAGATATTGGAGGGCTTGATGGAAACTGTGGAATTTCGGTGGGAGTGGGATTCATGATTTGATTATACTAACATTTATATGAACTGGAAACTTGAGATAATGGTTTTTTGTAATTCTGAAATTTCTGTCTGATTATGAAACGTAAAGACGTAGCGATATCCGTTTTTATACATTTGGTAAGCCACAAAGGGAGGTCCACATTCCGCTCCATCACAGTAGCCAGTTTTAGTGATAAAAATGTCCCAAGTGAAAGTTTTTGCTGCGTATGTTGTTATGGGTGGATTGTCTAAATAGTTTTTGGTTTCTTCTCTTTGTTGAATATCCAATGTGAAAGAACTTGATGGCAGATCTATTGTAACGATAAATTGTTTGGCGTCTGGGTTATTAAGTTCTCTGGGTTGGCTAGAAAGACCTGAAGTGCTGATAGGGTATTGAAACGATATATTATATATAGAATTGGAGTATGTTTTCCAGGAAGATACGTCAACTGCTTGAGTCGAATCTGAGAATTTGAATGTTTGAAGGATTTGGTGGAATTCGGTGAGTATTTCTTTGCTTTTATTGGTTTTTTCATATTCTTGGGGATATGTTAGGACAATTGAATGAGTTTGATTATTCATGCGAAAAACCCCTAATGTGTTTTTCAATTCGTCTGTCAGACCATAACTTACAGTATTGTTGTTAGGGTAGATCCATTTGTATTCATATACTGTTTTTCCATTGAATGTCATTGGAGTACCTTCGTAGTCTCTTCCTACTCCTCCAATACCATATAAGTTGATATAGAGCGTGATGGTGGCATCATCTTTAGTCAGTTTGATAAGTATATTTTGTTTTTCTTGATCATTAGTTGCATCAATAGTCCATGTGGGAGGATATTTAAAAGAAAAGTTATTGAGTGTGTTATTGTAAGTTTTCCAATCGGCGGTGGGATCTATGGTGGGAGAGAGGGGAATAGTAGGTGATGATGTGGGTGATGAAGAAGTAGAGGGATTGGATAGAGTATTTGGTCTATTTTGGGATTTACCGAGGAAGAAGGTGCCGGTGGCAACAAGAATCATGAGAAGAATGCCGGCAAGAATGGGGAATAAGGGGAATTTGGGGGGTTCGCCAGTGGGTGAAGTGGGAATTGGGGGAGGCGGTGGGACAGGATTAGGAGATAATGGATGTGCGGAATCAGGCAGCGATGATGAAGTATTAGATAAATTAGCATTTTCCATAATTAATTCCAGGGAGAGGGATAGATCATTTTTGTAACAATAGAGTCTGCTTCTTGCAGCAACTTCTCATCTTCTTGACCAGTAAACGTAAGTCGGATATCAAAAATTGCAGACATGGTTTTAGTGCCATCGCCCCCCATATTTGTGGGTAAAATGTAGGCTGATTTGATGGCCATGGCAGATTCATTCAAACTAGGACCGCAGATAGAATAATCGTCTATACTTTGTCCAGTACTTCCGACAATCGCGTCAAACATAGAGGTAAATTCTTTGGTTCCTTTGGGATATGCATTTGTAGTATAGATATATCCATTTGATATTTTATAACGCGTCCATTTGTTGGTAAGCGTGTTGAATATAATTTCACTGTTTTTATAACAGCTATTGCCCCAGCCGAATGCGATAGCTGGTTTAAGATCTAGGGTAAGTTTGGCTTCTCTTTTTGAGAGAGTAATGATTGTATTTTTGACATTGGGCATCGATGTTTGCGGCGTGTCAACCACATTTATAGTCCAAGTAGTGTCATAGGGAATAGAAAGCCCGGGAAAGTTGGGGTTCGTATACGTGGTGGTGTTATTTTCCGAAAACTTGAATGTTCGGAGGATTTGGTCAAAACTAGCATCATAAGTGGTATTTTTTTTGAGTTTAGATATCTCCAAAATTTTTTGATTATCAGGGAAAGTGATGTAGTATCTGTCTACATTATCCCATGAGAAACCTTTAAGCATAATTCCTGATTTTCCTGAAATGGTAAAAGTTTGAGATATTCCTTTTCCAGTGTTGTCTATCCCTGAGAATACTTTTGCTTGTTCTAACAATGCTTGTTTTTCATTCTCAATATATGTAGAAAAGGTTGTTTTGGTAGGATTGGGTTCTACATAGATAGAAAATCCATCAAAAGGAGCATCTGTACCGGGAATAGTAGTGGTTTTATCCCCGAAAACAATTATTTGTTCTGCTTTTCCTGAGGCAGGTCCAGCTATATTGCAACATTCGGATAGATTGTTAGGATATTTGAAGGAGAAATTGTGTTTGGTGTCAGTGTATGTTTTCCAATTGGCGGTAGTATCAAGAGTGGGAGAGGGAATAATGGGAGTGATGGAAGGATTAGAAGGAGTAGGAGGAGTAGAAGGAGTAGAAGAATTAGTTGAGTTCTGGGATTTACCGAGGAAGAAGGCCACGGTTGTGGTGAGTGTGATGAGAATAATAACGCCAAGAATTGGTAATAAGGAAAATTTGGGGGGTCCGCCAGTAGGGGGAGGAGAAATGGGAGGAGGCGAGTAAGATGATGGGACAGGTGGGATTTCGGTGGGAGAAGGGTTCATAGAATTATCGTATCATTCCAGATAAGTATTGACAATACGTACGATTAGTGGTACGATAGTAAATATGAATACTTATACGGTGAGTGAGGCGAGGAAGAATCTCTATGATTTGGTGAAATCTGCGGCCAAGGGACTAACTTTATATGAAATCACACTTCGGGGGGAAGAAGAATCTGTGATACTAATCAATAAATCTGAACTTGAAGCTTGGCAGGAGACGCTCGATATACTCAGTAACCCTGAGGAAGCAAAAGCAATACGAAAAGGCAGGAAACAAAAGAAAGTCATTTCTCATAAGGAAATGCTCAAAGAAATTGGTCTTTCATGAATCTTTCCTATAAACCCCAGGTAATAAAACAGTTAAAGAAACTTCCTCTTTCTGAAAAGAAAAAAGTCATCAGAAAATTAGAACTGCTTGCAAATGATCCGCTTACGGGTAAACAATTGAAAGGGGAACTTGCGGGGTTTCGATCTCTTCGTGTGTGGCCATACAGAATAATTTATGAAATATCAAAGGATGAGATCACTGTTTATTCCATTGCTCATAGACAGGGGGTATATAAATAATTTATAAGAATCGGAATGTGGAGAGGATTTGGTCGAATAACTGATCGATATTTTTATCATATATACCATTATTAAACGCGTATGTAATCATGATGAGGTAATCCCTTTTATCTGGGTATTGTATGGTAATGAGATAACTCACTGAATTGTTAATTTTATTTAGTATTTTGGTTTTGCTAAATTGATTTTTTCCAAGAAGGATACTTTCTGTACTCGTTTCAAGATCGGGATTTTCAAATCCTAGTCCTTGTTGATCAGGTGTAATTACGAGTAAGGAGTTTTTATATTTCAACTCGATTCTTTTTCTCGGGGGATTATTTACTTGATCTGTTTTTTCTTCTAGTGATATTTCACCCGGATATTGAAAAGATAATGGGAATGATGAAAATTTATATGTTTTCCAATTGGTGGTGGGATCGGGGGTGCCATCCTTTGCTGAAGCTTCGGAGAGTAAAAGGGGAAGGGTAGGAGAAGCAGAAGGCGTAGAGGAGGTAGAAGGAATAGATGAATTAGATGAGGATAAAAATCTGGCGAGGAGGAAGCCGACGGCGATCATAAAGATGGCAAAAACTAAGAAACTAATAAGAAAAGGGATCCAGGGGATGGTAAGAGCGGGGGGTGGGTTGTCCATCTTCGTTGAGGCTTCGGCGGGTAAAGGTGATTGGGGTAACGGCGGAGTTTGGTTGTTTTCGGGCAGGGGATCCATATGAAAATTATAACACACTCTTTTTTTCGCATGACGATTTTGATAGAATGATTGGTATGTCTGATGTTACAGTGACTGATACTAATTTTGATAATGAAGTGGTGAAATCGGTTACACCAGTACTTGTGGATTTTTGGGCAGTATGGTGCGGGCCATGCAGATTTCAGGATCCGATACTTGAGGAAGTAGCCAGTGAATATCAAGGAAAAGTAAAGATAGCAAAACTAAATGTAGATGAAAATCCTCAAACGGCTGGTAAATTTGGCATCATGAGTATACCTACTCTTATGCTTTTTAAGAATGGTCAGCCAGTGAAGACGATGATAGGGGTGCAGAGTAAGGAGACACTGACAGGAGAATTTAATAGGGTATTGCAATAAATTTTCAATTTTAAATTTTTCCCGCCTCAGCGGGATCCCGCCTGATGGCGGGACAATCAATTTCCATTTTTTAATTTTCAATGACTGAAAATATTTACGATATAGTTATTTTGGGTAGCGGTCCTGCAGGACTTACGGCTGGAATATATGCTGTACGGGCGGGGCATAAAACGCTTCTTGTTGCAGGAATACGATGGGGCGGGCAGCTGATGCTTACCACATTGGTCGAAAATTTCCCCGGATTTCCGGAGGGAATACAAGGACCTGATCTTATGATGAATATGAGGAAGCAAGCTGAGCGATTGGGAGTTGAAGTAGTCAATGCTGATTTTGATGAAGCGGATTTTTCCAAAAAGCCTTTTAAAGTGACTGCTGATGGTAAAATATATGAAGCAAAGTCGGTAATAATTGCAACGGGTGCAGATAGTATATGGCTCAATGTGCCGGGGGAGATGCAGCTTCGGGGAAAGGGAGTATCAACTTGTGCAACTTGTGATGCTTTCTTTTTCAGAGGCCGTGATGTGGTAGTGGTGGGGGGTGGAGATAGCGCGATGGAGGAAGCTTTATATTTATCTAATGTTTGTAAATCAGTAACTATAATACACAGACGTGAGCAGTTTCGGGCGTCGAAAATCATGCAGGAGAGGGTGTTTGCAAATCCCAAGATAAAAGTAATATGGAATAAGACAATAACGAAATATATAGGTACTGATAAAGTGACGGGTGTGAGTTTGAAAGATACAAAAATAGGAAAAGAAGAAGAGTTTAAGACAGATGGAGTCTTTGTGGCGATAGGACATAAGCCGAATACTGATAAATTTAAGGGAATTGAGCTAGATGTGAAAGGGTATGTGCAGAAGAGAGAAGTAAAAGACAAAAGCGGGCTAATAAGTTTTAAATCAGCGGCAAGTGTGCCTGGAGTATTTGTATCGGGTGATGTGCATGATACGACTTATAGACAGGCAATAACTGCTGCGGGATTTGGTTGTATGGCCGCTCTGGATGCGGATAGGTGGCTAGGAGAGCAAACTTCTTAACTTCTAATCTTTTTATTATATTTTTCCTGATAGATTCTTACTTCCTGATTTTATGATGTGAGTATGTTTACACTGATATTTGCCATAATAGTAGGGATGGGAATTGCATTTTTCGCAACTCAAAATACTACGTATGTACCGGTTAATTTTTTTGGCTATCCATCACTTGAAATTCCTCTGTATGTGGTGATAGTGGGTTCGCTTTTTGTGGGTCTTGCACTTGCTGCCATAATAAGTACGGTGGAGAGTCTGTCTTCGTCTTTTACCATCTATGGTAAGGAAAAAACTATAGAGCGGATGAGAAATAAAATAGAGCAGCTCGAAATTGAGCTGGCTAACACTAGAGGAGAAAAGAGAGTGGCGGAAGAGCGGACGCATCAGTCAGGAGTTCTCCATAACTTACAGCATAAACTTCATTTTTAGTATCTTTCTATAAAACTGTGTGGTCTTGGGTATACTTACATGAGTGGTGATTGGTTGTGGCGGTACATGGAGAGGCGGGGTATAGATTTTAAACTCTCAAAAAGATAAACTTAGATATTAATGGGCGGGAAGATATCTAAAATCTTACTTATTTTTATTGCCTTTGGGCTGATAGGTACTATTGTTTATTGGGGTTTCAATTTTTCATCCACTCAAGCTGCCGATATACTTTCGCCACTTCCCGGTGAGGTAGCAATTCCTACACCTGTGAGTACGTTTTATGAAAAGGTGATGAAGTCTAATACAAGTGATAATCTGCCAAAGACTAAATATTTTCCGGAAAATCTGTCTATTTCTGATACAAGTTTTGCGGATATAGAAGCTAGTGCTTATTTGGCTTTTGATCTTACCGCAAGAAAAATATTATTAGGCAAAAATATAACATCAAGAATGCCAATTGCTTCACTGACTAAAATAGCTACAGCGATAGTAGCCATTGAAAATGCCAATCTCTCTGATGAATTGGTGGTGTCGCTATCTGCTGCAAAGATAGGGGAGGCGACGATGGGACTGACAAATGGTGAAATCATCAATGTGGAGGAGGCTCTTTACGGACTCATGCTTCCTTCAGGTAATGATGCGGCGGAAACCATAGCTGAGGGTATAGGGAAATATAAGTTGGGGACTGAGCAGAGTGCTGTGGATGGGGGTGGTGGGAGGGCGTGGTTTATAGAAAAAATGAATGAGAAAGTGCAAGCTTTGGGACTTTTGGATACTTATTTTTACAATCCGTCGGGACTGGATGGGGATGATGAGGGTAATACTAATTTTTCAACGGCTTTGGATATAATGGCATTGACTAATTATGCTTTGGACAACGGACATTTTGCTAAAATTGCTTCAACACTAGAGATGGAGATACCTTATAAAGAAAATTATCATAAAGCATTTTATCTATATAATATTCTCCGGTTTGATGAAAGTTATCCGGGACTCAAAGGTGTGAAGCCTGGTAATTCCATCTTTGCTCGGGAGACTTTGTCATCTTACTATGAAAAAGATGGGAGAAGGATTATAGTGGTGATTCTTGGAAGTGACCATACTAAAGATGATGTAATAAAAATATATGATAAGATTTTTGGAGTCGTGAGGTCATATTAGTATGTATGATCTTATAATTATTGGGGCTGGGCCTTCGGGACTGACTGCTTCTATATTTGCTTCGTGTCTGGGGCTAAAAAATATAGTGGTGGGGACTATTCTTGGAGGTCAGCTTGATGTGGCGCCATATATACTCAATTATCCTGGATTTGAGGGAGTGACGGGTAAGGAACTGGCTATACGGATGATGGAGCAGGTGAAAATGCGAGGAGGAGAGCTCGTGGCGGAAAGTGCGACAAGAATTCAGAATGAAAAAGGTGAGATTTTAGAAAAGGGTTATGAAGTAACTACAAGAGAAGGAAATAAATATCAGGCTAAAGCCGTAATACTGGCGACGGGGACTGAGAGAAGAAAACTAAATGTGGTGGGGGAGCGAGAATATACTGACCGCGGATTATATTATTTCTATGATGATTATATAGATGTGGATAATAATGTTTGTGCTGTGGTGGGGGGAGGAAATAGTGCTGCTGAGATAGCATACGCTCTGTCTCAGAGGGCAAAAAGTGTATACATTATATATAGAGGAAGTACGCTTCGGGCACAGGAAGTGTGGATGGAGAAGATAAAAGGGCGGGAGAATATTCAAATAATATATGGCGCAATGGTGACTGAAGTGGTGGGGGAGGGAGGAAGAGTGAGAAGGGTGCGGTTTAAGCCGAATGTAACAATGGACAATGTTACAATGCAACAATTAAATTTGGATAAAATATTTGTGGAGATAGGTGGGGTGCCGGGGACGGCTTTGGTTATACCACTTGGAGTCGCGATAGATGAAAGAGGGTTTATAAAGGTAGATGAGCATATGGTGACAAATATATCTGGGGTTTTTGCAGCTGGCGATATGATAAGTCTGGCTCTTTCCATAGAGCAGATATCATCCGCGGTGGGACTAGGGATGCGAGCCGTTTTGTCTTCATATACATATATAAAAGGGGTCGCGCCTCCGACTGTCTGGGGAGAGAGTCAGATAACGAGACAAATCAAAGTGTGAGTAGGTAGGGGGTTAGTTTCTTAGGTCGATGTAGTCCCAGCCGCGGGAGGCGCCGTTACAGATATAAAGACGAGGACTATCCGTTCTTATGGTAAGCCTTCCTCTTTCGGTATCCGAATCACAGTCTGCAGCAGGGGGTACTCCTACATTTGTTTTTTTGAACTGGAGATAACCGCTGGAATCTATTGTTAACAGAGAGCCCGGTGAGGAAAGTCCAATACCAACATTTCCAAGAAGAAATATACTGCCTGTACCATTGGGATCAATTGATAGATTTTGGTTGGTGAGCTGAGTAGAGATGGAAGCTGTGGGACCACCAAAGCCTAAAAATAAATTTTGAAAGCGAAAATCAGTCGTATATGTGGGATTTGGATAGAGATAATTTCCGCCATCAAAAAGTAATGTTTCTCCAGCAGGACCTACGGGACCAGTGGGTCCCATAGAACCTGTCGGACCCATAAGTCCAGAGGAACCCGTGGCGCCCGTAGGACCACGAAGCCCTGTGGATCCAGTCGATCCTGTAGGGCCTGCCATACCGGTGGCACCCGTAGAACCTGTAGGACCTATAACTTGAGCAGATACTGAGGAAGCAGTAAGAAAAAGAAGGAAAATCAATGCTATAAGATAAGAAATTAAGCGCACATTAATAATTTAATTATTATTTATATGCTTGTCAAGAACTTCTTTTAATGAAACTATCAAAAAGCGTTATAATTATTTATATATGAAAACGACGGATAACCAGCAGGAGATATTTGATGTGGTGGATGAGGATGATAATGTGATAGGAAAAACTACGCGGGGGGAGACGTATAAAAATAAGAATTTAATCCATAGAAGTATTTATGTGGCGGTTTTCAATAGTAAGGGTGAACTTTTCATGCAGCAGAGAAGTGCGACTAAGGATACGGATCCGCTTTGTTGGGATATATCTTCATCTGGACATGTAAGAGCTAGTGGTAATTATGATGATGCAGCCAAAAGGGAGTTAGAAGAAGAATTGGGAGTAGATCTAGATTTAAACTTTATAGATAAATTTATCATATATTATCCTCACGAAACAGAGATGGTTTCTTTATATAGAGCTTATTCGGAGGGTCCATTTAAATTGCATCCTGAGGAGATAAAAAGTGGAAGATTTATCAATAAAGATACTTTGAGTAAAGAATATAAAATGGGTTTTATAAAATTATCTTTTGGTGCTCGTGTAGTATTACAGAAACTAAACTGGATTTGATTTTGTGTTTTTCATCACATACTTTGTAGTATGATGTTGTGTATGATATTATCATACTAGTTAATAAGATAGAAAGGAGACAATGATGTCTAACCCTTTTGATAATGCTTTAAGACAGCTGGAAAAAGCTATCTCTCACCTCAAACTGTCCGAATCCCAAATAGAAAGACTGAAATATCCGGAGAAAATTATTACAGTGAATTTTCCTGTAAAAATGGATGATGGAAAAGATGTAATTTTTCATGGATTTAGGGTACAGCATAACAGTGTCCGAGGTCCATACAAAGGCGGTATACGTTTTCATCCTCAGGTAGATATGAATGAGGTGAAGGCTTTGGCTTTTTGGATGGCGATAAAATGCGCTGTAGCTGATATACCTATGGGAGGGGGAAAAGGGGGAGTAGAAGTGGATCCTAAGAAACTGAGTAAAGGGGAACTTGAGAGATTGTCTAGAGCTTATGTACAGGCAATAGTACGGGATATTGGACCCGAGATTGATGTGCCAGCTCCGGATGTAAATACGACGCCGGAGATTATGAAATGGATGGTGGATGAGTATATAAAGTTTAAAGTGAAAAGTGAAAAGTTAAAATTGACTGAGAAAGAGAAGAGTAAGTTAATGGGGACGTTTACGGGGAAGCCTGTGGAGTATGGTGGGAGTTTGGGAAGGACTGAGGCTACGGGGAGAGGTGGTTATTATATATTGATGACACTTCTTAAAAAGCTTAGTTTGAAAAAAAGATATGGAGACAAGCTGACTGTTGCGGTGCAGGGGTTTGGAAATGTGGGATATTATATTGCGAAATTTTTATACGAGGAGGGATTTAGAGTAGTTGCATTATCGGATTCTCAAGGAGCGATAATCGTAGGGAATCTGAATAAAGATAATTTGAACCCTGAGGCAGTGATGAAAGTTAAAAAAAACTTAGGATCGGTAGATGATATGAAGGGGGTGAGGACGATAAGTAATGATGAACTTTTGGAGTTGCCTGTGGATATATTGGTACCTGCGGCTCTGGAGAATCAAATAACTGGGGAGAATGCAGGAAAGATAAAGGCTAAGGTAATACTTGAGATGGCAAATGGGCCCACAACTCCTGAGGCCGATGAGGTGCTTTATAAAAAAGATGTGATAATAGTCCCCGATGTTTTGGCAAATAGTGGAGGAGTGACTGTATCATATTTTGAATGGGAACAAAATCTGCATATGCAAAAATGGAGTGAAGAAGATGTGAATGGGAAACTAAAAAAGAAGATGGAGTCGGCTCTGCATAAAGTTTTTGAAGTTTCTCAAAAAGAAAAGGTGGATATGAGAACTGCGGCTTTTATGGTGGCGATAAAACGAATTACGAGTTCTACATAAATGATTGACTTATATATTGTATAGTTTAATAATATATGTATGAGAGGTTTGAATAAACGAGATAATGCATTGTTTGCTTTCGGTTTTACTTCTGGATTGAGCGCTGGATTTGCTGTAATGCTTCTAGTTACGGGTGGTAAAGTAGAAGATACTTGGTCGGCAACTTTTGCCACAATGGCAATTACTTTGGCAGTTGTTTCTTTTATAAACTACCGTAAGTTTAAATCTCTTAATTCTACTACCACTATAAATAGCACTCCTGTTAATACTCCAACTCAACCGTAATTAAAATAATTGATATAAGCAATTGACAGTAGTCAAAGTATTGTGGTAGTGTAGATGATACTCTTATGGCCGATCAATCTTCTAAATACACCATCAATTATATACTAGTTGGAGTGTTGGTTGTGGCTGCATTTCTCATAGGTAGTCTTTATACTAAGGTAACGATATTGGAGAAGGGAACAGTTAATCAAGAGAATAGCCAAGCAGCTGGAGAGCAAACAGCAGGAAAATATAAAACTTTTGATGAGGCTCTTTCTGATTTTGCCAAACAAGTAGGGATAGATGGTAAAAAGCTGGTTTCTTGTACTAATTCTGGATCGAAAAAGGCTAAGGTGACTGCTGATACAAAAACTGGTGAAGGAGTGGGAGTGAGTGGAACACCGGCATTTTTTGTGAATGGGAGATTTTTGGGAGGGGCATATCCTTTTGAGTCTTTCAAAGAGATAATTGATAAGGAACTTGCTGGTGAGGGATCCTCAACTGTAGAAGACTATTCAGAAAGTCTGCAGCAGGCGGCACAGAATGGCAGTTTTAACCCCGAGCCAAAAGGGGTGGAATTAGGGGGATCTCCTGTAAGAGGTGATAAAAACGCAAAAGTGACTATTGTCGAATTTTCGGATTTTCAATGCCCTTTTTGTGTAAGAGCCCACCCTACCATGAAACAAGTACTTAAAGAGTATGAAGGAAAAGTGAAGTTGGTTTATAAGCATTTTCCTCTAACTTCTATCCATCCTAAGGCAGAAAAGGCGGCACAGGCTTCCGAGTGTGCCAAAGATCAGGGAAAGTTTTGGGAATTTCATGATAAGTTGTTTGATAATTCTACTGAGTGGGTAAATATATAAGCAAGTCGAGGCTTGACAGTCTTTCCCACAGTTGTTAAAATAGGTTTTACCTTTTGAGACAGTTTTAAGATTTAATGGAAAAAATTCAAATCATAAATTCAAAGCAACAAAACGTTTTTTTTCTGTGGACAAGCTAGATTTTTGAGCGAATTTTTTCCGTCTTGAAGCTGACTCATGGTCAGCTTTTTTTATATTTTATAGGAGTCGGGCCCGAAGTTTACCTGGTTGAACGCTTCATTTGCAATGAAGAGGTAGGCGGTTCGACTCCGCCCGGGTCCACAGAATAATTTTTCTCACGAAAAATTTTCTGTGTGAACACTTTCAAAATGTATATTTGAGATTTTTAGGGCAAGCTCTTTATATATAAAGGGTTTACCCTAAAAATTTCGCTGAAATCTTTTTAAGATTTCAATAAATTTACTCGGTAAATTTGCGAAATTTTCAGGGCACTTTAAAAAGTGAACAGAATAAGATAGTCCCGCCTTTGGCGGGACAAGCAAGTAGTCCCCTCATTCTTTAAGAAAGAGGGGAATGGCCGATCGGAGGTACCAGATGGTATCTCCTTATTAGCCTTAAAGTCTACTCATAATGTCGACAATGGATGCCTAGGTAGTTTTGGCCGAGGAAGGACGTTTGCTTATCAACGATATCATCGGGAAGGCGTTAAGCAGCCTGTGATCCGGTGGTTTCCGAATGGGGAAACCCGCCCCTTTATGGGGAATTATGAAGTAAAGGCTTCGATTTATCGAAGAGATAGTTTCATAAAGGGCACCAGGTGAACTGAAACATCTAAGTAACCTGTGGAAAAGAAATCATATGAGATACCGTCAGTAGCGGCGAGCGAACGCGGTAGAGTCTAAACCCCGATCGCAAGATTGGGGGGTTGTAGGGCAGTCAATATAGGAAAGATGCGGATAAGAGAATATTTTGGAATAAGTAACCAAAGGGAGTGAAAGTCTCGTATCTGAAATCCAAATCTTCTTTAGATTGTTCCTAAGTACCATGGAGCACGGCATAACTCCATGGGAATCCGGGGCGACCACGCTCCAAGACTAAATACCAAAACTGACCGATAGTGAACTAGTACCGCGAGGGAAAGGTTAAAAGCACCCCGGTAAGGGGAGTGAAATAGTACCTGAAATTGTCGACTAACAAACAGACAAAGCTTACGATTTATCGTGAGTGATGTCGTGCCTATTGAAGAATGAACCGATGAGTATCCCGACGAGCGCTTACGTCTAACCTATTTTGTAGGGAAGGCAAAGTGAAAGCAAGCTCTAAGTGAGCGTCCCGACGTAAGTCGGGGATGCGCTTGCGGGATGGCCCGAAACCGGTGTGAGCTAAGCATGAACAGGGTGAGTCCCGATGAAAATCGGGAGGAGGCCCGAACTCGTTGTTGCTGCAAAAACATGAGATGATTTGTGCTTAGAGGTAATATGCCAATCGAACCCGGAGATAGCTGGTTCTCCCCGAAATATATTTAGGTATAGCGTCTATATTTAGTCCTAGGGGTAGAGCACTGAATGGTCCACCAAGCGTAAGCGAGGCGGATCAATCAAACTCCGAATACTAGGATATCGTATAGGCAGTCAGTCCTACTCGGCTAAGCGAGCAAGGTCGAGCAGGGGAACAACCCATACTCCCAATTAAGGTCCCTAAATTTTGACTAAGTTGTAAATGAAGTTGAATCGCTTAAACACCCAGGAGGTTGGCTCAGAAGCAGCCACCCTTTAAAGAGTGCGTAACAGCTCACTGGACGAGTGGTTCAGCGCAAAAAATGAACGGGGATAAGTCAAATACCGAAGTTGGAGATTTTCCCGATTTAATCGGGAGAGTGGTAGGGGAGCGTTCTTATTGCAGTGAAGCATATGCTGTAAAGCAGTGTGGAGTGATAAGAAGTGCGAATGTCGGTATGAGTAGCGAGAGTCCGGTGAGAAACCGGACCGCCGAAAGCCCAAGGTTTCCGTCCCAACGTTTGTCGGGGACGGGTTAGTCGGATCTAAGGTGAGTCCACGCTAAGCGTGGGGTAACTCGATGTATAAGCCGTTGATATTCGGCTACAAAATTGAGTGTAAGCAGGGGATGACAAAATGGGAGATTTCATACGGGGGTGTGATACACCGTCTAAGCCATAAGGTAGTGATAGTTGGTAAATCCATTATCATGATTAACTAAGTGGCGATGGCAAGTCCAAGGCCGCAAGGCTGCGGGCAAGATGAAAAATCTTCAATTTTTAGAAAAAGTCTCATGTAGTCTGCCGTAAGGCAGACAAGCTTAATTTTTCCGTACCGCAAACCGACACAGGTGGGCTGGTAGAGAATACCAAGGCGACCGGGAGAAAACGCGTTCAAGGAACTCGGCAAAACAGCTAGGCGTAACCTTTGGGAGATGCCTTGCCAGATACCATGCGGTATCTGGTTACAACAAAAGATGCTAACCAACTGTTTAACTAAAACACAGGCCTCTGCAAAGCCGAAAGGCAACGTATAGGGGCTGACGCCTGCCCAGTGCACGAAGGTCAAGAGACATGGGTGAACTCGCAAGAGGGAGCTTGAGTCTCAAGCCCGTGTGAACGGCAGCAGTAACTATGAATCAACAGTTTGTAGTTCTAAAAGTTGGCTAAATGCTGGAACATCCGTACCGTAATCCGCCAGAAGGCGGACGAACGGTTGAAGTATCTGACGCTACCATGTATCATGGTGATAATGCGATCAGCGCGGAAAATCAGCAGGAAAGACTTGCTTAGGGAAAATTTTGGATATTATCTGGCGGGATTTATTGAAGGAGAAGGAAGTTTCAATATTTCTTTACGAAAGAAATCTGATTATAAAGTCAGGTGGCAAGTAGTAATGAGCTTTAATGTTTCCCAGAAAGATCCGACATTATTATATATGTTGAAGGATCGATTAGAATGTGGAATCATTAAAGTCAGAAAAAGAGACGGTCTTTATTCATTTGATGTAACAAATCCAACCGATATAATCCAAAAAGTTATTCCATTTTTTCAAAAATATCCAGTATATTCTCTCTCCAAGAAGAAAAATTTTGTAATTTTTTGTAAGATTGCGAAGTTAATGGAGAGGGGACAACATAGAAATCAAGCTGGACTTCGAAAAATCCTAGAACTTCGAGAGCATATCAATGAAGGGATAGGAAGGACGAGAAAATATGGAATTAATGATGTGTTTCCTAAGTAAGAATCCTCAGAGACTATATGCCAACTCCGTCAATTGACGGAATGATATAGTCCGACCTCATAAGCGATTATGAGAGACGTAATCAATCGTCTGAATAACAATGTGAACTGTTCTATGGTAGACCCGAAAAGGGTCCGCTGCCATAGTGAGGTGTGAACCCTCCGTCATGTACAATCAGCCGAATGTACTAAAACGAAAACTTGACTATATGCTGGGAACTCCTGTATTCTGGAACTACTATGGTAAGAAAAACACATAGTGAAAAAGTTACCAGTAGGGACAATCAGCAGGAAAGGTCAGTAAGAATTAAAAATACTGTAGTAGCTCTAATACTGGTGGGTATAGGATTTCTACTCTATAGCAAATTTTTTGATTTGTTTGTGGATCCTTATATTGTTCCAATTTTTGGGATGAGACCAGTATTTTCTGCTATCACAGCGTTAATCTTTATGCTCCCCGGCTTATTTTATGGGATGTATAAAAGAGCATTTTGATTCTACTGAAATCCTCAGAGACTATACGTCAGGATCCGCCAAAAAAGGCGAGATAAGATATAGTCCAAACTTCGAAATATCGAAGGTTTAGAGCGAAATTCCTTGTCGGGTAAGTTCCGACCCGCACGAACGGCAGAATGAGTTAGCAACTGTCTTGAATCGTTACCCGGCGAAATTGAATTGGCTGTGAAGATGCGGCCTACTTGCACCAGGACAAAAAGACCCCGTGGAGCTTTACTGTAGCTTGGCATTGGGAAGACGTTTTCAACTGTCGAGAATAGGTGGGAGCCGCAAGGCAACAGTGGAATACCACTCTTTGGAAATGTTGACCCTAACCCCTTTGCCACATAAAAATCTGGCAGGAGAACAGTGTCTGGCGGGCAGTTTCGCTGGGGAGGTGGCCTCCAAAAGTGTAACGGAGGCGTACAAAGGTCAGCTTAGTTGCAATGGAAACGCAACGGTATGTGCAAACGCATAAGCTGGCTTGACTGCGAGACCTACAAGTCGAGCAGGGTCGAAAGACGGTGTTAGTGATCCTCGTACTCGCTGTGGAAGCGGTACGGGCTTAACGGATAAAAGCTACCCCGGGGATAACAGGCTGATCGGATCCGAGAGTCCATATCGACGATCCGGTTTGGCACCTCGATGTCGGCTCATCCTATCCTGGGGCTGAAGAAGGTCCCAATGGTCCGGCTGTTCGCCGGTTAAAAGGGTACGCGAGCTGGGTTCAGAACGTCGTAAGACAGTTCGGTCTCTATCCGGTGCAAGCGTTGGATACTTGAAGGGAGCTCACTACAGTACGAGAGGACCTAGTGGGAGGAATCCCTGGTGTGCCAGTTGTCCCTGTCTGGGGCAGCAAGCTGGATAGCCACATTCCTACGGGATAAGCGCTGAAAGCATCTTAAGCGCCAAGCCCACCCTAAGATAAGGTATCCTTATTAGACCCCTTGTAGAATACGAGGTTGATAGGCGGAAGGTGTAAGCACTGTAAAGTGTTTAGCCCATCCGTACTAATCGGTCGAGAGTAGATTTTTAGGCTAAATAAAATTGGCAAACTTATTTCTGTTCACTTTTTAGAGTGCTAAATCAAGGGATTTAGAACAAAAACTCTGGTCTTTTGAGCGAAGTGGAACCACTCCTTTCCATTCCGAACAGGGATGTGAAACGCTTCAGCGGAGACGATAGTTGTTCTGCAAAGAACCGCGAAAATATCTCAAGGCCAGAGTTTTTGTTTGGGAAAATTTACATAATTGTTAAAAAACTTAAGAAATGATAGAATAGAGTACTTTTTAAGAAAGGCGGAAAATGATAAGTGGCAACAAAAAATCAAAAAGCGAAAATCAAAGATCAAAAAGAAACTTCTAAAGCTTCGAAAAGGGAAGAGATTTCTCCTGCAAAATCAATAAAAACAACCAAAGAACCTCAAACAATGGATGAGCTTTTAGCTCAAATGGGAGGTATGGCTTTATCCATAAAAAAAGGTGATAAAGTGGAAGGGACTGTAGTTTCTGTATCTCCCAAGGAAGTTTTGGTGGATATAGGTAAGAAAAGCTTTGGGATATTGGCTGAGTGGGAATTGGAACAGGTGAAAGATTATGCGGCCACACTCAAACCAGGAGACAAGATTCAGGCTCAGATAGTCAATCCAGAAAATGATATAGGATATACTATTCTTTCGGTGCGTCAAGCATCGGCGCAAAGAAGATGGGACATACTCAAAGAAAAGCAGGATAAGGGGGAAGATTTGGAAGTGACCGGATTTGAAATGGCAAAAGGAGGGCTACTGGTTGATTGGCAGGGACTTCGGGGATTTGTACCATCTACTCAGTTTGAAAGTGAGTATAGTTCAGGTCCGTATGTTTTAATAGGAAAGCCGTTTAAGGTAAAAATACTCGAGATAGATAAAGCACAGAATAGACTGGTTCTTTCGCAAAAAGCGGCGGCACTGGGAATTACACCTACCGCACTTCGGGAGAAACTTTCCAAGGTCAAATCCGATGATGTTCTCAAAGGTACTATATCAGGAGTGGCGCCATTTGGGGTGTTTGTGGATGTAGATGGAATTGAAGGTCTGGTACATATATCAGAAATTGCCTGGGAAAAGGTATTAAATCCGGCGAGTATGTTTAAGGTAGGGCAAGAAGTAGAAGTGATAGTAATTGAGGTGAATCAGAGAGAAGGAAAGCTAAATTTATCCATGAAGAGATTGACGCCAGATCCATGGAAAAATATACTCGATCGTTATCCTATTGAGACTACCGTGAAGGGAAAAGTGACAAGAATTGCCCCTTATGGAGTGTTTATACAGCTTGAGCCTGGGATAGAGGGGCTTCTTCATGTAAGTAAAATTCCAACAGGTGAGGAACCCAAAGAAGGAGAGGAAGTTTCCTGTGTGATAGAATCCATAGATGAAGTAAAGAGAAAAATCTCCCTCACTCTTATACCCAAAGAGAAGCCGGTGGGGTATAGATAGAATTCTACAATGCTCCAATGTTACAATGATCCAATGAAGGGTTAATTGTTTTATGAAACCGCGATCCCAATTCGTTTGCCAGCAGTGCGGATATAAAAGTCCGTCGTATCTTGGAAAATGCCCGAACTGTAGTGCGTGGAATAGTTTGGTGGAGACAGTGGAGAGGGAAGCCAAAGGCCCTTCGTGGGGGGGAGTAAATAGACGAGAGAGAGCAGTATCTAGCCTGCCACAGAGATTAAGTGATGTAAAGACTACAAAGGTAGAAAGAATAAAAACAGGAATAGGCGAGCTGGATGGGGTGCTGGGAGGTGGCATAGTGCCGGGATCGGTGATACTTTTATCAGGTGATCCGGGAATAGGTAAATCTACACTCACTCTCCAGATGTTGTCTTCTATAGGTGGGCTATATGTGACAGGGGAGGAATCTAGTGAGCAAGTGAAACTAAGAGCCGAGAGACTCAAAGTAAAAATGGATAAAATCACAGTGTTTTCTGAAACAAATATTGAATCTATTATTGAAGCTATATTGGGAAATAGTGATATAAAATTTTTGATAATTGATTCGATACAGACACTTTGGTCAGAGGCGCTTTCCGGAACTGCCGGAAGTGTGGGTCAAGTGAGAGAGTGTACTCTCAAACTTCTGGAAGTTGCTAAGATGCAACATTTGCCTATTCTTCTTATCGGTCATGTGACTAAGGAAGGAACTATAGCAGGGCCTAAGGTACTGGAGCATATTGTAGATACTGTTTTGTATCTGGAGGGAGAGCGGTTTCAATCATTGAGACTTCTTCGGACTACAAAAAATAGATTTGGACCGGTAGATGAAGTCGGGGTTTTTTCTATGGAAGAGAAGGGAATGGTGGAAGTTGCTAATCCATCGGAGCTTTTTTTAGGAGCGGGAAGCGTAAAGCGTGAAGCGGGAAGTGTAATAATTGCGACGCTTGAAGGGTCTAGACCACTTTTAGTTGAGGTACAGGCATTGACTGTTGCTACTCAAATACCGATTCCAAGACGAGTAGGGACAGGAATCAATAGTAATCGTCTACAAATGCTTATTGCTATACTTCAGAAACATTTGAGGCTACCGCTTGGTAATTTCGATGTATTTGTAAATGTAGCCTCAGGGATAAGAGTCATGGAGCCTGCAGCGGACTTGGGAATATGCCTAGCTATAATTTCTTCATTTAAGAATAAACCATTATCCGCAAAAACTGTTGCCATAGGCGAAGTAGGACTCTTGGGGGAGATAAGAAATGTAATAGGGCAGGAAAGAAGGATCAAAGAAGCAAAGAAATTGGGATTTAATAATATAGTTTCCTCCAAGAATTATTCCTCAATAATCAGTCTTGTAAAAGATCTCTAGCTTCAATAACTGTTTTTTAATTCTCCAGGTTAGTGCTTTTTTCCTTTCAAATTATTTTCAGGGTTAGAGTATTTTATATCCCTTTTTTGACGAATTTTTTGATCACAATCTTATCCACATAACTTGTGTATAATATTTTCAGATTGATATAAGGCTCTATATCTATATATAAATACTATAGGTATATCTTATTTATGATAAGGTATTACTATGGGACTTGACAAGGTTTAGAAACTATGTTACGCTTTTTTTACACCTGAAGAAAGAGAAAAAAAATATGGAAATAAGAAAATTGATCGACAGATTATTGGGAAGGACTAAAAAAGAGAATTCTCCAAAAGATTTTGAATGGGAGAGCTTTCAAAAGGTAGCAAGAGAGCAATTTGTGAAGCTGAAGGAGAAGGGATTATCAATACCGGTAGTAACACTTTAGCTAGAAATTGTACTTGAGCAGGAATTTCTAGCGGGGATATAGGGTGATTAGTAATCAAAAAGAGCATCACTAACGCTAGCGGGATAGGGCTACGATTAGTAATGCTCTTTTGTAATGGCAGGGTTGCCTCTTGAGCAGCTTGGCAACCGATACCAAATACAAGAAGTATCATAGCGTGAAAAGGTTGTCAAGAAAAAACTTGCGTTCAGATTGGGAATTTTAGATTGCTGTATCAATAAATCCTCATAAGATATTTTTAGTGTTTCCCTTTTTGTTGAGACCATACTGATAGTGTAGTATATATTTTATTATAGTTTGTGTTGTCAGAGGGCCGTGAAATTTGACTTTTCCAACCTTTGATGATAGAATGGCCCGCTAGATCAGTCTGTCCTATGAAAAAGCTGCTTTTTAGATTATTGGTAAGCCAAATTTCACTTTTTACTCTGGTTTTAGTTTTGTCTAACCAGAGTTTTTCTTTGGGGATGAAAGTCTTTTGATGAGTTTTTGATCTTGAGATGGGGGTACTGTAGTAGGGCAGGCTACATTACTCCCTTCCCAGGGTCAAAAAAGAGAAACTTTGTATATCTTCGTATTTCCGCTTTCAAACACCTTTTTTCCCAGATTTTCCCATTTTGTTTCGTCTAGATTAGTATATTTTTGATGCTCGAGAGTACCTAGAAAGACGTAGGAGATGTTGTACTTTTGAAGAAGTCTTTGGGTTTCCCCTAAATCTTCGGATTCGTATAAAGTTTGTACTTCTGGAATTCTTTTGCCTGCTTCATCGTAACTTCCTCGCCAGAGCCATTCGTGGACAGGCCAGCCAATAACAGTAGGCAAGCCTGTATTGGCAGAAACTCTGGCATAATCTGTATAGGAGTCGCCATTGGCTTCAAGAATAACGGGTTGACTAACTATATTTTTTCTTAACCAAACTACGGCTTTATAATCATCCAGATATTCTCTTTTCATCCACTGCAGACCATCCAAACCATAATAAGTTTTTAATTCTCCATAGTAAGAATTGATGGCAAAATTGGGATAAATGGCGACGAGGAAAAATAAAAATGAAAAAATGACAAAATAAACCATGTTTTTTATGCTTTTTGATAATAATTTAATCCTGAAAAATATATATGCGGAATTTAGACCCAGCATCATGAAGGCCTGATAGCCGAGTTTGAACATGGTATTGGCGCGGTAATGGGCTGGGTAGATGTCTTTTATGTAGATAAATTCGGGGAAGATGAGGAGGAGGGTGGAGACGATGGTGGTTAGAATAACAAAAATATCAGGAGTGGTTAATTGAAAATGACTGTTGGCAATTTTTTGCTTTATACGCGGAATGAGTACAAGTAATAGGAAACTTATGAAATTAAAGTAGAAAAATCCCCAGAGAAGGGAGAGCTGGTAGAGGGCGGATTTTTGGCATTTGCCTTCCTCAAAAAGGAAAGGTCCAATTTTTAGACCCAATAGCGGGGAAGGGGCACACAAGACGCCTATACCAGTCCCAAAAGGCTTGAAGTTCAATGAGAAGGGTAGATTACCGACTAAAAAGAAAAAGAGAAGAAAAAGAGAGGCTGACCCGGATCCCACAATTGTTTTTGCAAGATTTTTGGTTTTATGCCAGTTGAGATACAAAATAGTTAAACCTGTAAGTATGAGGTAGATTAAGCCATCAACAGCATTGGTCATATACATAACAGCGGTTATAAGTCCCAGAAGGGCAAGATAAGGAAGAGAGACGGAAGTACGGAGGAGTAAATTTAGGAGTAGGGCTAGTGTTAGGAGAACAAAGGGAATATCAGAAACGTGCCCATGGAGATCGGCAACAACAAACGAATAGATGGGAAATTCGTGGATGGTAAAGGGGATAAAGCGGGTGGCATTGGGATACCAATAAGTCTGAGGATTAAATCCGACGGGAAGCTGCCAAAAGGGAACCGGATTATCATTGGGATAGCCTGTGGTAAATGAGTAAATGGTATGGAGGTTGCCAGCTAGTGCGACGAGAAATGCGGCGAGGAAGCCGCCGATGAGAATGAGTTTGTAGTTAGTAGCTTGTAGCTTGTAGTAAGTGGATTTGAGAAGAAAGAATATTAAGTTTATCCCTAGGGAAAAGGAAAGGGTAAAGGTGAAGGCAAAGAGGACTGCGATGGCTAAGTTATAAGTTACAATCGAAGCAATTCCAGATAGCTTGGTAAGTACTGCTGTGACTAAATGACCGAAGTAATAATAATTTATAAAAAATCCTCCTGTATAGTCAGGAGACTTGGTAAGCCACATATCCAGAGGAGGGAAGAATTTTGCATGGAGAATACTCTCAACAAAACCAAAATCCATGAATTTTTCCAAGCCTCTTATGGAAGGTTCATGGGCTCTTACGTATGACCAAAAAGCGAGTGTAACTAAAAAGAGAAATTCTTCCAAGAGAAAGAAGAAAAAGGCAGGAGACCTAAGATCTATTTTGGGTATTTTTTCTTTTTTGTAATAGATGAAGATATTAAGGGCAAGGAGTGCAAGAAGAATGAGTATTAAGTTAAGTTGGGTGAAGGGTAAAATATGAAACATGCCGGCAAGCCAAGCGACATAGGAGAGAAAAAATATGCCCAGTACTTTGGCGAAAATATATCCTTTGTCAATAAAACGGGCAAAGATGATTTTTGTCAGAGGATAAAAAGATAGACCGATGAGGAAAATGGTGAACCACCAGATGAAAACCGAAAGAGAGTCGGAAGACATAGATTAGAGTATTATAGAAAGTTTAAGTCGATATGAGAAGAGGGGAGTCCATGCTATAATTCCAAATAATGACTAAGAAAATAAAAGTGGGGTTGGATTTTGATGGTGTTACTGCTTATAACCCTTTTCGAGTTATTCGTTATCCGATTACATATTTTAAAAGAAATATTTTAGGAAAAAAGAAGCTTTCTTTTTGGTTTCCGAAGCGGAGGTGGCAGCAGATTTTTTGGATCATTCTTCATGAGTCGAGTGTATTTCCAGCCCGTGGGATAAGTCTTTTTAAGGAGATGGTAGAGAATGATAAGATAGAGGCTCATCTTATCTCCGCCCGATATAGTTTTTTGGATGATAATCTCCAAAAATGGCTTCATAGACATGAATTATCTACTTATTTTGAAAGTGTAAATATAAACCAAAATAATGAACAGCCTCATATTTTCAAGGAAAAGATGGTAAAGAAATTGGGAGTTGAGTATTACGTGGAAGATAATTTAGATATTGTAAAGCACTTACACGTAAGAGTTCCAGCCAAAGTTTTTTGGATTTATAATATTTTAGATAGAAATGTAGATTACCAATATAAATTTCCTTATCTTGAAAAAGCGCTGGTGGATATTATGAAAGCGTCTAGTTAGTTAGCGTAAGGGCGTCTAGTTAAAAAATAAGATGCGTAGGATTCTTTTTTCTCTCACCTATTATTCACCCTATATTTCCGGTTTAACTTTATATGTGAAAAGACTAGCGGAAGCATTAAGTAAAAAAGGATATAGGTGTTTGGTTATCAGTAATCAGTATCATAAGAATTTATCCCAGGAAGAAGTCTTAAACGGTGTAAGAGTGGTACGTGCCAAACCGCTTTTTAAGATAAGTAAGGGATATATATCTTGGGATTGGATAACAAAAAGTTTTACTGAAGTAAAAAAGACAGATGGGGTGGTGGTAAACCTGCCGCAATTTGAAGGAATAATTCCAGTTGTTTTGGGAAGATTATTAGGAAAAAGAGTAATAAGTATTTACCATTGTGAAGTTATTTTACCAAGCGGGTTAGGTAATAAGATTGTTAATTTTTTCCTGAATCTATCAAATTCTCTCTCTCTTTTTCTTTCAGATGATATAGTAACTTATACCGAAGATTTTGCGAAAAACTCCAAAATATTGGAGTCCTTTTTGAGAAAAGTTGATTATATTTATCCACCTATTGATGTACCAAAGATAGATAAGAGAGTACAAGAAGTAATCAAGAAGAAGGTAGGAGAGCAATATGACTATTTAATTGGTGTAGCAGCGAGGTTGTCAGCGGAAAAAGGGATAGAGTATTTGTTGGAAGGTATTCCAGTAATAAATGATACAATGCAACAATTTTCCAATGTCACAATGGAAGGTAATAATTTTAAGATAGCTATTGTTGGTCCGATGGAGCCGGTGGGAGAAGAGAAGTATAAAAGAAGAATTATGTCATTGGTAGAAAAATATAAAGATTATGTAGTCTTTTTAGGAGAGGTAAAGTCAGAAGACATGGGTTCTTTTTATTCTTTGATTGATGTTTTAGTTTTGCCGTCTATAAATTCAACAGAGGCCTTCGGGATGGTGCAAGTGGAGGCGATGATGGTGGGGGTACCGGTGGTAGCTAGTGATTTGCCGGGGGTAAGAGTACCGATACAGAAGACTGGCATGGGGAAGATAGTACCTATAAAGGATAGTCACAAATTGGCTGAAGCGGTTGTGGAAGTGTTGGTAAACAAAAAGAAATATGTAAAAGATAAAGAGTTTATTACGGAAAAATTTTCAATTGAAAATACAATTAATTTTTACAATATTTTATTCAAAAAATGAATTTAGAATATTTCCTGAAAACTTATTTGAGAGAACGGCCTTTATTTCTCTCTTTAATACGGGCGAAAGAGGCATTACTTTATCAAAAATATCTTCCTTTAAAAAAGCCAATTTTGGATGTGGGGTGCGGGGATGGGTTTTTTGCAAAAGTAGCTTTTGGCAAAAAATATATTGATGTAGGATTGGACGTGGAAGATAGTAGAGTAGAGGAGGCAAAAAATTTAGGAGTATATAAGAAAATTGTAATTTATGATGGGCAGAAAATTCCTTTTCCTGATAAATATTTTTCGACTGTTGTATCCAATTCTGTTTTGGAGCATGTGAGCGATTTGGATATAGTATTAAAGGAAATATACAGAGTTTTAAAGCCCGGAGGATTATTTATAACGATTGTGATGGCGAAACCTTGGGAAGAGAATTTATTTGGAGCGAAATTATTGGGTGATTTTTATAAAAAATGGATGAGGCGAAAACAGGTGCATGTAAATTTATTGAAAAAAGAAGAATGGGACAATGAGTTTAGAAAAGCTGGGTTAAAGATAGGTGAGACAGTTGGTCATCTTACTCCTATCTCTTGTAGGTGGATAGATTTATTACATTATATATCAATTCCGAGTCTATTAAGTTATAAATTATTTGGGAAATGGGTACTTTTTCCTGATCTAGCCAAAAATATTTACCCTTTGAAATATTTAGCAAAAATAGTTTCTGAAAATGTACCGTCAGAAAAATCTGGAGCTATTTTTTATGTTTTGAAAAAACGGATATAATAAATTTCCTTTGGAAGATGAGGAGATAGATGATGAAACAGAGAGGAAAATAGAAAAGAAAGAGGAGATGAATGTTGTAGATATTAGGAAAGGTATTGATAAATAACAGCCAGAGATTAGTTTTTATATTTGTTAATGCAAATACAGGTTGTTGTAGTTGTTCAAAGGTAAATCTGTGTTCACCAGAGACGTGGGGAGCAAAGCTTGTTAGAGTAGAATACCAGCCATTGTATAAAGATATAATACTTAATATAAATATTATAATAAAAATTAAATATTGATATATGTTGATTCGTTTTTTGTTCAACTTATTTGCTATAAATATTAGTCCTAATAAGAAAATTAAAACTGTTGGAAGAAAATATTTAGTATCATAATTATTTCCAGCCCAAAAAACGGTTAATTTAGCATTGATTAATAGATTTATTATTCCTATTGCTAGCAAAAGAAGAGCCTTATGTGTGAATTTCTTGACAAATTCTATCCATCCTAGTATTGCAAAAATTAATATTGGTGATTGAATAAAAATACCTTTATATGTCCAAATCGTTGCCCATTCAGCTCCCATCTGGTAGCTGATATCAGGATTTTTCCAAAAAAAAGATAAGATATTTCGTTGAATAGGTGAATTACTAAACAAATTAGTTACTAGTGATGAGATTAACGGCGTCTGGAAAATATTTATGGGGATTCGCATCCATTTAAGGTACGCATGGTAAGCATGGGGATTAGCAAAGATATTATTGAACGCAGATATATTATAGAAAATAATTAATAGTATAAAAATGACTAAACCAGCTGAGAAATATATTATTAGTTGTCGTTTTATTTCTTTATTTAATACTAGAAAAAGATAATATATAGGCAGTATAAATACTTTGGAATAATCCACAAATATACTTATAGCGACTATCATGCCTGATAGAAATAGTATCTTTTTTCTGTCATTAAAAGAATATTTTTCTGATATAAATAGAAAATAAAAAGAAATAAATAATAAGGAAGTAAATACTGGTTCTCTATAAAAACCAGAACTATATTTCCACATTAGTGTACCCAATCCACCAATAAAAGCAGTGAAAAAGGCAATCTTTTTTGATTTAACAAAGTATAAAGAACTCTGATAAAAAGCAAGTAAACCGAGAGCACAGATTATCGCGCTTGTAATATATGTTAAGGCTTGAATAATGCTATCTGTATCTATATTTATATTTCCGTAAGGCTTATTCGCAAAAATATAAATATTTTTTGCTAACCAGTAAAAGGGTATAGCCAGAAATGAAAGGCCAGGATCTCTATCAGCATAAAAATGATGATTAGATAAAGAGTAATCTACGTTATAAGTCCATTTCATGAAAGAGTCTATTTTAAATGTATGTTCTTCAACTAAGGCTTGGGTTAATGAATATTGAGATCCATCTAAACTATTCATTCCACCAACAGTGCTGGAAAAATAGATAGTAGTAAAAACGATGAATAGGATCCAAGGGATAAAATGAGGATGGTTAATAATTTTTCTTATATGAATCATGTTTTAGTGATAGGATTTGTTAATAGCGATTTTGACTTTTTTTTGAGTATCCTTGAGGTTTACGGTGAAGGGATGAATATCTAATTGATTCTTATATTTTGATAATTCTTCTGTGCATATATCATCAATATAAATTATGGCATTTTGGTTGAAATCAATATCATTAAAGCATGATGAGTTATCTGAAATGAAGTTAAATTTGGGAAAAAAATATTTAAGATGATCCGGAGAGAGTATAGGATCAGTGTTTGAAGAAAGATTTTTTATTTGGACGGGATCTAATTGTGGAAAGGATTGGTTTTTAATAATCCTTAAAACCTCTCTAAGGACAAGTGATCTTTCATCAACTTTTTGATTAAATTGTTGGTAGATTACAGTGGTGATGTAAGCGCCGTAAATAATCAGTAAAATAAATATAGGAAAGAATAGTTTACGAGGAATACCTATTTTATATTTATCAATAATTATAGTGATTCCTGCAAGCAGAGGCGGAATAATAACTATAGTCCGGTGTATGCCGAACTTCACCGATGGTAGAGCATAACCAGGAGAAACTACAGAGATAAGGAGAGTCGCAAATATCCATAGATTTAAAGCAAAGTGCTTATAACCATTGAGAAAGAGGAGTGAACTTAAGATATAGATTGCGATTGGAGCGGCAATGATAGGTCCGAAAAAAGGCAGAGAAAAATCCCAGACTTCTGTATTTTTGAATGAAAAATATTCTAAAGCTTCTGGTAATTTACCTATGGTGGTTGTTTGGTTTTGATCTATCTTGGCCAGTTTGGCGTCTGCGCGATGATTGAGAGCATTAAAACCGATGGTGAATGAGGATATCATACAGCCAAGCCATAATAGGGCAAAGTAATATTTTTCTTTGATGATAGTTTTTACTGAGATGTATATGAGAAATATTATGAGAAGTGACCATGTAGCAAGAGAAGGGGTGTAGGTAGTAGAAAGCATAGAGATAATCCATATAAGAGTTAGGACAAAGTGGATTTTGGGGTTTTTAAGAGTATAAAATAGGAGACCTATCGCCCAGAATGTATAGGCAACTGAGAGTGATGCCTGTTCGAATATTCTTAATAATAGAATGATAATAGGGAAAGAAAGAATAGTCATTATAATAAGTCCGAGATTTTCATCTATATGAGACGAATATGAAAAATAAGATTTAATACCTGCATAAAAGATGAAGATTCCTATGATAAAAGGTAGAAGAAAACCTAGCCTAATTCCCAAAATAGTACGCCCAAAAATAAGTGACGGAAAGGCGGAAATAATATATTGACGACTGGGATATCCTAAAAAAGCGTTTTCGGTATAACCTAAATCAGGTTTGATTAGGTTATTTAATCCTGCGGATAGTTCTTGTGTTGATTCAGCGCTAATATTTTGGGGAAATGAACTTATATTAAACGATACAAAAAAAGTAACAATGAAAAGAGCAATTAGACTGAGAATGTTTTTATGTAATATATCTGAGAGAAAAACTTTAAAGAAGATTAGAAGGCTTAGAAGTATAGAGAAAACTGACCAGATAAACCAGATTCGACTGGCCAAAATGGAAAAGAGAGGAACATCGGGTTTGAGATAAGCTAGTATTTCAAGAGTGGCAATAAAAAGACAAAAAGCAAAATATAAAAGATAAATGAGGATGTTTTTATTTTTCAAGTAGAGCAGAGGCATAATCAATTTGTTTTATCTTTTTAAATATTATCACTTTCGGGTGGTCATAGACAGTGAAGGATTCGTCGGTATAGTCGTCTATAAATGAGAGGCCGGGGAGGGGACATTCTTGAGTTTTTAATGCAATAGTTCCATAACGAACAAAAGGCGGAGATAGACAAATATTTATACCGGAAATTGGCAAGTTGGGTCGGGAGGTAAATTCGGCAATCTTTTCAAATCCCAATGATCCATCGAAGAGAGACTGATAATAACGGTAAGTAATGGGGTACTTAGACGGTACTGTCATGATGGAGCCGTAGAGGCGGTTGGAAGAGAGGACTATGTAATCAGTTTTTTCTAGTTCCTGAGCCAGTTTTTCCCATTTTTCGGGGGTATCTTGGTCGTAGAGAGGCAGCATGATACCAGGATATACAGAAGAATCTGAGGTGGGAAGATTTAGAGGTAGTGGATCGTCCCAGTATTCGTTGGCGATGGTGTTTCCTCCGGGAATGTTTTGATAGATCCATTCGGAGGCGGTG
>Ga0209542_10002908_pt1 | contig 37628 bp, 38 predicted proteins | sample RifCSPhighO2_01_FD_184028 | JGI IMG/M metagenome (GOLD analysis project Ga0209542, IMG submission 184028) | Soil microbial communities from Rifle, Colorado - Rifle CSP2_plank highO2_0.1 (SPAdes) (version 2) | ecosystem: Environmental > Terrestrial > Deep subsurface > Rock core/Sediment ... | reverse complement strand
GTTTTGCCTCAAAACTCTTCGCAATTCTTTCAATATCTTTATACCCTCATCTTTTGTAAAATGCTCCATAACGCCCATGTTGTAAGCTCCGTTGAAAGTCGAAGGTATTGTGGGTATATCAAAAATACTTGCGTGCATAAGTTTGGCTTTATCTCCGTTATAAAGTTTGTATAACTTGAGCGCTTCTTTTGAAATATCAAGCGCCGTTATATCGTATTTTTGAATTACATCTTCGTCGACTTGTCCTGACCCACTGCCTGCATGCAGAAGTTTTGAGCCTCTTTCAAACTCTTCCTCAATAATCTTATTCAGAGCTCTTTTAATAATAAATTTCCTATAAAAACTTGCAATATTTCTATAAACTGTTTGAGTTTTTGTTTTTTTCTTTGTCCAGTAACTGTCCCATGCTTTTTCTTCTTCTATTGCCGCTTTTTTACTCATAATAGTAATAAATTATAAATAAAATGTATTTTTTATTCCAGTACCAACCCCCTATCTAGCTTAAACCGCATTAAACATTTCAAAAACTTGATATAATCTAGTTGTGATAGATCCCTATAGAATGGTCGTGGTAAATATAATTTCTTCCCTTTTGCTTTTTGGTGGAATACTTTTTTACAAGTTTATTTATCCAAAGAAAAAAATTAATCTCTTTTTCCTATTGATACTTATTTCTATTTTACCCGTAATAAGCATCTTCAGAACCGGAGCATACGAAAGCGGAGATTTTAATATTCATATCTACCGCACAATGACTTTTTTCAGCTCCTTATCCGAAGGGCACTTAATGCCTTCGTGGGCAGAAAACCTAAATGCCACTTACGGTTACCCATTATTTACCTTTAACTATCCTCTACCGTACTACATTTTATCTTTTTTTCATCTAATCGGTTTTTCTTTTATCGGGGGCCTTAAGATTTTTCTCGGCCTTAATTTAATTCTTTCCGGAGTATTGATGTATATAATGTCCAAAGAACTTCTCAAAAATGAGCTGGCGGCTTTTACTTCGGCAGTATTTTATACCTTTTCCCCATATCATCTTATCGCAACGCATTTTAAAATAACCATTGGTGAAATTCTTGCCTTTACGCTAATTCCCGTAATATTTATTTTTCTTAACCGTTTATTAAAAAATGGAAGGTACATAAATCTTATTATGGCAGGATTTTTCTTTGGACTTCTTGCTCTAAGCCACATATTTATGGCAATCGTAATTGTTCCCGTATTCCTTATTCACATAATCTTCTATCTAAGATTCGAATTAAAATCTCTATTTTATTTTGTCTCTATATTCTTAATTGGCGCCCTTATATCTTTTTATCAATGGCTTCCGCCTCTCATTTATAATAAATATTTATTTATAAATTTATATCCAATTGATACCGCCGCACTTTATTATCCTTCCATAAATGACCTACTTTATTCACCCTGGAGATATGGATTGCTTTTTCAGGGACCAAAAGGCGAGATCTCTTCTTTAATAGGATATGTTCAATTACTTATTGTATTATCAATGTTCTTGTTTTTATTGAAAAATAAAATTCCTAAAATTTATAAACCTAACATTGTTGCATGGCTTGCATTATTTACGGTCTTCATGTTACTAATGATTCCTTCTTCAAAACAACTTTGGACTAATCTTCCTTTCATTGGTGCCGCCGGCGTACACAGACTTTTAATTCTTGTGGCCATATGCAGCTCTATTCTTGCCGGATACTTTGTACTTATAAATATAAAAAGAAAACGGTTGGTTTTGGCAATAGTTCTGTTTGCTGTTTTTACAACTATCCTTAATTGGGGACAAAGACGGGTAATCCCTCAAATCGACGATTCCGTATTAGCAAAAAGTCTCCCCTATAGCACATCTCAAGGAGAAGCCCATTTTTATGCAAATACAAGGTGGGTTAATCCAAAGCATCCTTGGTTCTCCCAAATCTCCTCGTCACATCTGGAGATATTAAACGGAAAAGCTCAGATTACAGATTTGGAAAGATTATCAACAAATCACAAATATGTGATAAATGCTTCTAGTCCTGTAACTGTTAGAGAAAATACTCTTTATTTTCCGGGGTGGACGGCTACAAACAACGGAAAACCTATAAGTATTAATCCCGATAAAAATGGAGTCATAACTTTTTCTCTACCAAAAGGAATAAATAGGCTAATATTAAGCTATGAAGATATGTTCTTATTTAAATTATCAAAAATAATAAGCGTTTCCTCTGTCTTGATTATTTTAATTATAAGTTTAATTTATATGCTGAAAAACTATTTGATGTTCCAGAGACGCAAATAAAGACTTGCCATACTCTTCCACGTTTTGTCCTTAGCCCAATTATATCCATTCTTCGTATTGATTGTTTTTTTATGGTTAATAAAATTTATTAATTCTTTACTAATTTCTTCTCCGTTTTTTGAAATCGAAATAAAATCGGAAAATGGTGCCATTTCCAAATAATCTTTTTTTATCTCATTATTATAGTGTGCAAAAACAAATTTTTTGTAAGCTAAAGCCTCTAGAATTCCTAAGTATCTTGATGTGAATATAAAAACTGCCTCAGGGAGATAATTTTCAACATTTCCTACAAATCCTTTAAATTCTGCATTAATTTTATTAACTCTTGAGAAATCCTCTGCTTTTCTTTTCAATGTCCCATCGCCTAAAACTTTAAGTTGAAATTCGTATCCTTTCTCTTTTAGAATCTTTAAAGCTTTTAGGTATTCCATTATTCCCGTCTCTTCCTCGAGCCTTCCAATAAATAGAATTTTGAATTTTGCCCGCTTCGCCGAATCGAGGCGAGTATTTTGTATTTTGTATTTATTTGTTATTTGTGATTTGTGATTTGGAATTTCTACGGCGCCGTAAGTTACGTAGTCCGGTTTAGTCCCATACCATTTTTTTAAAAAATCCCCAACGCAAATATTTCCTTTTGAAAGTTTTTCTGCAATTTTATGAATTAATTTTGATTTAAATCCGGGAATTTTGTTTCCTTCATATCCGTGGAATGTTGTAAATACTTTTTTTGACGGATATAAAAACCTAAAGGGGAGATACCAAAAAAATACATCATGCGCATGGACTATATCTGATTTCTTAATCAATTCTCTGTATTTCCAAAGATTTTTCCAAACCCTGAATTTTTTAAACCAGTTGTCTTTGCCATTATTAATTCTAATTATTTTTATTCCATCAATTTGATCTTTCGTAGGTAGTTTATCTTCATACTGTTCGGTTAAAACAATTACAGAATGGCCTTTTTTTACAAGAATCTTTGAAATTTCCAAAACATGTTTCTCAACTCCACCGATGTGAGGGTAAAATAAACGGGAGAAAAAAAGAATATTCATAATGCGGCTTCGTGGGCGCATCAGGATTCGAACCTGAGATCTTTGCAATGTGAATGCAACGCTCTAACCAACTGAGCTATGCGCCCCAGGATATGTTATCACAAAATAATATCATTGACAAAAGAAGCTAAATCAAGGACAATTTAAACTAATGTCTATAATCCGAAAAATTTACGCATTCTTAATAGATATCGTAGAGACACTTCTTCTGGCAGCTTCTGTTTTTCTTGTTATTTACGTATTTTTTTTTCGTCCTTTTCAGGTAAATGGGGACTCTATGCTCCCAAATTTTACCGATAGGGAGTACATACTTACCAATATAATTGTTTTAAATTTTGAAAAACCAAAAAATGGAGACGTTGTAGTTTTTAAATCACCGCCGGATCCTGAAAAAGATTTTATAAAAAGGGTCATTGCTGCGCAAAATGATAAAATTTATATAAAAGACGGGTCAGTTTTTTTAAACGGGGAAAAACTTGATGAAAGTAAATATCTGAAGTCCGATGTCAAAACTTACGGAGGATCATTCTTAAAAGAGGGGCAGGAAATAAAAGTCCCTGAGGAAAGCTATTTTGTTATGGGCGATAATAGAGCATACAGTTCAGATTCAAGAGAATGGGGATTCGTTCCTAGAAAATCAATTATTGGAAAATCTTTTTTTGTTTACTGGCCTCCGGAGAAAATGGGAATTGTTAGGAGTCCTTAGGTTTTTCTCTCATTAAAGCTTCGTAAATTTCTTTTACCTTAGGGGTTGTTTCATCAATATCTCCTCTTATTGCAATAACAATTCGGGCAAGACTTCTTGATTGGTACATTGTTACTTTGGCAAACCCATGTTTTTTTTCAAGCTCTTTTTCCATCTCATCCATCTCAGGCACCCAAAGTCTGTCGCTTGCTGTACGCGGCTCTCTTTTCTCAACCTCTGATTTTGCTCTTCTTGCCATATCTTCTGTTTGTCTTACCGTGCTATTTTCTCTCAAGATTTTCTTAAAAAGCTCGATCATTAATTTCTGATCGCCTACAGAAATAAGCGGCCTAACGTGACCTTCCGTAATAACACCCGCAACCAAGGCGTCTTTAATCGCATCCGGAAGAGTTAAAAGCCTAACTGTATTTGATACGGCAGGCGCGCTTTTTCCAACTCTTTTTGCAACTTCGTTTGTACCAAGACCAAATTCGTCTATTAATCTTTTATATGCTAGTGCTCTTTCTATGGGATTTAAATCTTCTCGCTGGACATTTTCAACAATAGACATTTCAAGCATCCCCTGAGGCGTTGCTTCCTTAATAACTACCGGCACTTTAGGCAATCCCAAAATTCTCGCCGCTCTCCATCTTCTCTCCCCTGCAATTATTTGATACCCGGCAGGTGTTCTTGCAATAACAAGAGGCTCCAAGATTCCCTGCTCTCTTATTGACTCTATTAATTCATTTAAAGACTCGGGAGAAATAACACCACGAGGCTGAAGAGGATTTGCCTGAAGTAAGCTTATATCAAGTTCGAAAATTCTCTCTTGTGTTTGATCATCCATAAACCATTTAATTTAATTTAATAATTTCTACGATTTTCTTGCCCCTCCCCTGTTTAAAAGATACGACTCCGCTGTCAACTGCAAATAAAGTAAAATCCTTTCCCATTTTAACCCCACTGCCAGGAAAAAATTTTGTTCCTTTTTGCCTAATAAGAATATTGCCAGGTTTTGCCTTTTGACCATCGTACAGCTTAACGCCTAAACGCTTAGCGATCGAATCTCTATTTCCTCTTACTGCTCCCTGTGCTTTTGTATGTGCCATATGATCAAAACTAAGAGTTAAAAGTTAAAAGTTAAAATTAACTTAGTGTGAAAATCATAGGAATTATAACAATAGTTTTCACAACGGTCAAGAGGATCAAAATATATCAAGTTATCGGATCTTTTTTGAAGGTTTCTTGGGTTTTATATTTTTCGCATTAGACGAAGATGTTTCTATTTTTTTTATCTCAAGCCTTGTCAAATGCGGCCTAAAACCCATCATCCTTCTGTATCTTGCCTTGGCCTTAAACTTTGCAACCCTTATTTTATCTCCTTTTATATTATCTATTACTCTTGTTTTAATTTTAACATTCGAAAGATTTGGTTTTCCAATCTTAACTTGTCCATCGCAAACCCATAAAAGCACATTGTCCAAAATTACTTCTTTATCCTTTTGACTATTGAGCCTGTCTATTTCTATAATAGAACCTTCAGACACTTTATACTGCTTTCCGCCTGTTTTGACGATCGCATACTCCATAGGCTAAGATTATACCAAACCTTTCATCTTATTTCCAGAACTTCTTTTAAGTCGTTGCCTTTGCTCATTGAGGAAAGAAAGCCAAGAAAGATAAAACTTGAGAGAAGAGAACTTCCTCCATAAGACACGAAGGGTAAAGAAACTCCGACAATCGGCATGATTCCGACATTCATTCCAATATTTATAAAAACCTGTATTAAAAAAAGAAAAAAAGCCGTTTGAGCAAATATTTTGGAGAACATTAAATCGGAGTTTTTATAAATTAGAAAAATTCGATAAAAAAGAAAACTAAAAGCGGCCAATATTACTAACGAACCTGCAAAACCCAGTTCTTCGGAAAGAGTCGCAAAAATAAAATCCGTATGTCTTTCCGGTAAAAACCTAAGGGTGGATTGAGTCCCAAGTCCTAGACCTTTTCCAATTCCCATTCCCGATCCAACTGCAATAACGGATTGAATAGCATTATAAGAAGTGCCTAGCGGATCAACCTTAAGATGGAAAAAGGTAAGAATCCTTTGTTTTTGGTACTCCCTTAAAAATTTCCAAAAGATTGGGAGAGAAACGGCCATCAACAATAAAGATGTTAAGAAATAGCGTAAGGGAAATCCAAAAATGAACATAACAAAAATAGTTACTAAAAAATAAATAACTGCGTTTCCTAAATCCGGCTGGAGAAAAATTAAAAACCAAATAGGAAAAAGCAAAGCTAAAGCTCCGAAAAAGAATTTTATTGAGTAGTTATTTTTGCTCGCTAAAAAAGAAGACAAACAAAGCGCAAGAAACGGCTTAAGAAGTTCGGAAAACTGAACCCTAAAACCAAAAAATTCAAACCACCTAACAGATCCTCTGCTCTCAATTCCAATTAGAAGTACAAGAAAAAGAATTATTATCGAAGTAACGTAAATTAAAGAACTATAATTTTTAAGAGACTGGTAATTAGCTTGGGAAAAAAATATAAATACCAAAATAGCCAAAACGGAAAATAGTAACTGAGCCTTAAATAAATCGAAGTTTAGAGAAAAAATTCCGGCAAGTCCTATAATCAAAAGAAAGAGTGCTGGAATAAATAATCCTATATCAACTCTCAAAAATTGCTTATTCACGCCTTTTGCACCTCAAACTTCTCCCCTTTTCTAATGTTATTTATTAAAGCCCTTTTTTTTATATATTCTTCAAAATCTATTGGCCAATCCGGCAATACCACGTTAACTCGTTCATCAAGCTTCGTCCCCATTTTTTTTCTCTCTTCTTGAATCATTCTCGCTATCTCTCTTGCCTCTCCTTCTTTTTTAAGCTCATCTGAAATATTAGTATCAAGTTTTATTGAAATTTTATTGCCTACAACATTAGTAACATGCTTAACATTCACTTCATCTTCGATAAGCGATATTATTCCTGTCGAAATCCTAGTGGGAGAAACTGTTGCTAGCAAATTCAATGGTTGTCTAACACGAATTCCCGCCTCTTTTCGTTTGGAATGTGCCAATTCGACAACTTTTCTTGCGGCGTCCATCTCTGATTCGATTTTCGAATCGATTAATCTATGCTCGGGCTTTGGCCAATCGGTAAGATGAACTGACTCTTCACCTGTTAAGCTTCGATAAATCTCTTCAGAAAGGAAAGGCGCAATCGGTGCGTAAAGTTTTGAAAAAGTAACTAAAATTTTATAACAGGTGCTGTAAAACGCCTCTTTATTCTCTTTTTTGTTATTGCTTGTAGGACCAACTCTATCTCTATTTCTTCTTATATACCAAGTGGAAAGATCGTCAACGAATTTTTGAAGAAGATTAATTGCATTTACCGTATCATAGCCATCTAATGCTTCAGTTATATCTTTAATTAATTTATTTAATAAAGAAAGGATCCATTTATCAAGTACGTGTTCGCTTTTTTTGAAATTACCCTTTGACCACCCGTCGATATTCGCATAGGTTATAAAAAAACTATAAACATTCCAAAGAATTAACATTGTTACCTTTACTTGGTTTCTGTATTGTTCCTGCGAGATTAAGATATCCTCTCCATGCATAACAGGACTTCCCATAAGATAAAGTCTTAATGCGTCTGCCCCATATTTTTGCAAAAGCTCTTTTGGATCCGGATAATTACCATAGTTTTTGCTCATTTTTCGCCCGTCGGTTCCCAAAATCACACCCTCAACAACAACATTTTTAAAAGCTTTTGATTTGTATAAAGCACCGCCTATTACATGAAGTACGTAAAACCAAGCTCTTATTTGTCCTGTATATTCTGCTATAAAATCCGGCGGAAAAAAATCATCCATCTTTTCAGCTTGTCCTGAGCCCACCGAAGGATTAAACGGGAAATGCCTTTCTGCAAAAGATGCAGATCCTGCTTCTATCCAACTATCCAAAACCTCAGTTACTCTGTGTACTTTTTTTCCGCATTTTTTGCAGGTTACGGTAATTTCGTCAATTAGAGGTTTGTGAAGATCTGTTATTTTTTGCCCTGATTCCCGTTCAAGTTCTTTTATTGATCCCGGAACAAATCTTTGCCCGCAATTACATTCCCAAACAGGAACGGGAGAACCCCAATATCTGTTGCGCGAAATATTCCAATCGGGAGCATTCTCAAAACTTTTTAAAAACCTGCCGTATTTGAAATGATTTGGAAACCAATTTATCTCTTCGTTTGTCTTTTTAAGAAGGGGTTTTAACGTCTGAACGTCTACATACCACGCCGTTATTGGAGCATAATAAAGCCTGGTATGGCATCTCCAGCAAAGAGGGACATTATGTATTTCCTCTTTATCGCTATAGATTAAGTTTCGTGAAGAAAGATCCTCGATCACGGCCTTATTTGCCGAAAGATAGTTCATTCCCGCAAACTTAGGAACATTTGGCAAAATAGTTCCTTCTTCGTCTAAATGAGTTTCGATATGAACCTTCTCCTCTTGCATTATTTTAAGGTCCTCCTCTCCGTATGGAGCAATCGTTACAACACCTGTTCCTTCATCGGGCGAAACAAAATCTCCTCCTATTAATTCCCAAATTTTTTCTCCTTTTTCAACCGAATAATAATCGTAATGTGGTTCAAATTTTTTTCCGATAAGAGTTTTTCCCTTAAATTCTTTAATAATTTTATATGGTTCGTCTTTTAATATATTTAGTCTTGACTTTGCAAGAATATAATATTCATCTCTCTGTTTTACTTTTATATAAATAATCTTTGGATTAATTGCCAAGGCAGACGTAACGATTTTGTTCCAGGGAGTGGTTGACCAAGCCAAAATATAAGTTTTGAGTTTTGAGTTTTTGTCCTGAGCAAAGTCGAAGGATTGAGTTTTGAGTTTTAGTTCATATTTATAGACTGTTGTGGAATCTTTAACTTCCTTATAATTATCAGCATCCATTGCGACTTCAAAATTAGAAATAGGTGTTGCACAATGCGGACAATAAAGCGCAATTTTAAGTCCTTTATAAATATATCCTTTATCGTACATTTGTCTAAAAACCCACATAACAGATTCCATATAGTCAATGCTCCATGTTTTATATGCGTTTTTAAAATCCACCCAACGGCCGATACGCTCTATATACCATTCCCAATCCTGAGAAACTTCGTTTACATATTTTTTGCACTCTTCAATAAATTTCCCAACCCCTATTTTTTCTTCTATATCTTTTTTACGTTTTACCGAAAGCTTTTCTTCTACTTTATTTTCTATTGGAAGCCCGTGCCCGTCCCATCCCCAGACTCTCCTTACCCTATACCCTTTCATTGTCATAAATCTTGCAAACACATCCTTTGGAATACTTGATAAGATCGAGCCATAATGAGGAACCCCCGTTACAAATGGCGGACCATCAAGAAATGTCCATCTTTTATTTGCAGGGCGGATTTCTACAGATTTTTCAAATATTTTATTTTTTTTCCAGTAATCTGATATTTTCTTCTCAAGTTTTGGAAAATCTACATTAGGAGAAACGGGCTTGAACCCCGCATCTTTTCTCATATTATTAGAGTCGTTCATAAATTAACCTCCGCACCAGGTACGGGGTAAACATAAAATTAATTCTAGCTTAAATAGAATAGGAGTTCAAGCTGAAGCCTTTCTGCTATTGACAAGAGCACTATGTATCTGATGTACTAATAGTACGACGGATAATTGGTATTATGCCGAAAATTCTTTCTTTTGGAAAATACGGTTCCCGTAAACAAAACGTCTTCTTAAACTTTTGGGACAGGTTTAAATCACAGGATAGATTCAGTAAATTTTCTATTATTACAATGCTCCTTATTATTATTGCCACACCATATATTGCAGGTGAACTATTAAGTCTTATCCAACAAGCCGCATCAGTTAGAACAGCAACTATTAATACCAGTCCGTCATCGGGAACATTTTTTGTAAATCAGGAATTTACGGTCGATCTTGTTATTGACGGCGGTGGAGAGACGTTTAATGCTGCCCAGGCAACTGTTGCCGTTTCTGGCAATTTGTCTGTAAAATCTCTTACGATTACCCCTACTTCTTTGGGAGGATGTAATTTTGCCTTTGCCAATCTAAGAAAGACACCAACAGCAATAGACCCCTCTTTTGCCGGAGCCATTCTTAATGGTTCCTCTCTTCACTGTATTCTTTATACCCTCACTCTGCAAGCAACGACACAGGAAGCAGGTACTATTACCCTAAAAAGTGGATCGGTAAAATCGTATGTTAATCATAATGAAATTTTGCTTTCTATGCAGGATGGATCCTATTCTATAGCGGTACCCATAACGCCTACGCCGGTTCCAACAGCGACACCTACGCCTACACCAACAGTCATACCGACTCCCACACCAACGCCTATACCTGTTCCAACATCTTCGCCTACTCCCATACCAACGGTCATACCTACTCCAACGCCGGTTCCAACCAATACACCGGTTCCATTGCAGCCGCCAACAATCGATTCTATAGCTTCCGAAACCTACCAAAGCTCAATTCTACTTACCGGTTCAAAATTATCATCAGTTACGACTGTTTATGTAAACAATTCTTCAGCTGCTGTTACCTATCCGACCGTAACAGCATGGCAATTCTCTACCACACTTTCCCTTGGAACAAATACCTTTACCGTCTACGGACAGGACAGCGCCGGGAATACAAGCAATAGTACGAGTGTGGGAATTTCTCTTCATAAACTTGCAGATATTAGCGGCGATGGTATTATTGACTTAACCGATCTTTCAATATTTGGAAGTGACTGGGAAAATACGGGAACGCTTAATTCCCCTCTCTCGGATATGAACAACGATGGTATTATTGACTTAACCGATTTTTCAATCATTGCAAAGGAATATGGAACTTAAAACAACTTACTTAAGACAATTTATTATTTTTTTTACAGTTTGTTTAGTTTTTCTGTTTTCTGCACAGAGAACTCTCGCTGCAAACGGAGCTATTACAGTATCCCCTCATACGGGAAATTATGAAACTAATCAGATATTTAATATTGGCATTGGTATAGATGGAGGAGGAACTCCGTTTAACGCAGCTAAAGCAACCGTATCAATTTCTTCGGGACTAAGCGTTCAAGATGTTACTATTGGAGACTGTGATTTTGCCTTTGTTAAAACACCGACACAGGCAGATCCTTCTTTTGCTGGTGTTATTTTGGGCGGATCTTCCAATGCCTGCACAGTGTATACACTAGCGTTAAAGGCGATAAGTTCGGGAACTGTAGGAATCACTCTTCTTGATACAGCTGTAACGTCATATAAGGGAGCTGTGAAAATACCGTTATCGGCGCAATATGGCAAATACACTATTACCGGAGCAGCCGCACCTGTTGTTTCTGCGATTCCCTCCCCGATAGAAGTACCGGCGTTAGGTACCGGTGGAATCAAGCTGTATGATATTCACTTCACGCTTCCACTGCCAAAAAACATTCCGCCGTCTGAGCTTAAGGTCGTCTTAGATCCCAAGCTTCCCCAAGAAAGAACCGCTGTACCTGCTTTGGTTCCAGGCAACCCTGACTCTGCTACTGTTACTTTTGAAAAAGTCCCGGAAGGAGTACACACAATAGCTACTTTTCATAACGAAAAGTCTATCTCAAAGCAGATTATAAACGTTTCGGGGAATAATAAAAATCTTGCATTTGGTGTAAGCGCAAAAAAACCCACGCCTTCGTGGATATGGTATCTAATCGCAGTTGCAATATTTATTTGCCTGGGCATTTTGGGAATATTTTTGTACCGACGGCATCATATTTCTCAATCATAAACTTCATAGAGTAACTATAGCAGAGCTGGGAAGGTATTTAATTCATCTGTCTTGGGAATAAGGGAATTTCGGAGTCATCCTCTATTTTTGAAGATAAAATTTTAATTTGAAGGGAATAAACTGCCGAAAAAATTTCCTTTAACTTTCTTCTCATAATCTGAGATCATCTCCCTGGTTTTGTCTATCATATCCGGAGATACCGATACGCTCGTAATACCCCAACCTACAAGTTTTTCCAAAAGCTTAGGATATGTGGAAGCAGCTTGTCCACACAGCGATGATGTTATATTATATTTTTTTGCTGTTTTGATAACTCTTTCAAGTGCCCAAAGAATTGCCCGATTCTCTTCATTAAATTCTTTGGAAACCAAATTATTGTCTCTATCGGTTCCAAGAACAAGCATAGTCAGATCATTTGATCCGACAGATACACCGTCGATACCAACTTTTATAAAATCTTCAAGAAGAATTACATTTGAAGGAATTTCAACCATCATCCAAAGCTTAAAATCAGATGATCTTTTAAGACCTGACGATTCCACGAGCTCTTTAACCCTAATCAATTCATCAACGGTTCTTACAAAGGGAATCATAAGCCATAAATTTTTAAGTTGTTTTTCGTTGCGGACTTTTTTTATTGCCTCTAGTTCAAGTTTAAACACTTCTGGGTCATTTATGTATCTATATGCTCCTCTATAACCAAGCATTGGATTTGGTTCTTCCGGTTCGAATTCCCCGCCGCCTTCAAGACTTCTGTATTCATTGGTTTTAAAGTCTGATGTTCTATACACGACCGGGCGGGGATTAAATACATGGCAAAACCTTTCAAGTCCTTCAGCTAATTTTTCTATAAATTCATCTTTTTTATTTTCACTAATAAATTTTTTCGGGTGCTTACCAATTCCTGCAATCATAAATTCTGCGCGAAGTAATCCCACCCCGTCCGCATGACGTTTTGCAATTTTGTCTGCAAATTCAGGTTCTCCTAAGTTTACATAGACTTTTGTTTTGGTCTGGATATTTTGATCTATCCCTACAGGCTCTTCCTTTTTTTCATAATGCCCTTCGTATATTTCACCTGTTGCTCCGTTGACTGTTACTTCCATTCCTTCGGTAAGTTTTACAGTTGCTTCTCCTGTTCCTACAACCGCAGGAATTCCTATCTCTCTTGAAACAATTGCGGCATGGGAAGTGCGCCCACCCTTGTCTGTAATAATAGCAACGGCTTTTTTCATAGCAGGCACAAAGTCCGGATTGGTTTGAGGAGCAACAAGCACATCGCCTTTAACCACCCTATCGATTTCCCGTGCGTTTTGAAGAATTTTAACTGGGCCGCAGGCTATTCCGGGACTTGCCGGATCTCCTTTTAAGATTAGCTTAAGATTAATCTGTTCCGCAGTGCTTTCTGTTTTATTATTCGATTTTATAGTCGTAATCGGCCGCGTCTGGACTAAATATATTTTATCTTTTTCTATAGCCCATTCGCTGTCCTGAGGAAACCGATAATGTTCTTCAAGTTTTTTGCCTAAAACCGCAAGTTGAAGAATCTGTTCATCGGTTATTTTCTGTAAATTTCCCTTGTCGGGATCAATCTGTACTTCTTTATCTACATCGCCATCCTTAATAAGCTGAACTATTTGAGGGGAAATCTTTTTATTGATAATCTCCATAGAGTCTTTTGCAACTTCGTAATGATCAGGCGTGACTGCTCCCCGTACAATTAATTCTCCCAGTCCAAAAATTGCCTCAATAACAATTTTTGATTTGTCATTTGTAACAGGATCTAGGGTAAACATAATTCCAGATGTTTCTGATTCGATCATTTTCTGAACCGGTATGGCAATTCCGATTTTGAAATGGTCAAAATTATTCTCGTGTCTATAAAAAATTGCACGCGCATCAAATAAAGAAGCCCATGTTTCTTTTAATTTCGTCAGAAGATTTTCTTCGCCCTTTACATTAAGAAAGGTTTCCTGTTGCCCTGCAAATGAAGCATTGGGCAGATCTTCAGCTGTTGCAGACGATCTAACAGCAACCAGCTCACCACCATATTCTTCAATTAGTTTTTTGTACGAACTAATCACGTTGTTTTTTAGTTGATCGGAGAGAGTACCCTGAATAATTAAACCTTTAGTCTCTTTAGATGCTCTGTTTAGATCATTTGAATCATTGTAGTTTACTTTTTTAAGAATATCTTTTATTTTTTGACTAAGATTGTTTTCATTTATAAATTGATAATAAGCTTGCGAGGTAACAATAAATCCTTGAGGAACAGGAAAGTCTGCTTTTACCATTTCTCCTAAATTTGCACCTTTCCCCCCTACCAATCCTATATCCTTTTTACCAACATCCTTAAACCATACAACTAATTTTTTATCCATACAATTATCGTACATTAATTAGTATTTTTTGTATAGAGATATATGTATTTTTTATGTTAGAATAAAATAAGTATTCTAGATTCTAAATATGAAAACAGTAATATTTGAAATTGCGCAGTGGGAGAAAGAACTTCTTCAAAAAAGCTTACAAGATACAGTTTTTACAGAAGAAAAACTAACTGCCGATAACGCTTCTTCGTACATCGATGCAGAAATTATTTCATCTTTTATTTCTTCAGTCATCAATAGAGATGTCGTAGATAGGCTTCCAAATTTGAAATTAATTGTAACCCGATCAACCGGCTTTGACCATATAGATGTCGGTTACTGCAAAACCAAAAACATAGTTATTTCAAATGTTCCCGAGTACGGAAGCAGTACCGTTGCCGAGCATACATTTGCACTCTTGTTAAATCTGACCAGAAAAATACCTCAGGCAATAGACCAAATCCAAAAGCTCAATTTTGACCATTCTCAGCTTAAGGGAGTTGATCTTTATGGAAAAACACTGGGCATTATAGGTTTTGGAAAAATAGGACAGCATGTCCTAAGAATTGCCCAGGGCTTTGGTATGAAGGTGATTTCATACGCGCGCCATCCCGACGAGGAGTTAGCCCGGAAAATGAACTTTCAATATAGAGATTTTGATGCTTTACTTGGCGAATCAAATGTTGTAACTCTTCACTTGCCTTTAACTCCGCAAACAAAGCATATTATTAATAATAATAACATTTTAAAATTTAAAAAAGGCTCTTATCTTATAAATACTGCGCGGGGAGGTTTAATTGACACAGAAGCAATTTTTTTGGGACTTGATCAGGGAATTCTTGAGGGCGTAGGACTTGATGTTCTCGAAGAGGAAGACGAATTGCATGAAGAGATATCAATCCTAACTAAAGCTTCCCAGCAAAACATAAATCTTAAGACTCTTATTTACGACCATATATTGATAAGACATCCAAAAGTAATTGTTACTCCGCATAATGCTTTCAATAGTCAGGAAGCGCTGGAGCGAATTATTAAAGTTACGATTGAAAATATTCAAAGTTTTATAGATGGCAAGGTGATAAATGCTGTTTAACGCTTTCTTATGAAGATTGCAAAAATCTTTGCCCGGCAGATTCTTGATTCCTGCGGTATCCCCACAATAGAAGTTGACGCAGTTTTGGAAAACGGCATAATCGGCCGGGCTGCAGTTCCATCGGGCGCATCAACCGGTACGCATGAGGCAGTAGAACTTCGTGATTCAGATTCCAAAATGGGAGTTGGAAAAGCCGTTGAAAATGTCAATCAGGAAATAGCCGCAAAAATTATTGGCATGGAGATTGAGGATCAGGGAAAAATTGACCAGATTTTGATTGAGATAGATGGAACTGAAAATAAATCAAGACTCGGCGCAAATGCAATGCTTGGAGTATCAATGGCAGTATGCAAAGCCGCATCTTACGCAACAAAACAAAGACTCTTCGAATATATAGGGACACTTTCTTTAAACAGGAGTTTTTCAATTCCTCAGCCAATGATTCTTCTTATGGAAGGAGGAAAACATGGAAATTGGGCAACTGATATACAGGAGTATATGGTTATGCCGGGTAGAAACTCTAATCTCAAATTTGAGGAGACACTTTATTCTGCCCATAAGATTTTTCAGGCCCTTGAAAAAATTCTTATTGAAAAAGAATATTCAACCGGTGTTGGTTTTGAAGGTGGATTTTGTCCAAGAGAACTTAAATCCAATGAAGAAGCCCTTGAGTTGATTATAAAAGCAATTGAAAAAGCAGGGTATAAAGCCGGAGAGGATTTTGTCCTGGCGATTGATTTTGCCGCATCAGAGTTTTATCGGGATGGAATATATTTGCTAAAAAGTGAAAATGAAAAAAAATATACAGCGCAGGAATGGAAAGAAAAAGTTATAGAGTGGACAAAAAATTATCCGATTTATTCCATTGAAGATGTATTTGCGGAGGATGAATGGAGTGATTGGACATCAATAACGTCTGGGATTGGAAAAGATTACCAAATTATTGGAGATGATTTAACAACAACTAACCCCAGCCGTATTAAAAAAGCAATCGATACAAAAGCAATCAACGGTGTTATTATAAAATTAAATCAAATAGGAACAGTGAGTGAGACAATCGAGGCAGTTAATCTTTTAAAACAAGCAGGTCTTCAAACTATTGTTTCTCATCGGGCAGGAGAAACAAATGATTATTTTATTGCAGATTTTGCAGTCGGAGTCGGCGCATCGCAATGTAAATTCGGCGGCCCGAATAGAGGAGAAAGACTTGCCAAGTATAACGAGCTGCTTCGCATAGAGGAGTTACTTAAAAATTAAAGATTGCGGGGATTTATAAGTCATCCCCTAACTTTGAAGCTAAATATCTACTTTACACCTAAATGAAAAGTTTACTTTTTTAAGGCTCTAGCAATAAAATATCAGTTAGCATGAAGAAAGTCAACATTGGAATGAAAAAAAAATTGAAACCAATTCTCGTCATCAAAAACTTTAACCTTGCTTCGTGGAAGAATAAAAGAGAGAATGTTTATCTAAGTACGAGAGGGGATATTTATTGTACCAGCTTTCAAATTAAGGATTACAGAGATAGGAGATGCAAACGCTGGTATGATTTTCTAAAAGAATATTTAGATATGAAAAGAAGGCAATACGACATAACTGGTATTTTCGAAATTACCATAGGAGATTTACGGCATATAATGTGGGCTAAAAATATGAAATCAATTTCACGAAAAAGAATTGAAGAAATAGTCCACTGGGAAAATCAAATCGGCAATATTAAAGATAATATTATCAAGCGAGTAAAAAAATATATCGTAGACCAAATTTATAAAGAAAGGCTAGGGGAAATTGAAAATTGAGACACTAATGTGGCATCCTTGAAAGATATATTTTGAAGCTAAAGATCTATTTAAAACACCTTATCAAAAGATTACTTTCTTAAGTCTTCAAATAAAATTTAACAGTAGATCGGAAAGAAGTCAAGATTGCATTGAATCTCTTTAATATAGTCTCTTATCTATAATCTAGGAGTTTAAGATTAGCATAAAATTCGCTAACCGAAATAATTTGTGTATATTTGTAATTTCCTATATTTAATAAATCTGCTTTGTCTCCAGTTACCAAGTAATCAGCCTTTCCGTCCTTTGCACAGTTAATATAACGATTATCTTTCTTATCAGACGAGAGATTAAGTTTTGAAGTTATCTTTATATTAATAGCCCTTTTATTAACTTTCTTGATTAAGGAATCAAATTCATGTTTTTTAATTTCGTATCCTTTACTTAGCAACTTATCAAAGATTAACATGTATTCTTCTAGAATCTCATCTGAAACTAAGAGAGCGAATCGGTTCTCATCCCAGTATTTAAATATTGAGGATATAGTGTGACTCCTTGTAAGTAAAAAGCTTACAAAAACATTTGCATCCAAAATAACTTTCATTCATTATTGATTAATGGGAAGCTCATCTCTTATTTCTTCAATAAGATCATATGCCTCCTCTTCCGTAAGGTTAATTCTTGCTGCAGTGGCTTTAATTATCAAACTATCTTGGTCTACTTCTCCAGCAGTACGCACTTCACCACCTAAAGTAGGGAAAGTAGCTAAATATGTGTATATATTCTCTGCTTTCCCCTCTGTTAAAGTTTTATTTATAAAAAACATTGTCATTGTTTTAAATTCTCCTTCCTTTGTTCAACGTTAAATGTAATACTATCTACCTCTACATTGTCTACGAATAAAGATACTTTGTAGTCGCCAAATTCATTAAGTTTTAAATTTAAAATATCTAATATAATATTCAAGTTTCCAACAGATTTTTGTGTTACCTCTGGTAAATCTATCTCTGTTTTAATTTCCTTAGTTAGTTCAACTTCTTTTTTGCTAGGATTATAAAATTTAATTTCTACTTTTAATCTATCTTTAATGACATGATCAAATATTAAGTTGCCTACTACAGTAAATTTTGGGGAAACATTAGGAACTTTTGATACATACATCTTAGTAAAAATTCCCAAGATATTTATTTTCCCAAAATTATCTACATTCGCAGCGTCACATAAATGCAGATATTCAACTTTTATTTTGCTCATATGCTAATTATATGACAACAAGCAACCTATATCAATCTATGGATTGAGTCACACAATAGTTCTAGTGCGACGCGGTTTTGAAACTAAATTATCAATATTAGGAGCATTAACCTATAACGTCCGACTAAATAGGCTTATTTTCCTTTATCGGATAATATATCTACAACTGCCGCTCCAACTAATACAACTGTAAACCCTAATAAATATAACGAGTCAACATCTCCAAAAAACCGATTTATAAGATAAAATGTAACTAACCCTGAAATAACAAATATAGAGTATCTTATTAAAGGATTCATATCTTCTGGTTTAATTTCTTTGCCTCAGGAATGCGGGGATTTCGAAGACGTCTTCCTCATCTGCTATGGGTTCTTCCCTAGGAGTTTGCGAAGCAGATACTTCCTCAGCTTTTTTCTCAGGAACCATAAACTGCGTAAGTCTTTGGCGAGCTTGGTCAAATCCCGTTGCAATAACAGTAATTTTTATCTGGTCATGCATTGACTCATCCACAGTTGCTCCAAATATTATATTTGCATCAGGATCTGCGGCAGAAGCGATTATTTTTGCTGCCTCATCTACCTCGCTCATTGTGATATCCGGACCTCCCGTAATGTTGAACAATACTCCTCGTGCTCCATCCATAGAAATTTCAAGAAGAGGTGATGCAATAGCACTGCGGGCTGCGGCCTGCGCTCTGTTTTCTCCAACTCCGGTTCCGATTCCCATTAAAGCAGACCCCGCCTCAGACATAATTGTCCTAACATCGGCAAAATCAACATTAATAAGTCCCGGCATTGTTATAAGATCGGAGATTCCCTGAACACCTTGTGTTAAAACGGAATCTGCAACTTTAAATGCTTCAAGAAGAGAAAGTTTTTTATCAACAACATCCAGAATTCTTTGATTTGGAATAACAATAAGTGTATCCACTTTGTCTTTTAAATTCTCTATTCCATCTTCTGCTGCAACCATTCTTCTTGTCCCTTCAAACGCAAAAGGTTTTGTAATTACTGCAATAGTTAGCGCTCCTGCTTCTTTTGCAACCTGTGCAATTGTTGGAGCGGCACCCGTTCCTGTTCCTCCTCCCATTCCGGCTGCTAAGAAAACCATGTCTGATCCCCCAAGAATGTCTTTTATCTTTTCTCTTGACTCTTCGGCTGCCTGCTTTCCAATTTCAGGATCTCCTCCTGAACCAAGTCCTTTTGTTAAATTTTCTCCTATTTGAATTTTGGTTGCCGATTGAGACAAAAGCAGGGCTTGCGCATCTGTATTTACAGCAATAAAATCCACTCCCTGAATTTGTCCCTGATTTATCATAGAAGAAAGAGCATTATTGCCGCCGCCGCCGATTCCCATTACTCTAATTTTCGCAAAATTTGCAGTCTGAGGTTTAATTAGCATGATTGATTAATTGATGGTAACAAATAAAAATTTTTTTTGCAACCCCAAAATTATGGGATAAATGATTTAATTAAATCTATTACTTTGGAAAAAATTTTATTAACTTTTAAGTTTGGTATTTGAGGAACCGATATTCCAAAAGGAAGACCTGAGGAAGGTTCAAGAGTTGCCCCATACGTACAGAGACCAACTACTGTAGCAAACGAGGGATCCCCAATCTCATCTATGATGCCTTTTATATTCGCCGGTAAGCCGAGCCTAACAGGCATTGACAAGGTTCTCTTTGCGCTATCTACTGCTCCTATTGTTCGTCCTCCTCCGCCCGTTATTACAAGGCCCGATGGAGTCTGTCCTGCAAAACTGCTTTTCTTAATTTCAAGTCCTACGAATGTAAAAATTTCGTTGAGTCTTGGCCTTATTATTCCATCTATTAAGGTTTTTCTTGAGACCTTGCTTACCTCTTCCGGAAGATGAAGCGATGAGAGATCAATCTCGTCTGCCGTTTTTTGTTTTGGCTCTTCACTCTCTTCTGTTATTTTTGAAGGTTTTTGAGGACTTGATAAAAAAAGCTTTATTTTCTCAGCGCTTTCAATAGAAATTCTAAGTCCTATGGCTAAATCATTTGTAATATGTCTTGCTCCGATTGCCAAAACCGATGAATAAGCAACAGACCCTTCGGTATATATTGAGATATCCGTAGTTCCGGCTCCTATGTCTACCAGAATAACTCCTAATTCTTTTTCGGTATCCGATAGTACAGAAAGGCTTGAAGCGTAACCGTTGTAGACAATTCCATCAATGTCTACTCCAACATCTGTGAGTGCTTTTTCGAGGTTTCTTATTGCGGTTGAATTTGCGGAAATGATATGAGTATCAACCTCAAGTCTTATTCCGCTCATACCGATCGGGTCTTTTATTCCTTCCTGCCCATCCACGGTATAAGTTCGCGGCAAAACATGAATTATTTCCCTGCTTGAAGGAAGTGAAACTGCTTTTGCAGCATCTATCACCCGGGCTAAATCGTTCTCGGTCATTTCTCCTTCCGGAGAAGATACCGCAACTACTCCCTTTGAATTTAGCGATTCAATGTGACTTCCGCCAATTGATGCAATCACACGAGAAGCTGAGTATCCTGCCATCCTCTCTGCTGCCTCAAGCGATGTATTAATACAACTTACAGCTTCTTCTATATCGACTATTTGCCCTTTTTTAATGCCAGCGGATTTTACTTCGGAAACCCCAAGCACATTAACTGTTGACTCATCTATTCTTGCAATAATGGTTGCGATTTTTGATGTACCAACGTCTATGCCAACAACTATTTTTCCTTCATTCATAAAACTTAAAAATTGATAATAGGTTTATCAAACCTAAAATCAAGGCTTTTTATTCTTTTCCCTTCTATTGTAAGCCGCGAAAGCATAAGTTGTAAAGAGCTGATTTGAACTGCCAATTCTTTCTTGGAGGAGATGATAACTTGACCTCCGCCTGAAAGCACTATGGTATAAAAATCGGATGATGATGTTATAGAGGAAAAAGGAACATTTTCCTTTTTAAGTAAAGACTCCAGGCTTGAAACCCGAGAGGGTTTATTTTGTCCCAGAGGGCTTATAATCGGTTTATTAAAAATCGGAAATGCCGGAAGTTTATAAAGCAGAAAGGCCGACAGAATTAAAAAGATAAAAATAGGAATAATAATTTTAATAAAAAAGAATTTACCTTTTCTTTTTAATTTTTTGATACGCATTGTTTTACAACTTTTATTATTTTATCTGCTGCATTTTCTTTTATTAAGTCTTTAAGATTTTTGGAATTTTTTATGTATTCATTAATTGACTTATGCATAGATTGAATATTCGAAAATAAAACTTGCTCAGTTGCTTGCCTTTGTAAAATTATTTTAGCCAACCCCAGTTTTTCTAAAAAAAGAGCATTCTTTAGCTGCTCGTTATTCGCAGAAAAAGGAAGAGGAATTAAAATGGCAGGTTTTCTTGCATAGATAAGTTCTGTTATCGTGTTTATTCCAGACCTTGATATTACAAATTCTGCTTTTTTAAGAATTCTTCCGATCTCCGATGGCTTAATGAATTTATGCAATAAATAGTTTTTTCTAGGTTCTTTTGGTAATTTTGTATATAAACTATAGAAACGTTCATAATCATTGTATGCATGCGCATCTCCTGTTTGATGAATGATTTTAAAATCAATCAGAAGTTTTTGTATCAAATCTTCTATTAGTGAATTTATAAAGTGTGACCCCGAACTCCCGCCAGTTATATAAATTGTTGGTAATTTTGAACTGTACTCTTCGGTTTTAGATTCTATATTTGAATCTTTAATTATTTCCTTTCTTACCGGGTTACCCACAAGAACGGTTTTATCTTTTGGAAAAAATTTAACCGAAGATTCCCATGATATGCATATTTTTTTAGCAATTGGCGAACATATTCTATTGGAAAAACCTGACTCTAATGTCTGCTCGTGTAGAACAACCGGAATTTTTAGAAAAAACGATGCAAAGATGACCGGAATTTGTAAATAACCTCCAAATCCTAGCACTACGTCCGGTTGAAATTTTCTAAGAATTCCAAAGGCTTTAAAGAAGCCGGAAGGTAATTTAAAAAGAGAAGGAATTGTATTTTTTGTAAATTTTCTCTGAAGTCTCCCTGTTGAAATTTCTTCAAAGGGAATTTTAAGATCATTTATTATTTTATATTCTAGGGACAATGATTTTTCCCCTTCAAATACATATTTTCTGCCGACAAATAAGATTTCCCAATTTTTGGGAAGCGCATCTAAAACAGACAGTGCAGGGGATAAGTGCCCCCCAACTATAATAATTTTCATAGAGATTTCCTTGAGATATTAAGAAGAATTCCGACCGAACAGAGATCTACAATCAAAGCAGAACCTCCGTAAGATATAAAAGGAAGAGGAATACCTGTTAAGGGAAGAAGAACCGTCTGGGCGGATAGATTAATAATTATTTGTATTGCTAAAAATGAAGTAATTCCCCCTGCCAAAAGTTTTCCAAAGTTATCCTTGGCCTTTGTCGCAATAAGAAATCCTCTCCACACGACTACGGCAAAAATAATGACAATGAAAGTTGCACCAACAAATCCCAATTCTTCTGCAATAATTGCAAAGATAGAATCTGTAGTTGTTTCCGGTAGATATGCATACTTTTGTAAAGAATTTCCAAGACCTACTCCAAATATACCGCCTGAACCAAGTGCAATCAAAATCTGCTTTACATGATAAGATGATAACTCAATTGACTGATTGATGTTAAAAAAAGATTCCAGCCTTTTTAGGCGGTACGGAGATATTTTAATTAGAATAAATCCAATTGCTAAAGCTGCAGGAATAATTCCTGCAAAATATAAGAGGTTTCCTCCGGATAGAAAATATACAATAAATGCCTCTGATAGGATAACAACTGCTGTCCCCATGTCGGGTTGTAAGATAACAAGAAGTACGATAAGTCCCAAAAGAAGTAAAAAAGCCCCGAGTCTTCCCTTTTCTTTTGTGGACAACCAAGAAGCAAGATATATTGCAAGCGCAAGTTTTACGAATTCTGCCGGCTGAAATAAGAAAAAACCTGTATTTATCCATCTTTTTGCTCCAAGAAGATAAACTCCTACTCCGGGAATGAATACAAGTATTAAAAGGGCTAAGCCAAAAAGAAGTATTGGAAGCGATAAATTGTATAATTTGCGATAATCAAAATAAGAAAAAAAAGCAAGCGAAATAAAGCCCAAAACGACCCAAAATACTTGCCCTTTTATGTAATGATATTTATCCGAAAAATCCCTAAAGGCAACAAAAGATGAAGCATCATATATCATAAAAAGTCCGAAGAGAGTGAGGAAAATTACACAAACAAGAAGATTTATATCTATTCTTTTCATCGAATAAAGGCTATATAAAGACCTAGGATTGCAAATAAAAATCCTAAAAGCCATGCCCTCATAACAATCTTTGGCTCATCCCACCCGATTTTCTGAAGATATAGATGAAACGGCGAAACAGGAAGTACTTTTCTTCCTAAAAATTTCTTGCTGAGAATTTGAATAAGAGATGATCCCACTTCTATTACAAAAACTCCTCCTATAAAAGCTAAGGCAATTATTTTTCCTGTTAAAAGCCCAATAACAGCAAGAACTGCTCCCAGCGACAGAGAACCTACGTCTCCCAACCAGATTCTTGCCTTATAGATATTAAAGTATAAAAACGCAGCTAAGCTTCCCATAAGAACTGCAATAAAAATTCCAAGAGACTCATCTAGCTGATTCCCGGAAATTACTAAAAATGCTCCAAGACAAATTAAAAGAAGACCGCAGGCAAGTCCATCCAAACCGTCTGCTATGTTAAACGCATTTGTAAAAGAAACAATAACAAATGCCGCAAATGGAATGAAAAGAAAACCTAAACTTGCAAGCCCAAACCCTTTTATAAAGATGAACGTATATCCTAATTGCGTATATAAAATAGTTCCAATAATAAGAGCTAAAATCCATTGGATTAAAAATTTATACCTGAATCTAAGACCAAAAAAAGGAGAACCTTTACCGTTGACAAGCTTCTTTAAATCATCATAGAATCCCAAAAGACCAAAAGATATGAATGTAAACAAAATCACAAAAACTTCCCACAAATCTACAGAGACATTCAGAATTCCCAACGACCATAGGGTGAGAATCGATACTATAGTTATAATTAAAATCCCGCCGCCAAAAGGTGTTCCCTGTTTCCAACTGTGGAATTTATCAAAAAGAGGGGTAGGATTATCAAAAATATCGACGGTTTTTTGCTTTTGTCTTCTTATTTTTAATTTGTATAAAAAGTCTATGAATGGAATAAGAAGAATAAATGTTATAAAAAAAGAAAGGAGCATCAGCCCCAAAATCTGAGCCATAAAGATATATTATACTCTCCTGCCATTCTTTGTTCAAATAAAATCACCTCATGAGGTATCTAGAGGGTGTCTAGAATTATTAGATTAGGGGTAAATGAGGTTAATTCCGGCCTTATCGCCGTCTTCAGGTGTTATCTTTTTAATCTCGGCCCTTGATCCGTATCCGTACATTGTATTGTCAACAAAATTGCCTGTGTATTCATCGTTTAGACCAAACCAGTGTCCAAGTTCATGAATTAATATATTTTCAGCATTGTACGAAGCAGAATTACAGCTTAAGCTCCAGGCAAACTTCTTGTTCATTATTGTGTCAACATCAGCGACCAAGTTTGTTGCCGTATAGTACCAGACATAAGTCACACCAAGGGCTGATCCCTGAGCTCTTCCCCATGCAATAATGTTTACAAAATCAAGCGAACTTCTTGTCTTTGTGGTCGTGCCGTCTGCCACTAAATTTGGCTTGGAGGGAGAATCGATAAAGCCTGTCCATTTGGAAAAACTGTTTGAGGCAATTGTCGCAAGATTTCCGGAACCAACAGACGATGGAACACTTGAGGTATTTATCTTATACTTCCAGTCACTATTTGGAAGTTTCCAGTTGGTTGCTCCTACGGTTGAAACAAAAGCCTGTGGATTTTCACAAATAGCAGCCGTAGATGAAGATGTTGGTCTTTCTTTTGGTTCGTGGACAAAAACACGGACTCGAAGGCCTGGGCGTCCCGAAACTGCATAATCGCCGTTTCGCTCAGGAATATTTACATTCTCGTTCTGTGCAAAAACACTTACCGAAAGTGCAAAAACTAAAACAAGTGAAAAAAGAATCCCTAAAACCTTTTTCATACCATAAGTATACTGATATCTCTGAACAGATGTCAACCCCAACTCAAGGTGCAACTTTGATTTAGACCGATAATATGGTAGAATATTGAATCCTGCCTATAACAAATTATTATGTTAGGGACAGGAATATCCAATTTAGCTCCTTTCAATCTTTTTGGCGTATCAAGCCCTATTTCCGGCTTGCTTCACAATGTGCTTATCACACTTGCTGTTGTTCTCGGAGTGATTGTTTTTGCAAGTTTTATCATTACTCGAATTCTCAAATTATTTCTTAAATAGATATATGACATATTTATTATCAAGCACTTCAGTTCTTATTATTTTTTTTGGAATAGTAAATCTAGTGCGGATGACTATCTTTCTTATCGGATCGGATATATACATTTTGAGAAAACATCTTGCGCGCAATAAAAAACCAAAATACTATCCTACGATAAGTGTTATAGTGCCGGCGTATAATGAAGTGAAAAGTATTGTTTCTTCGGTATCATCTGTACTGAATAATAGTTATCCACAAGAAAAGGTAGAAATTATTGTTGTTAATGACGGATCAACAGACAAAACAGAGCAAGTGATAAAAGATTTTACGTTAAGCCGTAGAGCTCAAAATGTAACGATTGTTTCCCAAGAAAATAAAGGAAAAGCTCATGCGCTGAATAACGCTATTAAAAATTTCGCAACGGGAGAGCTGATAATGTGTCTTGATGCAGACTCTTATTTGGCAAAACATGCACTCTTACGCGCAATAACTTATTTTGAAAATAAAAAAATTGTAGCAGTTGCCTCAAATGTAAAGATCGCAAAATCAGAAGGCATCCTTAACCTGATTCAAATGTTTGAATACATTATCTGCTACCAGATGAAAAAAGCGCAAACAGTATATAATATTGAATATATTATTGGCGGAATAGGATCAATGTTTCGGAGGAATCTCCTTGAGGAAATAGGTTTTTACGATACGGATACGGTAACTGAAGATATTGACCTAACCATGAAAATATTGCGCTTTGGCAATAAAAATGTTCGTTTTGTATACGGCTCTGATGTAATCGCCTATACACAGAGTGTGTTTTCTCTACCCGATCTTATCAGACAACGGCACCGATGGAAGTGGGGACGATATCAAACATTTTTAAAAAACAAAGATATGTTTTTTTCAAAGGAGGAAAAGCATACGAAAGTATTCAGTTGGTTTTATCTACCGTTTGCTCTCTATTGTGATCTCGCATTCTTTTTTGAACCGTTAATACTTTCATATATGCTCTATCTTATTATTGGCTATAAAGACATTCTTACCCTTATATTGGCAGTCTGCGTTATTACATTTTATATGAGTATGAGCATTCTTGCAGAAGAAACAGTCAGTCTAAAAGATAAGATACGGCTTATCACGTTAACCCCATTTATGTATTTTCTTTTTTATCTTTTAAGCTATGTAGAATATGTGGCGCTGATAAAGTCATTTATTAAGCTCAAAGATCTAGATAAAAGTTTATTGCTTAATATATCGAGTTGGAATCCAATCAGTAGAAAAGGACTGTTGATAGCCCAGACTGACGTAGAATAATTATTATCTTAGATCATTATGATCTATCGGATAATCCGAAATGCGGTCTCGGTTAATTATAGTTTTATCCAGTTTGTCCGTCTTGACAACCCACCATAGCTTTTGTTTATAATGTTTTCACTTTGTCGACTGCCCACGACGAAATCTCTGTGTTCTACCCACTCAGAGAAGATTTATCAATATGAATAACCTGCCCGAAAATTATTTTATTATTTTTGAAATTAACTTAAAACCGGCTTATTAAAATAGGCTGGTTTTTTTTGTTGGCCGAATGCAAAGAGTGTAATAAATATGTATTTTGTATATTTACTTAAAAGTCTTAAAGACAACAATTACTATATAGGACAAAAAAACGATGTTAAAAAAAGATTGTCGGTTCATAATTTAGGACAAGTCCAATCAACAAAATCTCGCAGACCTTTTAAATTAGTCGGATGCCAATCATATGAGTCTCGAAATGAAGCGCGTTGGGCTGAATATAACTTAAAAAATCATAGTGATAAGAAGAAAAAATTTATAAAACAATTAACAGCTGGGGTCTTTAAATGAGAGGCCGCCGGCTCGGAGAGCCTCTGGCTCGGAGAGGAGGTGAATAAAAATGATAAATAAAAAAATTGCTTTAAGTTTACTTTCTATAGTTTCTGCGTTGGTAATCGTTGGAGGCGCAACCTTCGCCTTCTTCTCTAGTACTGCAACAAGTAACGATAACATTTTCGCAGCGGGTACCTTGACTTTAGAGTTAGACGATGAGGACGAACCAACCCCTGCCAGCACCGTTACTGCTTCTTTTGGCGATGGAACAACGTTACTAGCACCCGGAGATACTCAAAGCGGATTTGTCTCAGTTAATAACACTGGAACAATCGACATTGACGAAGTAACAATGACTGGTCTAGGTACGGACACCGATGGAGATGGAATGACGGGCGCCCTAGAGGTTACTGATCTTAGAAGCGGTACCGACTCGAGTTGCTCGGGGAGCACGGATCATCTTGCTGGTGCAACAGCAGTTTTTGGTGATGGGGCGGCACCCTTAACCCTTGCAGAATTTGATGGTGTGGATATCTATCAAGGCTTTCCAGGAGTAGCCGCGGGAGGAACTTACTTTATCTGCATGGGAGTCACATTTGATTCAGGTGCAGGAAACGTATTGCAGGGCGATTCAGCGGAATTGGATTTGACCTTTACAGGTAATCAGGATTCGAGTCAATAATTCTTTGGCTGGTAGTGGGGTGCTGTTTGCCTCACTACCAGTTCGGGCGAAATTATTTTATAAGTTTTTAGTAAATTATGAAAATATTTAAAAAAACAATAAACATAGTACTAACTATTGCGATTTTTGTTTTTCTTCCGGCAGTTGTCTTTACACTTGTTACTTCAAAAACAAATGCAATTTTGGGAATTCAGTCTTTTGTGGTTCTTTCAGGCAGTATGCAGCCGACTATTCCGGTTGGAGGTATAGTTTATACCCAGATGCAAGCTTCCTATCAAAAAGGAGACATAGTTGCATTCAAAAGCGGTGACGTAAATGTCACGCATAGAATTGTTGATGTTGAAAACGATGGTAGCTTTGTAACACGCGGAGATGCAAATAATGCGTCTGACAGTAAGACTGTCGCAGTAAATGACATTTTAGGAAAAGAACTTGTTTTCCTGCCATACGTTGGAAACATGATTATTTTCCTAAAAACGCCTATCGGATTTTTTGGAAGCGTAGTTTTCCCGATAACCGTTTTTATAGTTTTGGAGCTTTGGAATTTGAAAAAGGAAATTGAAAAAGAAATTGAGCGAAAATTACAAAAGAAAATGCAGATTGCAACAATTAATGAATAAGATAAAAGTTTTATTTTTACTAACAATATCTATAGCTATTATTGGCTTTTTGTCTTATAAGGCAACGTTTGCATTGTTTTCCGATACCGCAACTTCTACAAGTAACGTCTTCTCCGCCGCTGCCCAATTTCCAAATTCTGGAATAGCAGATCATATAGTAATTAGTGAGGTACAAATACATGGAGGGAACGCAAATGAAGACTTTGTAGAGATTTATAATCCTACAGATTCTAGTGTCGATCTAAGTGGATGGCAATTGAGAAAAAAAGCGAGTAACGGAACTGATTCTTCTTTGGTTTTAATTTTGAGTGGAACAATACCAACACATGGATTTTTTCTTTGGTCTAATGATCAGGGGACTTTTGAAACAGATATAGGAGCTGATGTAAGTAATGGAAATAATCTTTCAGAGAATAATAGCGTATTGCTAGAAGACGCATCAGATAATCCTATCGATCAAGTTGCGTGGGGAGATGGAACGAATCAATATGTTGAAGGAACAGAGTTTGTAAACAGTCCTGCCACTAATCAAAGTATTGAAAGGAAAGCACTTCCTACCTCTGATACAACATCCATGAGCTCTGGCACTGACGTATCTAAGGGTAATGGATTTGATTCAAACAATAACGCAACAGATTTTATACTTAGGACTGTTTCGCAACCGCAAAATTCGAGTAGCGCAACAGAATCACCATGAAAAAACGAATTTTAATTTTATTATCTTTAATTACAATCGGAGCTTTGCTAATACAAAGCAACGGTTTGGGTTTGTTTGGCAAAAATACTGCCTATGCAGTTGGGGATTTGACTGTTGATTGGGGCACTGGTATAGGAGACGTCGGGCCGATATTTAATGTTTCTAACTTTGCTCCGGGCGAGACTGAGTCACGAAATGTCGATGTAAGCAACGGCGCGCCATCCCCGCGTCCTGTTGGAGTTAGAGGAATTGAGACATCGGAAATTGGAAGCATATCCGGCGTTTTGAATATAGTAATCTCGGAGGGGGGAAGTGATCTTTATGGAGGATCAAGCCCCACAGGTCCGAAAACTTTGGCTCAATTCTTTGCTGAATCGTCAGGACCCAACGGAATACCACTTTCTAACCTTGGATCAGGCAACTCTACTCAATACACTTTCGATGTAACTTTTGATCAAAATGCAGGAAATGACTTTCAGAGCAACTCAATAGTTTTTGATCTTCAGATTGGTGTTTCTGTTGATCTTCCCTCATCTTGCGACAACATAACTTTCAACGGAAATATTATATTTGGGACTGCTGGAGCAGATGCTCTAACAGGAGGCTCGAAAAACGATTTGATAATAGGTTTTGAAGGAAACGATGTATTGTCTGGAGGTTCGGGAAACGACTGTCTTGTTGGAGGATCGGGACGAGATATTCTAAACGGTGGCTCAGGAAATGACATTCACGACGGAGGGTCTCAAAACGACATTATAAACGGCGGTTCTGGAAATGATCAAATTGATGGAGGGCTAGGAAACGATTTCATAGACGCGGGTTCTGACAATGATATCGTATCCGGAGATAACGGCAACGACAACATCAACGGTGGATCTGGCAACGACACCCTAACGGGAGGAAACGGCACAGACACTGTAAGAGGAGGGTCTGGTACTGATACTTGTGACGGAGAAACTGAATTTACTTGTGAATTATAACAATGAGAGGAGGTGAATAAAATGACTATTAAACAAAAAATTACAGGCGCTTTGGTAGCAGGCTCATTCATTGCCGCTTCATTGCTGCCTGCGGCTGCTTTTGCAGATCAAACCTGCACAATCTCAGGAAACGGTAGGGATTCAAGAAACAGGTGCAGAATAAAGGTTGAAAGAAGACTAACTGTTGACCAAAGAAATACGGCAACAGTAAGAAACAGAGTTGTGGTCATTCAAAATACAGGCTTAAATGACGCGAACAACAATACGACAAACGGCGGAGATGTTGATGTTAATACAGGAAATACAACTTCTACGATCACAATAACCGTTTCCGGAAATACCAATACAGCGGTTCCGCCCCCAGGTCCATAGGATGGGATTTAAAGCTGTTTTAAAAAAGCCCTGCGCAAATGCGGGGCTTTTTATTGGCTAATAGATTATATCGGATCGGCAAAAATGAGGAGTCTCTTCAAAGATGTACCAATTGGTACACAAGTCTGAAGAATTAACTGTGTTTTTTTGGTATCAAGAAGATAATTAACTTCGTTTGGCCAGACAGTTTTTTTATCGACTACCTTATATTTATGTGCTTTCCCATTCCTGTGAATTGCAATCATATCTCCGTTTTTTAATTCCGGGAGTCTGAAAAATGCTACATTATATCTTGTAATTCTCCAGGGAGAATCTGATGAATGGGCAAAAAGAAAACTCATTCCTTCATCTCCGGGAAGAGAAGTATTTTTTGCATGAGCTATTCCCTTTTCTAAAGATTTCCTATATTCTGTTTCGTTAAATGGATCTACGTTTGGAACAATTTGAGATAGTACATTTATTTTGGGAATTTCTACATAGAACGACTTAGTTAAAACTTTGCTATCAATCTTAGGAGGAAAAAGATATAAAGATATAATCGGATAATAAATAAAAACAAGTATTAAAAGAGAAAACGCCATTAAGGCGTTTCCGATTAAGTGTTTTAGTCTTTTAGACCGCATATGCTAAAGGAGGAGATGGGTCGGAACCAAAGCGCAAAAACCCACCCGCTAAGAACATTGTAATGGCAAGAATTGTCATTAGCAATATCCAATAGGCTCCCGTTGCGGGCAGGACATTACCGATTGCAGCTCCCAATACTTGTCCCGGTCCACCAACCGAAGACCCACTTCCCCCTGAAGAACTGCCGCTTGAAGGCGGTAGTGCACCTACCGGATCTCCTCCGGGTGGCTGTGGGTTTCCTCCGCCGGGAGGAGGAACAATATTAGAACAACACTGTTGTTTGAAAAACGACCCATTTATATTTTCGTTCCCAATCGTTATAACACTTATAATATCTCCAGTTGCTATTAATACTGCCCCATTGTTGTTGTTTGCAGTATTATTTCCCGTATTCAAATTTTGTGTTACATTATTTTTTATGTCTGCGAAATTATTGCTTATATAACTAAGACTGTTGCCAAAAAACAAAACTATACTATTGATTGATCCGCTTCCATTATTATTAACTGTAACTGATATTGAACCGTTATTACTCCCCCCTAGATCAGAATTTAAATTAATATTTTTATTTAATATAGAAATTAAAGAAGTAATATTTCCGGTTTGAATCGTTACATCGCCATTATTATTATTTGCCTGATTACCACCGGTATTCGCATTAGTTGTTGAATTGTTACTAATTTGCGCAGAGTTTGTTTGAATGATGTCTACCAAGCTTACAGTTGATAAATCGATACTATTTATAGAATCAGACCCGTTTCCATCAATTGCAGCAGTTGTACCCTCACTACAGCCACATCCTTGATCTCCTGCAAAATTTGTATTTATGTTTTCATTGGAAACCGTTGAGGAACTTTCTATATCTCCTGTAGTGATGTTTGCATCTCCGTTGTTTGAGGATACGGAATTATCTCCCGTACTTGCGCTCGTATCTACATTATTTTGAATCTCGGCATTATTTGTCTGCGAAACTGTTGAGCTTGAGCTGTTTGTAATCTGAACATCATTACTAGACCCGCTGCCATTATTCGAAATAGTAATCTCTTCAGCAAAAACACCGGATACTACCGCAGATAGTCCCACTACCAAAAAGGCCAATGACGTAAATATTTTCTTAAGCATATTTATTAACTTTAATAAAATTTTGTTTCCGATAAGATACGCAGAAAAAATGCCGGAAACTATACACTATTCTTACGAGGCAGATATTTAAATAGATACTTTTTGCTAATCAGATATATTGCAAACAGTATCGGTATAAAAACAATCGCCCAAGCAAGATTAATCGTTGTCTTTTTTGCGCCTGCCGTGTTCATGGATGAGTTAGCTCCATCGCTATTAACAGCGCCAAGAAAACTTCCGGTTGCAGCCGCAAGAACTCTGACGGTATTAGTCATAGGATTGTTTATTGCGACTACTACTGTATTCGTACTGCCTGAATTATTGCTTCCTGAGGAAGAACTATTGGATAAATTTTGCTGTGAATTATTATTTTCTGTTAACTGATCCCCAGATGGTGGTCCTCCGATTCCTGCATCATTATTTTCCTTGTGAGTCCCAGGTGTTAGAAAATCTCCAAACCAGTTTCCGAAAACATTTACAAATGTGACCAAAAGCTTTCCTCCGACAATATTATTGTTTACAAAATTAACTAAATTGGCAATTACTTTAGCATCTCCCGTGGTTATGTAGTTGTCTCCCTTTGTATTGCTATTTGTCTCATTTTTACCGGTGTTTGCAGAAAGATATATATTATTGTTCACCTCTGCATTATTTGTTTGGTTTGTAGTATTATTGACTGTTGAATCAACAAATGCGTCATTGGTAGATCCTGTCCCGTTCCCGCTATTTATTGCTGTTATCTGTCCATTTTCATCAACCGCGAATTCTGTTCCTGAAGAGCCTGCAAACATTGCTCCCTGTGGCGCTCCCACAATTTGTCCAATCCACTGCCCTGCTCTATTTATTATTACTAACCACCAGTTGCCGCCAATTATATTATTGTTTGCAATATTTAAGACCTGCGCCGTAACATCCGCATTTCCTGTTGTTATGTAGGCATCCCCACCTGTGTTGCGTGATGCAGAATTTTTGCCCGTATTTGCGGTAAGGATGAGATTATTATCAATGTCTGCAACATTTACCTGATTTATCGTGTCAATTACCGTTTGATTTGAAGATGCATTGTTGTCAGAATTGTCCCCATTTCCGGAATTTACCAAAGTAGTATTTCCTCCACATGTTGCACATGCAAATACAGACAGAGCAGACTCGGGAAGAATAATATCGCCAATCAAATCTCCGAAAATATTAACAACTCCGAGTATCACATTACCTGCAAGATTGTTATTAAGAAGTGTTAAGACGTTTCCTGAGACTTGCGCATCACCCGTAGTAATATAGGAATCTCCTCCTGTGTTCTTTGAGGCAGTATTATTCCCGGAATCGGAAGTTAAATAAAGATCGTTATTAACTGCACCATCATTAGTCTGATTTGTAGTATTGTTGGTATCGGAATTTATACTCGCATCGTTGTCAGAGTTAACGCCATTACCGGAATTCTGAGCAAGACCTGTAAATCCATCGCATCCTGATACGCAACCTGCTCCAAAGTCAAGTATATAGTCTCCAACATGATCCTCAAGTATATTAAACTCGGCAACCGACACACCATCAATATTCGTATTTGCAGATGTAATAATCGTCCCTGTTGTTGAAGCATTTCCCGTAGTAATATATGAATCCCCGCCCGTGTTACTTGATGCTGAGTTTTGTCCCGAAACACTTGCTCCCGTTAAACCGTTATTAACGGTTGCACTGTTTGACTGATCAGTTGTATTATTGTCTGCAACAGTTGCAGAACCGGTATTTGAAGAATTGTCGCCATTACTATCATTGACAACTCCAATCCCGCCACTAGCACAGCAGTCACCATTTCCTGACAAATTTGAGTTAGCGGCGGTAAATATATTACCATTGCTGGCTGCATTTCCTGTGTCTATATATGTATCATCGCCCACATTGCCATTTGATGTTGTTCCCTGGGAAGAAGGCTGACTTTGAGAATCTTCCGTTTGAGCAACTAGCAGGGAAGCATCCTCGGGATTGCTATCATCTTCCTCATGGAAGGGCTCCTCTTCTTCCTGAAAAACATTCTCTTCTTGGGGAAGACTGGTTTCTTCCGGTTGTTTAATTTCTTCCTCCTGAAAAGCATTAGTCTCTTCCTGGAAAGGCTCGGTTTCTTCCTGAAATTCTGCAAATACAGGAGAAACTCCTCCTAGTATTAGATGGAGTGCTAATAGTATCGCTAATATTTTTCTTAGATTATCCATATTTCTATCTTTTTAAATCTTGAATTTGCTATCTAGTTTTTAAAATTTCAAATTTAAAATTTAAAATTATTCTTTGGTAGGGTGTCCTCCCGAAGTGCTGGGAGGACACTCCTACTTAAAGAATTTAAAGACCTAAGGCATCCAACAGATCTGAGAGATCGAAGTTGAAATTAAAGTCAAAATCGAAATCAAAGTCCGGGAAGTCAAAGTCTGAGCCTGAGCCAAAGCTGTTAACATTTCCAGATGTGGAAACATCAACGTTTGATTCAGCGTCTCCGGTTGTTATGGATGGATCGGAGTCATCTCCGCCAGCAGTATTACTGTTAGCATTGTTGTCTCCGGTCTCTACGTCTTCAACCTCGACTTCATTGTCAACATCTGCGTAATTATCCTGATTAACATTTAAATCAGAATTTACATCAACATTGACATTGTTATCTGAGTTGTCGCCGTTTCCATCGACCTTGACAGTCAAATCACCAAACAGACATCCGCAGTCAGTTTCTGCATGATTGAAGTTAACCATTGTGTCAACCTCAACATCTGAGCTAGCATTTCCTGTATCGATCGTTACATCACCGTCTCCGGTGTTGCTGTTCGCATCGTTATCACCTGTATCGGCATTAACCTCTACATCGTTATTAACGTATGCATCGTTATCCTGACGGATTTTGAGCTTGCTGTTAAGATCGGCATCGATATCGTTATCGGTGTTTACTCCGTTATCGGTTATCCAAAGGCTTAATGATCCGCCTCCGTTACCGCTACCCCCAACCATTGCTGAGTTGAAGTTAGCTGCAGTTGAGAGTGAAACATTGCCTTTAGCATTTCCGGTTGTAATAGAGACATTGCCATCTCCTGTATTGCTGTTTGCATTGTTGTCTCCGGTGTCAGAGTTGACATCAACCCAGTTATTAACATAAGCATCGTTATATTGCTTTACTTTCACCTTATTAGTCAAATCAAGGTTGACGTTATTATCGGAGTTGTCACCGTTTCCTGAGATCTTAACTGTTGTATCTCCAGTCTGGCAACAGTCAACATTTGCCGAGTTAGCGTTAAGTGAGTTTGTCACATTAACGTTTCCTTCAGCATCTCCTGTAGTAATTGAAACATCACCACCGGTGTTGCTGTTTGCATCGTTGTCTCCTGTATCGGCATTGACCTCTACATCGTTATTAACGTATGCATCGTTATCCTGAGTAACATTTGTTGTTTGATTCAGATTAACGTTTGCGTCGTTATTGGAATTTGTTCCGTTGCCGTTAATGGTGATTGTTGTTTCTGCAAAAGCGAGTGGCGCAAAAGCATTTAGTAAAAGCGCTCCGGTTGCTATTGCTACTCCTATTTTTTGTTTTGTATTATCCATTTATTTTTCACCTCCTCTCTTTTTAGTTTTCCTTTTTCCCCTTCGACAAGCTCAGGGGAGGATTACACTTCTCTTTACCGTTTTCGTTTTAAAACGAAAACGGAGGCTCCTCCATCCGAAACCATTTAAAGATTTCAGGTAGAAAAGCCTCCGTTTGCGGTCAGCTTACTAAATTAATCTAACCTATTAAATACATTTATATACTTCTGTTTTTTATTTGTCAAGACCTGAATTTTATGTTTTTTATTATTTTCGATGGAGTTTTCGTCTTCTTCCGTTGATACACTTGTTTTTTTTATATTCTTAACTGTGATTTGCGTGACAACATTATTTTGAACATAAATTTCCACACTTCCCCAATTCAAACTTTTTAATGCTACATTAATTTCTTTAATTAAGTCTGATTTATTTTGAGTCATAATTTAGAATTTTACATTGATATCTTGTTTTTCACCTGTAATTTCACCAATTCTAAGTGTTAAATTTTTATCTGCTTCATTTATTGCAAACCCAATTCTTGTATATTTTGTTGAAATGGGCTGTACGGCAACAGGGTCATTGTGGATATCTGGCGCTAGGAGTTCATTTTTGTTATTTACTGAAAGTCTTACATAATCCGAAGTCTTTATTTCTATTGATTGAGTATATTGGTTCATTAGCTTAAGATTTAAGATTAGAAACGTTCTTCCTTGAACTGTTCTGGCCCGCTGTCCCTTTACGATTATAGAATCATAAAGCTGAGCAGACTCTATCCTATACTTAAGCTTACTTACCTCTTTTCCCTTGTTGTCCCTTATGGGAAATTCGATCTCTTTATTTATTACTTTTGTATCTTTTGCTACCGAAGGAGCCGGTTTTCCATTTGTATTCCCAATTATGGTTTTCCCAGATCTTCCAAAAAATAAAAACGCTCCTAAAATGAAAACAATGATAAAAGCAAAAATTACCGGAAGTAAAAAATTTTTATTTTTAGGATTTCTAAAACTATTTTGAATATTATTTGTTAAAGCATTAGCCCCGTTTTTAATTCTTTGCGTTACTGATGACACCATCGATAATATAGAGGAAAGTCTTATGAATTTTATTTTATTAAAAATTGGTTTATTGCCAAAAGAAGTACGATTTGGAATAGCAGCTATTGTGCTGGTATTTTCTGGTATTACTTGCGGTTCCATATTTTCAAATAAAAATGCCCCTCTTCGGGGCAGACATAGGTAAAAAGCAATATAACATAATTAAAATTAGATTGTCAATACCCTTATCTTGACAATCTAAAATGAGCATTATTCTATGGAGATATTAATTGCAGTAGTAGAACTAGTGTTATCCTTTTCGATTTGTATCTTA
>Ga0209542_10002906_pt1 | contig 37640 bp, 47 predicted proteins | sample RifCSPhighO2_01_FD_184028 | JGI IMG/M metagenome (GOLD analysis project Ga0209542, IMG submission 184028) | Soil microbial communities from Rifle, Colorado - Rifle CSP2_plank highO2_0.1 (SPAdes) (version 2) | ecosystem: Environmental > Terrestrial > Deep subsurface > Rock core/Sediment ... | reverse complement strand
TCCAAACTGCAATTTTATCTCTTTCAAAAGCCTTAATCTTTTTATGTTTAATTGTGTTTCACCCCCTTGAAGCTAAATATTTTACTCTAGGGGGTTGCGATTCGAATTAGAACTTACGATATCTTAATTGAATACCCAACAAAACCCGAAGTCAAGGGTTAATTACTTTGCTGGTCCACGAAATATCAATATCTAAGTCGGTCGCCAATTTACTAACATGATCTCATGGATGATAAATGGTCAGTTAAAGTATATGAGTCTCCAAGTGGAGAACAACCAGTAGAAAAATTTATCAAAGCACAAAACGAGAGGGCGCGTCTTAAGATTGCAAGAATGTTTGACCATGTGGAGGAATTTGGATTAGAAGGTGCATACTCTTACGCCAAGAAGTTGACAGGCACTTCGATATGGGAACTACGAATACTTGGCGCTGATAGCATTAGAATATTTTATGTCACAATTACTGGAAAGATATTTTTACTTCTTCATGGGTTTGTAAAGAAAACACAAAAGACACCCGCAAAAGAAATCTCTCTTGCTCAAAAACGGCTGGAGGAATTCCGCTTGAGAGGAATTAAACGTTGACAAACATCGCAAATTTGCGATAATACAACTACTATGAAAGACTGGAATAAACTCAAAGAAGAATGGCTAAAAGATCCAAGGTTCAGAAAGCTTTATGAAGAGTCTCAGCCTGAGTACGAAATCGCTCGGGCATTAATTCGTGCCAGAATCGAGAAGAAAATTACACAGAAGGAGCTAGCAAAGAAGATGAGGACAACTCAATCCGTTATCTCTCGGGTAGAGCAAGCAAAAACCAGCCCCTCTATATCTTTTCTGAAAAGATTGGCCAAAGCTTTAGACACCACTCTCCAAGTGCAATTCAAGTAAACTGTATTACATCTTCATTCTGGCGGTAACAGCTATGTGGGAGGGGGAATTGGAATATTTTGTATAGTTATCTGGATCGGTCTTCTTTGCGCTTAAAGACACTGCCTAATCAAGCTTGACTATTGGCTTATCAATTAAAAAATCTAATACTTCATCTAACTTACCTTTTGGGAATAAAGGAATATTTCTTTTGTGAGGTATTTTTCTTCTAAACAACCAATCATCAATAATCCTCTCCGCTAAAGAATCGCACTTATGCCCATCAAGCGCCATGTGCTTTTTGGCAAACATTACGGGATTCGGCTCAAACCCTGCAGTTTTTATGGCATTGTTCCAGGTTCCAAAAAGTTCTCTTGTCGCTCTATAGAGTTTGTTCATTCCCTTCTTTGTGGAAATCCTTTTGTTCTTTTTTACAAATTTGCGTAAAGTATCCAAAATGACTTCCTTGCTATATTGCGATTCTCGCTTAGGAATACATTTGAGAGAACAGTATTTCTTGTCGCCTGTAAATTTCCCTAAACAGTTGGGACATATTTTTACTTCCTTTTCTCTCGTAGAATTAACAACTTTGGCTGCGCATGAATGAGAGCAATAATTATGCGGAGAAACCTGAGCAGGCGCTCTCTTTAACTCTTTTCCGCAAGCCGAGTTTTCGCACTTAACCACAACATTCCGGATAGTTTGAATAGCTGCAACACACTCTAAGGAGCAATATGGTTTTCTTCCTAGCTTTTTGGTTTCATTTGCATGCCCAGACGGTCTATAAAAGTCTTTCTTGCAATAAGTGCAGTTAAGAAGAACCAGGGGTATAACCCATTATTATGCCGAAGAAAACCCAAAGTCAATACCTGCTTTGAAGCAAACTGACAACTTATAACTTTCGGAGGAAGGTGAATTGAACACCTACCACACCGACCCCATCGGCGCATTCTACCGTTAAACTATCCTCCGCTGTTCTTCTTATAAGAAGAAACATTTTATTCTACCAAATTCACTCCTGCAGGTGTATACTAAACTAGTTATGGGTGCGTTTTTCGGAAATATAGCAATTAAGACAGATAACAGGGATGGCGTAGTAAAGACTATTAAAGAATCAGGTGAACCCATGTTTATTGCTGGCCCGGTTGACGGCTGGCTCCTGCTCTTTCCCTCAGACGACTTTAAAATTTCAAAGTTTGCACAAAAGTTTTCAAAAGAATTTAATACTATTTCTTTTTCTGGACAAGTTTTTGACAGCGATGATTTATTTATAAATTTTTATAGTAACGGCGAACCAATAGTGGACTATCTTTATGACCGAATGGACGGCGGTGGACCACAATTTAATGGGGGGGACGAAAAAACTTTCAAGGACTTCTTCCATCTTGCGGATACGAAAAAAATCCACGAGGCACTTTTTGAAGACGGCGGAGACTATGTTTTCATCGAAGGAAGATACCAAGATTTCCTAAAAGCCTGCGGATTACCTCTGGCATTAGGGAACTTATGGGGTTACGAATATATTGAGCGAGCAAGTGATGATGGGCGATCAGAGGAGGAAGCAAAAGACCTTCCCAATTTAGAGAAAATATTTTGACTAAGGCGTTAACGTTTTGGACTCTGCTTAGCCCTCCTCGCTTTTCCGCCGGTGCCGACTTTGCGGCGCTCTCGGGTGCGGGAATCACGAGTTAAAAGACCGTTTTTGCGCATTAATGGTTTGAATGTTTCTTCATTTAATAAGGCTAAGGTGCGGGCAATACCGTGGGTTGCAGCATCAAGCTGGCCCTTTTTGCCACCGCCTGCAGTTTTAACAGTCACAAAATACTTTCCTTCAGTTTGCGTTAGCTGGAAAGGTTTTGACCAAAGTTTTTGCAATTGTTCGCCGGGGAAATACTGGCCGATAGGCATACCATTTACGACATGCTGATCTTTCCCTTTGTGTAACCGAACACGGGCAACTGACGTCTTTCGGCGTCCTACTGCAAAGATATACTCTTTTTGTTTTTTTCTTGCTGGCATTTTATTTTGTCGCTTTCTTATTTATTTTTCCACCAAATGGGTGCTGACTTCCGGCAAACACCTTTAACCTGTTCATTCTATCATCCTTTAAACGATTTACAGGCAACATTCTTTTAACTGCCAGCTGGATAATTTTCTCAGGGCTTTTTTCTTTAACTTCTGAATATTTCCTTGCTTTTAAACCTCCCGGGTAACCCGAATGAGAGTAATAAACTTTATTCTGTTCTTTTTTGCCTGTTACTACAACTTTGCTGGCGTTTACAACCACGACGAAATCGCCGCTATCCATATGGGTAGAATATGTTGTTTTATGTTTTCCCATCAAACAAATTGCTATCCTGGTCGCAAGCCTGCCCAATACCTGACCTTCAGCGTCATAGAGATGCCAGGAGCGGACTATATCTTTTGATGTTGGTTGATAAGTTTTAAACATACGAACCTGTCATTCCGGACTCGATCCGGAATCTATCTATATAGTTCCCGCATAAAAGAAATCAGAATTTCTCTTCAACTTCGTATCAAGTGCGGGATGACGCCTTTGGCGTCACTTTTTTCTTTCCTTCCGTCTTCTTGGCTGATTTTGCTTCTTCCTTGGGCTTCACTTTTGCCTTTGGCGGCGCAAGCTTTGTTAACAACTCCAGTTTTACACGGGGAGAGTTGTCTCCAACTCTAGCCCCAATTTTAACAATTCTGGTTGAGCTCCTACCATTCGGGATAGATGCACATAAACGTGCTATGCGATAGACCAACTCCCGCCCAACCCCTAAAGTGCTAGCAATCTTTCTCTGGTCCAACATAAGATTGCCGGAACTTCTTAAGAGGCGATCAACATAGGCGCGCACAACTTTGGCACGCACGTCCGAAGTTTCAACAACACCATTTTCAAAAAGGTTGCGGGATATCGATCGAAGAAGAGCGGTTCGGGCATTTTTGGATCTGCCCAACTTCCTTACGCTCGAGCGCTTAAGCATATCAGCCCTCCCAAACTACTCCTTTTTCGCCAAGAGCTGCTTCAATTACTTTGGTAGATTTTTCACCCAAATTTCTTACTCTTGATAATTCACTCTTTCCTGCTCCCAAGATATCTTCAACGGTCTCATATCCAGCACCAATTAAAGCGTTTGCAATTCTTGTTGGAAGATTTAGCTCTTCAACTGACAAGCGGTTAATTTTAGACTCAGGCTTGGCAATTCTGATTGGTTCTGCAGCACTTGCTGCTTTTTCAACCGGATTTACAACTGCACCAAGATACCCAATTAAAATTTGGGCCGCATTTTTTAATGCCTCATCTGCGCTGGTAGATCCGTCAGACCAAATCTCCAAAGTTAGCTTGTCATAGTTAGTTAAACGTCCAACTCGAGTTTCTTCAACTTTGTAACTTACTCGCCTAACCGGCGAGAAATCAGCATCCAACGGAATAAGACCAATCGTATTGGTTTTCCTGTCTTCAGCAACAGAATATCCAACTCCAGATTCGATCTGAAGTTCCATATCAAGCTTGGCTTTGTCATCTGCTAAAGTAGCTATAACTAAATCGGGATTGGCAATTACTACTCCTGCTTGGGCTTTAATATCCCCTGCTTTAACCTCACCCCTACCTTTTGCAGAAAGGGTAAGTTTAGCAGGTTTGTCACCGCCATAAGAAACTCTAATCTTTTTGATGTTTAAGATGAGATCTATACCATCTTCTTTAACGCCTTTGATCGCGCTAAATTGATGTTTAAGCCCGCTAATTCTTATTTGAGTTACCGCAGCTCCGGAAAGTCCGGTTAAAAGAACTCGGCGAAGTGCAGTACCTAATGTGTGACCGTATCCTTGCTCCAAAGGCTCAATCACAAACTTTCCATAATCAGCAGTTAATTCTTTTGGTTCAATTTGGAATGATTGCATTTTTTTAATAAATATCACGGTCTTTCGGGCCGTGAAGTAATGTAGTATATCGCAACTCTAAGCACACTTCAAGCTTAAAGATGAACTTACTGCCTAGCGGCTGTAGCAACCTGCGCTGGTACGCAGAACGTTGCAGCCTCGAGCGTAGCCTCCGGCTACACTACTTTAACGGCTGTAAAACTCGATAATTTCTTGCTCGGAAAATGGCTCTTGAACGTCTTCTCTGGCAGGTAACCTTTTAACTCTGCCAACAACTGCCTTTCTCTCCAGCCAGGAAGGCAGTTCGTAATTCGAGTCCAGTTTATTCTTAACTTCAGCTATATTTTGCGATTTCGCGTCCAATGAAACCGTATCACCTTCTAAAACTGTATAGGAAGGAATGTTTAACATCCTGCCGTTTACTAAGATATGACAGTGTGACACTAGTTGCCTTGCCGAAGGTCTGGTTGGAGCAAATCCAAGCCGATAAACCACATTATCCAATCTTCTTTCTAAAACCTGAGTTAGATTCTTGTTTTTTTGAGAAGCTTCAACATAAGCGCTAAATTGCTTTTCGGAAACTCCGTAAATTCTTTTGGCTTTTTGTTTTTCCCGCAACTGTTTGCCAAATTCGGACTGTTTACCTAAACCTTTTGGCCCATGAACTCCCGGCGGCACATTAAGTCTTGAAACTTTCTTGCCGAAAATATCAACACCTTCTCTTCTTGATATTCTATCTTTTGGTCCAGTGTAGCGCATCATGCTCTCCTTTTCTTTTTAGCCCTTGGGCCGTTATATGGCATCGGGGTTACATCTGCAATCATATTCATTCTCAAACCAAGGCTTTTTATAGCGCGAAGTGCCGCGTCACGTCCTGGTCCGGGGCCTTTAATAAATACATCTACGCTTTTTACACCGAACTCATCTTTTGCTTTTTTGATTGCTGACTCAACTGCGGTTGTAGCCGCATACGGTGTTGCTTTTCTTGTCCCCTTAAATCCTGCTCTTCCTGATGAGCCAGAAGCTATAGAATTTCCAACATCATCTGTGACCGTAATCAAAGTGTTGTTAAAAGTCGCATTAACATAAACCTTCCCATTAGGAACGTTTTGCGCTTTCTGTTTGGTTGTTTTAGTATTTGCTTTTTCTGCCATGTTAGCCATAAATCAATTCTTACTTAGCCGAAGCTGGCTTTGCTGCTGTTTGCTTAGCCAACATTTCTTTCTTGAATGCTCCAACAGTCTTTCTTTTTCCCCGTTTTGTTCTGCCATTACTTTTGGTTCTTTGTCCATGAACTGGTAAATTTCGAGAATGTCTAACTCCGCGATATGTACCCACAGTTTTTAGTCTTTGAATATTTTGGCGTATTTCTCTCTTCAAATCTCCTTCAACAGTGTAGTTTTCTACTGCTTTGTTGATCTTGAAGAGATCTTCCTCAGTTAAATCGTGTACCCTTTTTTCTTCCGGAACATTTGTCGCAAAAAGTATTTTTTTCGACAAAGTCCACCCTATTCCATAAATCAGAGTTAATGCATAATCAATTCTTTTATTTTCTGGTAAATCAATTCCCGCGATACGTGCCATAAGTATTTATCTTCAGCCTTGTCTCTGTTTGTGCTTTGGAGTCTTGCAAATTACATACAAAACGCCTCGGCGTCGGACGAGTTTGCAATCTTTACATATAGCTTTAACTGATGCTCTAACTTTCATTTCTCTCTCCACACTACCCTACCCCGCTGGTCATCATACGGCGTCATTTCAACTATGACTTTATCTCCAGGCAAAATGCGAATAAAGTGTTTGCGCATCTTGCCAGCAACAGTTGCAACAACGACCCTCCCATCGTTTAGGCGAATCCTAAACATAGTATTAGGCAAAGACTCAAGAACCATTCCTTGTACTTCCTGGTTCTGTTCTTGGTTCTCCATAACGAGAGGTATCTTTTTTAGGCAGACAATATCTGTGGACCTTCCGCGGCTACTGCGACGGTTTCCTCAAATAATGAAGCTATTTTACCATCTTGCGTAACTATTGTCCAACCATCTTCGGTTATCTCAAGCTCCGGGTCCCCTTGAGTGTAAATAACTTCAATTGCCAAAGTTGCCCCTACCGGAATTAGAGGCGATTTTCCCCGATCCCCCTCCCAAAAACAGGGGATAAGAGGCTGTTCGTGAAGCTGCCTGCCAACTCCATGCCCAGTTAAATCCCGAACTGGCGTGTAGCCTCTGCGCATGATGATTTCTGCCATTTTAATAGAAATGTCAGAAATTCGGTTTTCGGGAATCGCTTGAGCGATAGATTTTTTCAAAGCTTCTTTGCCGGCATCTAAAAAATCCTGGTTTTTGGTCGATGTATTGCCAGCTGGTAGGGAAAAGGCACTATCGTTGTGGAAACCTTTGTAAAAAATTCCCACATCAATCTTGACGATATCGCCATCATTAAACGGCTTCTTTCCCGGGATTCCATGCACTACTCCATCGTTAATGTTAATACAAGTTGTCCATCCATAGCCCCGCACTTTTTTAAAAGAGGGTTCTCCTCCCAAAGACAAAATCATCTCCTGCGCTTTTTTATCAATATCTAAAGGAAGCGCACCAGGAACGACCATTTTTGCCAATTCTTTTTTAACAAGGGCTAATTTTTGCCCACCTTCCCGCATAATTTCAATTTCTTCTGGAGTTTTGACTTTAAACATTGAGTGCAACTTGGCGGGCAATATCCTGAGCAACTTCGGGGATGGTTCTATTCCCATCAATCTCAATTAACTTTCCTTCACTGCGGTAATACTCGAGTATCGGCTCTGTCTGTTTATGGTAAATGGCAAGTCTTTTTGCTATTGTTTCTTCGGTATCATCTATTCGACCTCGAGCCGTTAAGCGCTTTTTTGAAACATCATCCGGCAGATTAATATACACCACTTGATCAGGAATTATGCCAGACTCGCTGGCTTGTGCCAATGTTCTTGGGAAACCTTCCATCACCACCTTGTCTTTCCCCTCTAAGTATTCCTTAACCAACTTTGTAACCAACTCATCGCTAACAAATTCTCCTTTTTCAATTAAATTTTTGACCGTTTGAGCGTCTTCATTATTTCCATCCGCAACCTCACGCAAAAGGCCACCCATATTTAAATGATGTGCTCCCAGCTTTTGGGAAAGCAGACCTGCCTGTGTACTTTTTCCTGATCCAACCGTCCCCATTAAAAAAATAATCATATTTACTCTAAAAACTTGTCGTAATTCCTCGCGACAAGTTGCGATTCAATCTTTTTAACAGTTTCCAAAATAACAGAAACGACGATCAAAATCCCTGTACCTCCAATTGCCAGACTTTGAACATCCGTTAAGTTCTGGACGACGGAGGGCAAAACAGCTATAGCACCCAAAAATAGCGCACCGACCAAAGTAGTTCTTATTAAAACATAATTTAAGTATTGCGCTGACGCCTGCCCGGGACGAATTCCGGGGATGAATCCGCCGTGTTTTTTTACTTCGTCAGCAACTTTTGTGGGATTAAAAATAACTGCTGTATAAAAGAATGTAAACCCGACAACCAACAAAAAGTAGGTAGCTTCATAAGATACCGATTGCGGCCTAAACCAGGCAGACAAATTCGCAGACCAATAGACTAAATTTGGATTAGGAAATCTTGATAAAAGCTGTGCAACCATCGTGGGAGCCAAAATCAAAGACACAGCAAAAATAATTGGCATTACTCCGGCTTGGTTTAATCGAAGTGGAAGGTGAGTTTGCTGGGAGACAACTCCGCCACGTGCCGCGCGACGGGCGTATTGGACAGTAATTCGCCTGATTGCTTCATTCATAAAAACAACACTGGCAATAACCACCACAGAAACAATAGTAAAAATTATAACCGAGAAAAAGTCTTCTGAACCACTGGTAATAAAAGTTTTTCCGGCAGCAACCGGCAATCTCCCCACAATCCCTGCAAAAATTAAAATAGAAATTCCGTTGCCAATTCCATACTCACTGATAAGCTCCCCAAGCCATACCGCAAGCATTGTTCCTGCCGTCATCGTTACCATCAAAACCAACAATAAAACGGGGGAAAGCGAAGGAACAACATGTTGGCTATTTAACAAAAAGTAAACACCCACTGCTTGAACTGCTGCCAAAGGCACGGTTAAGATTCTGGTGTATTGGTTCATTTTTGCCCGTCCCGATTCGCCTTCTTTTGAAAGCTCTTCCAAAGCCGGAGAAACTAAAGTAAAAAGCTGAATAATAATTGAGGCGTTAATGTAAGGGTTCAATCCTAAAGCAAGAATGGAGAAATTAGCCAAAGTTCCTCCGGAAAAAATATCCAAAAGAGATAAAAAGGGACTTTGGGCAAAAAGCTGTCTTAAAGCTTGATTATCAACTCCCGAGGCGGGAATGTGAGCAACTAATCTAAAGACTACTAAAAGAAAAGCTGTAAAGAGAATTTTTTTGCGAATCTCTGGTATAGTCCAAAGTCTGGCCAGTGCGGTAGAGACATTCATTTAAACCATTTTATCATGCTTGCTACCCATCCTGCGGTCTACTTTCCCCTTCCTGGGTTTCAACTTTCCCCTCCCGCGCAAAAGCGGAAGACGCTGGATAAGTGACTTTTTATTCTTTTGTCCTTCAAAAAGCGGGTGAATTTTGCCACGAGCTTTCTGTCCTTTTTGTCCCCGGCTTGAGGTATGTCCTCCCTTTCCGCTCCCATAACCGCGGCCAAGCCGTTTCTTCGTTTCACTTTTTATTTTTGGTAAAGAATTAAGCGTTAACACTTTTGGTTCCTTTTCTATTTGCATTCCTTGCCTCTTGTGTTTCTCTCCAATCTGACAACTGCTGCAGAGCTCTGATTACAGCATATAAATTAGTAGTTTTATTATTACTGCCTAAAATTTTGGCAACCACGTCATGCACTCCTGCAGATTCAAATACTGCACGCAAAGGTCCTCCGGCAACCACTCCAGATCCGGAAGGGGCGGGCTTAAGCAGCAACTTTGCGGCACCATATTTGATTCTTACTTCATAAGGAATCGTGGTGCCGCGCATAGGAACAGTAATCATATTTTTTCTTGCCTGAGAAATTGCCTTTCGAATACCTGAAACAACATTGGGAGCTTTGCCTAAACCTACTCCAACCTTGCCTTTTTTGTCTCCTACAACCACCAAAGCAGAGAAACGGATTTGATTTCCCCCTTTGGTTTTTTTAGAAATCCTGTTTATTTTAATTACAGTTTCGACAAATTCACTTTGCTGTCTGTTGTTTGGTTCCATTAGAAAGATAGCTCCTTTCGTGCCCCTTCAGCCAACGCTTTAACTCTTCCATGGTATCGTTTCGCACCGCGATCAAAAACTACACTGTTTATCTTTTTATCTTTGGCTTTTTGACCAAGAAGTTCTCCAACTTTCTGGGAAATCTCGATATTTTTGCCGCCAGTTTTTTCAATTTCTTTATCGTTTGCCGAAACCAAAGTCACTCCCTTTTTGTCATCAATAATTTGACCATAAACATGGTTATTCGAGATAAATACTGATAGGCGCGGGCGGTCTGTCCACTCCAACTCCAGTTTGGCCCGGTTTCTCTTTGCTCGTCTCTGACTATTTATTCTTTTATTCATTTTTGTTGTCATTCCGGACTTGACCCGAAATCTATGTCAATTATTTTTGGATCCCCAATCCAGCTGGGGATGACGCTAAAGCGTCACTTAACTCCTACTTTGGCAGATTTTCCAGCTTTTCGGCGAACATACTCATTCTCATATCTTACACCCTTGCCTTGATAAGGCTCGGGCGGGCGGGCAAAACGAATGTTTGCTGCTATCTGGCCTACCAAATGTTTGTCAATTCCGGACACTGTCACTTTGTTTTCGGCAACGGCAAAAGAAATTCCCTCGGGAGGATCAAATTTTACCGGATGAGAATATCCCAAAGCCAAAACTAAAGATTCTCCCTCAACTCTCGCTCTATATCCTGTTCCGATTAGCGCCAATGTTTTAGACCACCCTTTTGATACGCCCAAAAATCCATTTGAAATTGTTCGAGCAAACATCCCGTACAACTTTTGGGCGTCATGAGTACTGACCTTTTTGCTTACCTGCACCATTCCTTCGTTTTGAGAAACGGTAAGTTCTTCCGGTATTCCATACGAAAGCTCACCCTTTGCCCCTGAGATTTTAATCCCATCCCGCCCTAGAGTAAGACTCACTCCCTCTGGTGTTTGTATTGGTTTTCTGCCGATTCTACTCATTTCTATTCTCCTTACCAAACCATCCCCAAAACTTCTCCTCCCAAACCTTTCTGTTTTGCTTTTCTGTTGGACATAATGCCAGAAGATGTAGAGACAATAGAAATGCCAATTCCTCCCAAAGGTTTGGGAAGCTGACTTGATTTTCTATAAATTCTCAAACCCGGTTTGGAAACGTTTTTAACTCCGGAAATAATTGGTCTTCTGTGAGCATACGCCAAAACCATTTGCAATTGGTTCCCCTCCTTTTTAAAGTCTGCCAAATACCCTTCCTCTTTCAAAACTGCCAAGACTCCCTCACGCATTTTTGAATAAGGAGAAGAAGCCTCCAAAGACTTGTTTTGCGCTGCATTTTTAATTCTGGTTAATAAATCTCCAATTGGATCGTTTACCATAAAATTACCACGATGCCTTTCTAACTCCCGGTATCTCGCCTTTGGAAGCAAGCTCCCTAAAGCATAAGCGACACACTCCATACCTCCGAATAAATCCATGAGGTCGGCCACAGCGAGCACAACGGTTTCGATACCGTATTTTAAATTTCAGATCTTTTTTCTCTCGTTCAATTTTCGATGTTTTTGCCATAAATTGTACCACCCCAACTATCACTCGTCCCTATCACTGTCACTTAACAAAGGGCATGCCCATTTCCTCTAATAACCTTTCACTCACCTGAGGATTATGAGTATTTGTAACAATTGTTATTTCTAAGCCACGCATGTGAGTGATTTTCCCCAAATCAATTTCGGGAAACACGATGTGTTCGGTTAAGCCCAAAGTATAATTGCCATTTTTATCAAATGACGTTCGAGAAACTCCACGAAAATCACGAATGCGAGGAAGGACAACATTGAAAAATTTATCTAAAAAATCATACATTCTTATTCCTCTTAATGTTGCAGAAATTCCAACTGGTTGGCCTTCGCGAATATTAAAACCTGCAATGGATTTTCGTGCTAGTCTTAAAGATGGTTTTTGACCAACAATGCTCGCTACTTCATTAACTGCCTTTTCCTGTTCGTCTTTGCTGTCTTTTAGTCCTCCAATTCCCATGTTGACAACAACCTTTTCTATTTTTGGTTGAGCAGCTTTGTTTTTGATATCAAATTCAGCTCCGACTTTTGAGCCAACATTTTTTTGATACTTTTCCATTAACCTGTTCATTGTTTCGTCTCCTTCTTATTAATTTGTCTTTTGCATTTGCGGCAAATTCTTTCTTTTTGACCACTTTCCAAAACCCTGTATCCGACTCGCGTGGGCTTTTTACAGCTCGGGCAAATTAACGCCACGTTTGCAACCGGAAGAGGCCTGGAAATTTCAAAAACTCCACCCTTTTGGTCACCATACCCACGCCGGGTCTTCTTATAAACATTAACCTCTGGTACAAGAACAAGGTTTTTGGCCTTTATGACTTTTCCAATCTGTCCCTGTCTACCTTTGTCTTTTCCGGCTGTAACTAGTATTGTGTCTCCAATATGTAATTTCATACAACTTCTTGGGCGAGTGATGTAATTCTGGTATATCCGCAATCGCGTACTTCCCGAGCTATCGGACCAAAAATTCGTGTTCCGCGAGGTACGCCCTGATTATCAATAATAACGCCAGCATTATCATCAAACCTGACATAGCTGCCGTCTTCTCTCCTCTGTTCTTTTCTCACGCGCACAATAACCACCCTTACTATCTCGCTGTCCTTTACCACTCCGGTAGTCTCTGCTCGATCCACAACTGCGTTAACAACGTCCCCAAGGTAAGCGATTCTTTTGCTTGACCCGGGAATGCCAATAATTCGCAAAGCCTTTGCTCCGCTATTGTCTGCAACCTTTAATACTGTTTGTCTTTGAACCATAAATACTATTTACGCTTATTTCCTTTCTTCTGCACCTTAGGCATTTCGGCTTTTTGTTTTTCCAATGGTCGAGCCACAAGCACTTGTACAATTTTCCATCTTTTAGTTTTTGAGTACGGACGGCTTTCTGCAAAGAGAACTTTATCACCCAAGTTCACACCAACTTCATCATGGGTCGGATATCTTTTTGTCCGCTTCACTCTTTTTTCATAAAGCGGGTGCACTAAAAAGCGCGTCACCTCAACAATAGCTGTATTTTTGTTTTTGTTACTAACAACTAGTCCTACAAATTTCTTCACTGTTTGTTTGTTAAACCTCCTTTTTCTTTCGCATTTAAGAAAGTCTTAATTCTTGCAAGCTCGTCCCGCAAAGTTTTTACTCTCCGGACATTTTTAATCGAACCTTTCATAAAATCAACTCTGGTTTTTGCAATTTCTTTCACTTTTTCTCCTACCATAGCCTTTAAATCTTGGACTGATTTTTCTTTTAATTCGTTTTTAGCTTTTTTATTCATATTTTATAACGAAGTTTGAAAAGAAATTCTGATTTCTTTTACCCTCTTTGCACAATAACTGTTGGGAAAGGCAACTTTGATGATGCTTTGTCAAAAGCTTCGTGTGCTAATCCCTCGCTTACACCCGCAATTTCAAAAAGAATTCTACCAGGCCGAATAACCGCCACATGTCCAACAACGTCTCCTTTGCCTCCACCCATTCTAACCCCTGCCCCGCGACCGGTAACTGGCTTGTGAGGGAAAACTCTTAACCAAACTTTTCCGCCGCGGGAAGTTGTGTGAGCAATAGCGCGCCTTGCGGATTCAATTTGTTTGGCCGTAAGCCACCCGCAACTTAAGCTTTTCAAGCCCCACTCTCCAAAATCCACGTTTGCCCCACGAGTAGAAATTCCTCGCCTTCTGCCTCTAAATTGTTTTCTGTATTTTGAACTTTTCGGCTGCATAAAATTTAGTGATTGGTGATGTGTGATTAGTGCTTAGTGGGTGAAATTCCCATCACCCGTCACTCACCACTAATTGGCCCTCTCTGTCGGTACATATATCCAAACCTTAACCCCCACATAACCTCGTTTTAACAACGCGTGTGCATCTGCGTAATCAATATTTGCTCTTAAACTCTGTGTTGGAACAGATCCCATTTTATATTTTTCTTTTCTGGCAATTTCTGCCCCATCTATGCGTCCTGCCAAAGCGATGCGAACCCCTTTGGCTCCTGAGGCCATAATTCTTTCCATCGTTCGAGTCACAACCCGCCTGTGGGGCATTCTGCGTTCAAATTCGGACACGATTCTGCCAATAACCAGTTTTGCCGACAACTCTGGATTTTTTATCTCTTCAACGACCACGTCAATTCTGGGCGTTTGAGATCCTTTAGGGTTAACGCCAAGAATCCTTAAAACAAAGTTTTTAGTTTCTTCAATACCTGATCCTCCTCTCCCAATTACTATTCCCGGTCTGGAAACTGTCAGTCTTACAGTCATAGCACGAGGCAACCTTTCAATATCTATGCTGTGTACTCCAGCAAGTTTAAACTTATTTTCCAAAGCTTCCCGCAATTTAATATCATCAAAAAGAAACTTTTTGTAATCTCCTTTTTCGGCATACCAACGAGACCTCCATCCCCGGAAGATTCCTGTTCTAAATTTAATCGGATTAACTTTTTGTCCCATGTTTGCGTAGCGTCAGCGCGAAGCATAACATATGGTGTTTTGCGATGAGCAAAACCCATATAATTTACTTTTTATTCGATTTGCGCTGTTCTCCTTTCTTTACGTTTAATGCTTTTTCTTGGGTCGTAGACTCAAGAACTACAGTAATATGACTTGTCTTTTTTTCAATTTTGTGGAAGCGTCCCCGGGAAACTGGTTGTCCCCGCTTATAAGTTGGCCCTTCTCCAATCTGTATTTCGTGCAATTTTAACCTGTCACCTTCAAGCTTCAAGTTATTAGTTGCATTAGCAATAGCTGTTTTAATAACCTTACTCAAAACTCCTGCTGCTCTTTGTGGAACTTGTTCAAGGTAAATTATTGCCAACTGCGGCGATTTTAAACTGCGTACCCCATCTGCCATTAAGCGGAGTTTTCTTGGGCTGGTTCTTACAAATTTTTGTTTTGCCGTTATTAACATAGTGATTAGTGATATGTGATTAGTGATGCGTGGGTAAAAGTCTAATCACCCATCACTCGTCACTCATCACTGTTACGTCTTCTCCAATGTTCTCTTTACAACTTGTCCATGTCCGCGAAATGTGCGAGTTGGTGCAAATTCCCCAAGTCGGTGTCCCACCATATCTTCGGTTACGAAGACTTCCAAGAAGTTCTTGCCGTTATGAACCATAAAACGATGGCTAACAAACTCAGGCGCTATTTGGCTGGCACGAGCCCAGGTACGAATTGGCTCTTTTTTGCCAGCACTATTGAGCCTGCCAACTTTAATTAGCAATTTTTCGTCTACGTATGGTCCTTTAACACTCGATCTGCTCATATTTTGTGATTAGTGATGCGTGGGTAAAAGTCTAATCACCCATCACTCGTCATCCGTCACTTCTTTCTTCTTTCAACAATTAATCTGTTAGAATACTTCCTCGGTCTTCTGGTTTTAACTCCACGAGCAGGCTTTCCCCAAGGAGTCTTTGGCGGCATGCCTTCAGGCGAACGGCCTTCTCCGCCCCCGTGAGGGTGGGCACGCGGCGCCATGGCAACTCCCCGAACAGTCGGTCGAATTCCCATGTGTCGCGAGACTCCAGCTTTGCGCAAACTCCCTCTGGTCTCACCGGAAACTTGTCCAATTGTGGCGTAGGACGCAGTATCGAAGCGACGAAGTTCTCCTGAGGGCAATTTTACCAAAACTACCGACGATTCTCTACCTTGAATAGTTGCGCTTGATTGCCCACTTTTGACCATCTGCCCTCCCTTGCCCGTAGTAATTTCCAGGTTATAAACTAAGGTACCCACCGGAATTCGCCCCAAAGGCAAACTGTTTCCTGGTTTTATCGGCGCTGTTTCTCCAGCCATAACCCGATCTCCAACACCTAAACCCTGGGAAGCTATCATATATCTTCTGTCTCCATCAGGATATAAAACCAAAGCAAGCTTGGCATTTCTGTTAGGATCATATTCTATAGCTTCAACCCGTCCTGTCATTCCCCGCTTTTGGCAACCATGGTCAATAATTCGCAAAAATCTTTTGTGCCTTCCGCCTTGATGTCTAACTGAAACATGACCGTGCGAATCCCGCCCCGAATTTTTTGGTAATATTATTTTAAGTTTTTTCATGTCCTCTTTTTACCCTTTCCTTTCTTCTCTACTTCAAAAAAACTTATTGTTTCTTTTTCTGCCAACGTGACAACAGCTTTCTTAAGATCGCTTTTGAATGCTGCTGTTCGCTTTTTGCCAAACCTTTTTTGTTTCCCTGCAATGTTAGCCGTTCGAATATCAACAACGTGTACGCCAAAATTTTCCGACACCAGTTTTTTAATCGCATATTTATCCAAACCCGGCTCAACCAAAAAGGTATATTGCTTATCTGTTTGGGCAACGTGTAAAGTTTTTTCTGTAACTAAAGGTTTGATAAACATAAATTTTTTAATTCTTTTCCAACCTCCCCTTTAAAACTTCAACTGCCTGGGAAGTTAAAATAAGCATTCTGCTCTTTATAACTGTATAGGTATTCAACTCTTGGGCTCGAGCCATTTGCACACTCTTTAAATTTCTACCTGCCTTGTATAGGTTTGGGTCACCAGAATGGATAATGGTTCCGCTGGATAGGCCCATTTTAGACAGTAACCGTACCAATACTTTAGTCTTAGGCTCTATGCCCTCAATATCAGCAACAACCACTTTTTTACTTGAGAACTTGTCAGATAAAGCCGACAGAAGCGCCAGGCGGGCCATTTTCTTTGGCATAGTTAAAGAATAATTTTCAAAGTTTTTAGGTCCGTGGGCTCTTCCTCCGCCAACATACAAAGGAGCATTTTTGGAACCGTGTCGGGCACCGCCTGTTCCTTTTTGCCGATAAACTTTTTTCTTGGTGCGATCAACCTCTGCGCGAGTTTTGGTATGGGCATTTCCCTGTCTTTGGTTAGACAAATATGCCCGAACTGCCTGAGCAACCAGGTTTGCATTAACTTTTTGCCCAAAAACCTCTTTGGGAAGTTCAACTTCGGTTCCTGCTGTTCCGGTTTTTGTAAATCTAACAACAGAAAGTTCGCTTTTTACTTTTGCGGTAACCACTTTTTTATGAACTGCCATTTTCCTCCTCTGCATTTAATTCACTTATTAACTCAACATTCTTCTTACTCTTGCCGATCTTGGTAATAACAACCAGGCTTCCAACCGATCCTGGAACTGGCCCGGAAACCAAAATTTCACCAGTTTCTGAATTTACACTTAAAACTTTCAAATTTCGTACTGATTGTTGCGCTCCTCCCATTCTGCCTGCCATCCTTTTGCCTTTGTAAACACGACCTGGAGTTGTTCCTTGCCCAATTGACCCAGGAGCGCGATGTCGATCTGATTGACCATGGGTTTTGGGACCTCCTGCAAAATGATGCCTTTTAACCCCTCCTGCAAATCCCTTTCCTTTTGAAGTTGCAGAGACTTTAACTAAATCACCCGACTCCAAAACTTCGGCAGGGTTGATTTGCGCTCCTACTTCCAGGTTTTTACTGCCGTCGTGTCTTATCTCTCGCAAAAATTTAGGAGCTCTGTTTTCCTTTAGAGCTCCCGTTTTTTTAAAGTTTTCGATTTGTGGCTTATTAAGGTTTTTAATCTTGCGTGTTCCAAAACCAAATTGAGTTGCCCAATAACCATCGCGATCTTTGGTTTTTACCTGGATAACCAAATGGGTCCCTGAAGAAAGCACAGTAACCGGAAGCCTTACGCCCTCACGGGTGAAGACTTGCGACATATTTTTCTTGGTTGCAAAAATCGTATTCATACGCAAAAAGGCGCCCCCCGGCGCCCACAATCTGAGCTCCCTTCAAGGCACAAGCCAATTTCAGGAAGAAGTCACCTTTCCCTGCACGTTAAGAGCTAGTATATCAAATTGGAAGCTAGTCTGCAAGAAAACGGTAAGGTAAGTTACCGTCCCTTTTTACTCTTTGGAGCAATAAATTGAAGATATATATCCTTTTTTTTGTCAATGTGTAAATTACTTTCCCTTCGGCGTCAGTTCAAACTCACTTTTGGCTTTATCAAAACAAACTCTAAATTTATCAAAAAAGCCATTTTGACCTAGCAATCCCCAAGGCATATCAAGATCATAGGAAAAACCAACTTCAAGATTAAAACTCTGACCGCCAATTATCATTGTGATTTCATGGATAAATTGGGTGCCCATTCCCACAGTTGCCCCTTTTAACTGCATCTTCTTGCCCGATTTAACATCCAAACCAACCTTTTCGCCAAACTTTGCATGCAAAACACTTAACGAAGCTCCTGAATCAACCAACATAGTATAGTCGGGAAATATTTGCTTTCTTTGACCTTTATCGAAAAATCCGAACTCGCTTTAAGTCGAATCGGTAGGCGCGCTACGCGCGCCGCCTTCTATCCGCTCGGCCTTCGGCCTCGCTCTAGTATTTTTTGCTAAGACAGAAAGACAAATGCGCGCGATTTTTATTATTATAGTCCGCCTATGGCGGACAGGAACATAAAAACAATTTAATATTTTCTTGCCCCACCCCACCCGTGCGCGAAAACTTTTCACTCCCTATATTATATAGAATTAATTATTTAGAAGTTTGTTTGCGTTCAACCAAATAGGCACCGATAGCAGCCATAATAATGGGAATAAAACCAACTCCAAAATCTAACTGGCCTGTTAAAAAATACTTTATCCCAGCAGAAAAAAGACCTGAGACAAAAGCTATACTCGCTCCTAATAGTGTGAGGTTCCACTTTTTTTGATATTCAGGATCATTAGCAAGAGATGAAGCTGCTTTGTATCCTGCAAACCCTGCAAAAAGTACTGTTATAACCAAAGCACCAAGAAGAGCTAAAGTTTGATCACCCGTAAGATAACCTAAAAGAAAAGCCCCACCATTACTTACAACAGCTAAAAGAAGCGCCCAGATAAATATAACTTTTAATCTCTTACCTTTCATTACTAACTTAGTTAAACTCCCATCATATCATCGGTGTCAAGGACGAGTTAAGGTACTTATCCCTTGACAACAAGGTCTTAGTGTGTTAAGATGAGGCTATGAAAGATAAGTTTAGCCTCCGAGCATTTCAGTATAGTTATGGTAAAGATGAGCAGTGCCTAGAAGCTGTTAAACGACTCCGCTTCCCTGATGAAATGGAATGTCCGAAGTGTAAAAGGGTTGCAAAATTCTATAAAGTAACTGATAGAACCTCTTATGCTTGTAACTTCTGTGGTCATCATATCTACCCATTAGCAGGTACTATCTTTGAAAAATCTACCACACCATTAAGCTATTGGTTCTTTGCCATGTACCTAATGACTCAAACCAGAAGTGGTACATCTGCCAAACAATTAGAGCGAATGTTAGGGGTAACTTACAAAACAGCATGGCGAATGTTTAAGCAAATTAGAATGTTGATGGCTCAAAGCCCATCCTTACTTGACGGGATAGTTGAGATTGACGAAACATTCATGGGTGGGAAGGGTAAAAATAAGGCTTATGTGCCTAATTTCAATGAAATACCAAAAGAAGTGGTGATGGGGATAGTTAAAAGAAAAGGTGAGGCTTACTTTAAACATATTCCAAATACAGGTAAGTGGACTTTGCTACAACAGATAAAAGAACATGTAGACCCAACAGCCCGTGTGATGACTGATGAATATGGATCATATGCCCACCTTCCAAAATTCGGTTATCAGCACGATAGCGTCAATCACAGCAGAGGAACCTATGTCTTAGGAGATGTCCACAATAATACAGTTGAAGGCTTCTGGTCTATCCTAAAAAGAGGAGTCTATGGTGTTTACAGGGTAATATCTAAAAAGTACCTTCAAAGCTATGTTGATGAGTATGCCCACAGATACAACCACAGAGGAGATAAAAATATGTTTGATAGTTTATTCAAACAAGTTGCAGAAGTTAAACTTTTACGCTTACCGCTCGCTTGAGTAGAGTAAAAAAGTCCTGTTTTGAGCCTTCACGACCACCCTTTTTGAGCCAAGATTTTAATTTTTTTTCTTTTGATTGTTTTTTGTTTCATTCTTTAAACCCCATAACATCAATATTTATAAACTTATCATACTCTTCTGCGTTTTTCTTTAAATCTTCATATAACTGTTTTTTCTTTGCAATTATTGATTCTTTTCTCTTAATCACTTTAACTCTTCCGCTTTTATCAGGAAAAGGAATCTCAACAGTTGGGATTAAGTCTTTATTTAGTGTAAGTCCCTTTGCGGCTCTCTGGGCATAAGGGGTGTAATCTATTATAGGTAAAACATTATACAAGTACCTTTTAATATCTTCTGTGTTGTATTCATCTTTTAAAAGCAACGCACAAATGGCTTCATTGGTAAAAAGATCTTTGCCCGCAAAAGCGGTTTTCCCTAGAGTCAGCTTAAATGACATTAACAACTCACCTTTTCTAATTTTTCTTCTGTCGGTCATTAAATCCGAACCTAGCTTGGATAGTTTTATTTTAGTATCTGTAATCTGCTCATCTTGCATATCACCTATACCTGCCCATAAAAACTCTTTTCCATAATAATCATGTCTTGTTTTATCGGGTGTATGTCCGATGGTTAAGTCTTTACAAAGCTTGCCTAATTCTATAGGGTTTCTAACTCTCTTTCTTGCTTTGTAATAATTTAGGAACAATTTATAAGTATCTTTTTTTATGTCATCATATTTCAAAATAAATGACTTATCAGATACGCTTTTTTCATTCCAGATACTTCTAAGAAGTGGCAAGTCGTTTTCATCAATCGGTCTTCTTTTTGTGCTTCCCATAAAACCATCACTCAATACCTCAAAGAACCATACATTTTTTGTTCGTTCGCCTTTTTTAAATATCAGAATGGTGGTCGGCTGTTGCGTATACGGCAAAAATGTGTGAACGCTCAATTGTATAATTGCTTGTATTTCGCATTCTTCAACTAATTGTCTACGCACTTTTATAGTGTCTATATCTTTGGCAAATAATACACTGTCAGGCACAACAACCCCCGCAATTCCTCCTGGTTTTAAAGCATCTATGACATGTTTTAAGAAAATAGCATTTGCTCCTATTGAAGACAAACCATACAAGTGAGCATATTCTGTCTTTTGAGAAAATGGAAAATTGGTTAGAATAACATCAAATTCCTCTTTACGTGGGTTTTGCAGACTGTCTTGCTGGACAATATGAGTATGTCCATCGCCAGCTAATATCATGTTCATCTTTGCAATTTTGGCTGTGCCTGTTAACTCTCCACCATAGACAGTTTCATTTTCCAGCACAGAAAGCGTTGACTCTGTGAGGTTACAAGTGCGTTTAATATGCCTAAAAGCCTCTATTAAAAATCCACCCGTTCCGCAACAAGGATCGTAAACCTTGTCGCCGAATTTAGGATTAACAAGATCAACTATTAACTTTACTATGTGGCGTGGTGTGTAGTATTCACCTAAGTCATTTCCTACAGTTACAGAGTTTTTAAGGAAGTATTCAAAAGCATCGCCTTTTACATCACTATCAACGTCAAGAAGCGTCAATTCTGATAATCCATCAACTATCTGTTTTAGAATATTTGGATTTTGTATTTTTAACTTATCGGAAAAAACATCGCCGCTGTGGTTATATTCTTTGACAAGTTTTGGCAAAACTGTATCGTTAATATAATCAAGCATTTCTTGAGGATCTTTTTTGTAAAAGGCTTCCCAACAATATCTTTGCTCCATACGCCTAGGCTCACCTTTTTCTTCCCTGTCTTTTTCAATTTCATCTATAAGTTTTAGAAACAAAAAATTTGAAAACTCGGTAAAACGTTCTATACCCTCACGCATTCCTTCTTGACGTAATAAATCATTCGTACTTTTAAAAACAGCAATTAAATCTTCTTTTGTCTTTGCAACTTTTAGGGGAGAGATAATCTCACTTTCGTCTTGAACTATAAATTTTAGTAATGATTTTTCTGATAGGAGTTCTGTTACTAGTTGCCCATCAACTTTAAGCAACTTATTCCCCTCAACCCATCTCGCTTCAACTATTGCCCCATCAACACCAAAAATTGCCTTTACTCCGATACACTCTGCATATTCTTTTGCCTGTTTAAGTGCAGTTTCTAGCTTTGTCCCAACCCTCTTTGCTTCGATAATGGCAATTGGTTGGAAAGTACCAGAAGAATAAAGAACATAATCAGGGAATCGACCTTTTGGGTATTTATCCTTAATGAGTTTTGCTTCTTCTTTGGTGCGAACCCTCTCCGTAAAGACATTACAGCTTATGTCAAACTCACTAATTATCCAGCCTAAATTCTGAAGTATGCGATCTATTTCTTTTCTTGTTGCACTTTCAAGGGGGGTAGTTAAATAGTCCATATCTATATTAGAACACACTTTTTTCAAAATGAAAAGAGGCAATTCAATTTTTATTCACCTTGTCTTGATGGTATAGGTACGCGAGTTAATAGCAATTAGTAAATCCGTCCCCTACACTCCTAGTGACTCCAGAGGAGCCAAATAAGACAAATACAATCTCTCTAAGCGTCCAAACGAATATTCTTAATGCATTCAATAACGCATTATTGTTAGTATCGCAACCTATTTTTACTCCATAAGCATAAAGCAGTAGAACGCTAATGGTTATTAGAAAAACTAATACCCATTGCTTCCAAGTCGTCTTTTTACGGCTATTCATTCTATTACTTAGTTTAATAGCTATCTTGTCTATAACATTCATGATATGAAAATGCCTCTGTTAATTTTTTCTGATCTCTGAGAAAGTAAACCAAAGAATAATCACCTGCTGCCGCATTTAGGGTCGGCATAGATTTATTGTGTAAAACAACATAAGGAAACATATAGCAGTATCTGTAGTTTCTATTTGTGCTATATCTTCCCTGATAGTTCATACCTGCACTAGCGATTTCGCTCCATTTTATTTTTAACGGCGGATAACCATTTAGCATTAGGACTGGATCACGAGTTTCTATATATTCAGGAGTTGTTTTGACATAGGTGAGAAAACCTACTGATGAAATTAAAATTAATACAACGCCAAAAAACCAGCCAAATAATTTACTAATCCTCAATTTAACAGGCTTTCTACTTAAAGAATCAGATAAAATCACACCAAATATTCCAAATGAAGATAATGCAAATAAAGCCTTACTTGCAAAGCTTCCCCAGAGTTTACAGTCCTGAATCCCAAAGCAGTAAAACTTTCCTTTAGATAAAACATTAAAAATGCATAGAGGAATGCTAAAGGAAATCCTAAAAGCATATAAAATCTAGACTTAATCTAAGTTGGGCTCATATCAATATTAAGTATAACAAATGTCTCCCTTGAAATTGTGATTCCTACCTGCTAAATTCTTAATGGACTCAGTTATTTGCGGATTGCTTTTTTTAATGGCGCAATCGGACAACAGAACACAATTCTTGTTGAGTCCACTGAAAATTTAGCAGTTAAGGAATCTTAAAGCAGGACTGATTATCTAATACAAACTAAATCAGAGGATATAAGTTATCAAAAGAATTGAAATTTCATTTGCAATAGGACTGTGTTTTTGAGATACTGTAAGTATGGAAAATGCTCAAGGATCAGTAAATACAAACACTGATCTCAACCAGAATCCTCCTTCTCTTAATCCAATCTCAAACCAAAGAGGAAATTTTCTTCTTATTATCGGGGTGGTAGTAACTATCTTTATAGTGGGAATAATAGTCTACATACTCGGCTCAAGGCAAAATACTGGTCCAACTCAAACATCAATAAATCCAGCTACAAATATTCAAAATAATTCTATTGACTATACGATACCTATTCTTAAGGAATACGATCCTTCTACATTTGGGCGTAATCTATGGTTATACAGTAGTGACGGGACAAAGAGTAAACAAATTACATCTAATCACGAAATAGGTAGCGAATTTGGTTTTTCTCCGGATAAAAAAAGGATTTTAGTAATGACTACTAAATTATTACCGTCTGAGAAAAAAGTAGAAAGTAATATTGGGTTTGTCAATCTGGATAATGGTCAAGTAACTAAATTATTTCAAGGATATAATGAGAGAACAACCATATATCAAGCATATTGGTTAGATAATGATAGAATAATTTATTCACTAGGAAGAAAATTAGAAGTATATAATATTTCAACAAATTCCAATGAAGTATTAATAGATGCTGAAAAAGCTATCACTGATGCTACCCAGATAAGGTTTGCACTATCTCCAAATAAACAATGGGTAGTTTATAACTATGAAGGGATTGGAGAAGGCGATCCACCCCAGCAAGATAGCAATACATATTCACTCAATCTTAATAATAAAATTCAAAAACAATTAAACTCTGGACCCTTTCGCTCTCTTGCTATAAACAATAACTATGTTATTTACTATAAAAATACAGATAGACAGGGTGGGACAATATTATGGAGAATAAATTATGATGGCTCTCAAGATGAACAAATTACAAAGACTCCCCCTGAAGACTTAATTGAGGTAAAGTCTACAAATATGGGAGATAAAATAATATATCAAGTAAGAAATTTTAATAATGCCTCTAAGGGGGCACAGCTTCATCTATATGGAACAGGAACAAAGCAGGATTCCGTTTTCTTTAGTGTCAAGGTTCCAGATGGCATTAGAGGACCAATCGTTTCAGATGCAGGTGATACTGTATTATTTTCTGCTGCACTTGATGAAAACCAACCATTAAAATTTTCCTTGATTTTGTATAATTTAAAATCCAATAGTAAAACTATTTTGAGTGAGGATGCTCTGAAATAATTGATAGTCTTCTAAACTTTCCCTTAAACTATAAACTAAAAATTCTGCTAAAATGGGAGTAATAAGTTTTCGCGCTGGGTGGGTAGGGGACCAGTTATCTCCGTGTCAAGTCCCCAATTTTTCCCTCCCCAGTTAATTCCTCAATTTAGCCACCGAGAATACTTCCCGTTTGGTCAACAAAGTATAAGCAATCCACTTGCCATCGTGTTCGGGCTTTATTACTTTTGTGAGGTCATAGTTTACTCTCATACAATCTACTACCCTTATGACACAACTGGTCAATGAAAGTGGTGCTAAGTTAAATTTTTACTTCTATTGACACGCCTGCGGGTAGATCCATATTAGAAAGAGCATCGATTGTGCGCTCATTTGGGGACATAATATCAAGCATACGCTTGTGGACCAACATTTCGTAATGTTCCCGGGCATCTTTGTCCGTGTGGGGAGAGGTGGTCACAACCGTTAAGTGGCGTTCTGTCGGAAGGGGGATCGGGCCAACCACTTTCGAGCCCGCAGCAAGAACCGCATCAACAATTTTTGCTGCTGCCTCATCGATGACTCTATGGTCGTATGATTTTAAACGAACTCTAATTCGTCCGAGAGCTGCCATGCCAATTAGCGATGAGTGAAAAGTGACTAGTCACCCAACGACTGCTATTGTACTACAAGTTAAGCTAAAGAACAAAAGACAGGCTTTTGGCCTGCGTGCTCTATGCTAGATAATCAATACCTTATATTGTTAAGCCACTACTTTTGAGATTACTCCTGCTCCAACCGTGCGCCCACCTTCACGAATAGCAAACCTCAAACCTTCTTCCAGGGCAACCGGTTGAATAAGGCGAACGGTCATCTTCGCACTGTCCCCAGGCATAACCATCTCAACACCTTCGGGTAAGGCTACTTCTCCTGTTACGTCCGTAGTTCGGATATAGAACTGAGGCTTGTATCCAGAAAAGAATGGCGTGTGTCGTCCGCCTTCTTCTTTAGTCAAAATATATACCTCAGCTTCAAATTCAGTATGAGGAGTAATGGTGCCAGTTTTGGCCAAGACTTGTCCTCTTTCAATGTCATCTTTTTCAATTCCGCGAAGGAGAATTCCCACGTTGTCTCCGGCTTGACCTTCATCCAAAGACTTTCTGAACATCTCAACTCCGGTAACAACAGTTTTCTTGGGTTGTGGAGCAAGCCCGACAATTTCAATTTCTTCGTTCACTTTAACTTTGCCGCGCTCAATTCTCCCTGTGGCAACCGTTCCGCGCCCTTTAATAGAAAAGACGTCTTCAACTGCCATCAGGAAAGGTTTATCGGTTTCGCGCTCAGGAGTTGGAATATATGTATCAACCGCATCCATTAAAGCCAATATTTGTTTTTGTGCCTCAGCATCACCTTCTAAAGCCTTCAAGGCTGAACCGCGGATAATAGGTATTTCATCGCCTGGGTATTGATATTTAGAAAGAAGCTCCCGAATTTCAACTTCGACCAAATCAACCAATTCTGGGTCATCGACCATATCAATTTTGTTTAAGAAAACGACCATTGCCGGAACATTAACCTGCCGAGCAAGAAGTACGTGCTCACGGGTTTGAGGCATGGCACCGTCTGGAGCCGAAACAACAAGAATTGCCCCATCCATTTGGGCTGCGCCCGTAATCATGTTCTTGATATAGTCAGCGTGGCCCGGAGCGTCAATGTGAGCATAGTGCCTTTTCTCTGTTTCGTATTCAATGTGAGAGATATTAATGGTAACTCCGCGCTCGCGCTCTTCAGGAGCGGCATCAATGTCGCCATAACCCATAGGTTTGGTATTATTTCCAGGCTGCTTGGAAAGAGTCGTCGCAATAGCTGCGGTTAAGGTTGTTTTTCCATGATCAACGTGACCAATGGTCCCTATATTTACGTGTGGTTTGGTTCTTTCGTATACTGCCATGTTGGGTATAAATAATTTTTCCCAGACAACATAGAGGATTTTTTCTGTAAAAATCCGATATAACTCCCCTTATTATTGTCCTTATTGTAAGGTTTTCTTACTTTGAAAACAAGAACCAGTTTCCGACTGGCCTAGAGGGTATTTTAACGAGGCTATTTCTCTTTGTCAACAGTCAACACAAAAATTTGAACCACAGCCAAGAGGTATTCACCCCTTTTTATTCCTCTTCTGTCATGTGGGGCTCGCATTCGCGAGAGATCCCTCGACAAGCTCGGGATGACAAATGAGTCAGGCATTGGCGCCCTGGCGGATGGGGCCGGCAGCGGCATTTTTCGCCACAATTTGTGCGGCAATATTTTGTGGAACTTCCTGATAATGGCTTGGCTCCATGTAAGAACTTGCCCGGCCTTGAGTAATTGATCGCAAGGTTGTGGCATAACCGGTCATTTCAGCCAAAGGTACAAGCGCGTTAACTACCTGCAAATTCCCTCTGGTTTCTGTCCCTGAAATTTGGGCACGGCGGGAAGAAAGATCGCCAATCACATCTCCCATAAAATTATCAGGGGTTGAAACGGCAACTTTCATAACCGGCTCCAAAAGACAAATGTCTGCCCTCTTGGAAGCTTCCTGCAAAGCCATAGAACCGGCAATTTTGAAAGCAATCTCTGAGGAGTCAACTTCGTGGAAAGATCCGTCGTAAACTGCAACTTTTATATCAACCATCGGGAAACCGGCCAAAATTCCGTTTTCCATAGTTTCCTTGACTCCCTTTTCAATTGCCGGAATATATTCCTGGGGGATCGAGCCTCCTTTGATCTCGGAAACGAACTCGTATCCTTCTCCGCGACCTTTAGGTTCAACTCTTAATAAACAATGACCATATTGCCCACGACCTCCGGTTTGGCGAATATACTTTCCTTCGCCCTGCGCAACTTTTTTAACTGTCTCACGATATGCAACTTGCGGCGCACCAGTTGTTGCCTCGACACCAAACTCTCTCTTCATTCGGTCAACCAAAACTTCCAATTGAAGCTCGCCCATCCCAGAAATAATGGTCTGGCCTGTTTCGTGGTTTGTCTTAACTTTAAACGTCGGGTCTTCCTCACCAAGGCGACTCATAGCATATCCAAGTTTTTCCTGATCTTGACGGGTTTTGGGCTCTATCGCTAAAGAAATAACAGGCTCAGGGAAAGAAATAGACTCTAAAATAATCGGTTTGTTTTCTGTGCAAACAGTATCTCCGGTTGTAGTTTCTTTCAGGCCGACAACAGCCACAATTTCCCCACAATAGGCTTCTTCAATTAACTCTCTTTGATCAGCATGCAAAAGTACTAAACGTCCAACACGCTCTGAAGTTCTTTTGGTTGTATTGTAGATTGGCGAACCGGCCTTAACAGTTCCTGAATAAATTCTTAGCCAAACTAGTCTTCCGATATGAGGATCGACGTTGATTTTGAAAGCCAAAGCAGATAAAGGTTCGTCATCTGATGGGCGACGTTCTTCTTCAGCTTCTGTTTGTGGGTTAATTCCTCTTACCGGGGGAACATCCAAAGGAGAAGGCAGATATTCAACGACCGCATCTAAAAGTCGTTGGACTGTCGGCATTCGGTTGTCGCCTCCCAAAACAGGGAAGAACTTTCCGGAGACTACACCTTTTCTTATAGCTCTTTTAATTTCAGCTGAAGTTAGTTCCTGTCCATCTAAATATTTGGCCAAAATCTCATCATCAAATTCGGCAACCCTTTCGATCAGTTGCGCGCGGTACTGTTGTGCCTTTTCGACCAAATCCGCGGGTATCTCTTCTTCCGTTAGCTTGTTGTCCTCCATGCCGACATAAGTAAATGCTTTCATCTCGATTAAGTCGACAACGCCGCAAAGTTCATGTTCAATTCCAATTGGCATGTCAACAGGCGCAGCATTAGGACTTAGCCTCTCGCGAATTGAAGCAATAGAGCCCTCCCAATCAGCACCGATAAGATTTAATTTGTTCAACGCGCAAATTCGTGGAACATTGTATTTATCAGCTTGGCGCCAAACGGTTTCAGATTGAGGCTCCACACCAGTTCGGCCGTCAAAAATCATGCAAGCTCCGTCTAAAACGCGCAAAGACCGCTCAACTTCAACAGTAAAATCAATATGGCCTGGGGTATCGATAATATTTATTCTGTGTGGCTCGTGGGGAACGTCACCTTTGACTTTGGAAGTCCAAAAAGTGGTAATGGCCGCAGAAACAATCGTAATCCCGCGTTCTCTTTCCTGCTCCATCCAGTCGGTAACTGTATTTCCTTCATCAACCGAACCGTATTTATAAGTTTTTCCGGATTCAAAAAGAATACGCTCGGTAGTGGTTGTTTTACCGGCGTCAATGTGCGCAATGATACCGATATTACGGATCCGCTCCATCGGCATTTGCCGATTTTGAGTGGTTGTGGAAATTAATGCTCCCTTTTTTGCAGCCATGTTGGTAGTACGTTATAACTAAAAATGCACGTTTTTTCGTGCTTTATGATTGTACCAAAATGCAGGGCAAAAGAAAAGCGGCCGGGGGCACACAGTCGCGGCGGGAAATGAAGTTACCAACGAAAATGAGAGAATGCGCGGTTGGCCTCCGCAATTTTTTCGATTTCTTGTTTTTTGGAGATTGCTCCGCCCTGTCCTTGGGACGCATCAATTATTTCAACCGCAAGTTTTGCGCCATAAGTTTTAAAAGAAGATGGACGTGCGTTTGCCGCAGCAATAAGCCAACGAATAGCCAAACTTTCCCGCCTTACTCCCCGAACTGGAGTTGGAACCTGATACGATGCTCCTCCGATTCTTCGGGGTCGAACTTCCATTGCCGGTTTTATATTTTCTACTGCTTGCAAAAAGACTTTAAGAGGCTCCTGCCCTGCTTGTTCCGAAATTTTCTCGAATGCATCATATACCTGTTTTTGGGCAACAGACCGTTTACCATCTCGCATGGAGCGATTTATTAATTTTGTGACCAATTTATGCCGGAAAAGCGGATCGTCGGCTATGTTCCTTGAATAATTTCTTGCTCTTCTCATTTTGCCCCCTGAGGCGCTTTGGCGCCATATTTAGATCTTGAACTCTTGCGTCCTTCCACGCCAGCCGTATCAAATTTACCACGCACAATATGGTATTTAACGCCTGGCAAATCCTTGACTCTGCCGCCTCGCACAAGCACTATCCCGTGTTCTGCTAAGTTGTGGCCTTCACCAGGAATATATACTGTGACTTCCTTCTTGTTGGAAAGCCTAACACGCGCCACCTTACGAAGTGCTGAATTCGGCTTGGTGGGTGTCATGGTTTTAACTTGCAAAATAACACCTCTTTTAAAAGGGCTGTTAATTTTTTTAAACACCCTGTCCTTCCCGTTCCACCACGGAGTTAAAGCCACCGCTTTAGGCTTTTTAATATTTTTTCTTCTTCCTTTTTTGGTTAATTGTGACACTGTAGGCATAAAATTTTCTTCGAAAACAATTTTCAATTTTCAATTTCCAATTAACTCTTGAATTTTCAACTTATAAATTGATTGGAGACTGGAAAATGGCAACTGGGGAATGAATCTTATTGTATTTTACCATGTAATCCTCTAGCTTGGAAGCATTTGAGCTCTTTCGGGGGTAGTTGGGATAAGCCTCCCGATAATGACGTTCTCTTTCAATCCTATTAACCTATCTTCTTTGCCCAAAAGTGCACATTCGGTTAAAACACTGGTTGTGTTTTGGAATGAGGCTGCAGACAGCCAGGAATTAGTAAACAGAGAAGATCGAGTAACCCCCAATATAATGACTTGCGCTGTCCCCGGCTCGCCGCCTTCTGATAATACCTTTTCATTTTCTTCTTCAAATACTGCTCGCTCAACAATCTCCCCAGGAAGCATGATTGTATCACCAGAGCTGGTAACATGAACCTTATCCGACATCTTGCGAATAATAATTTCAAAGTGTTTATCGTTTATCGAGATTCCCTGAGACTCATAAACCGCCTGGACTTCATGGATTAAGTATTCTTGAGCTGCCCTCAAACCTTTAACACTCAACACATCCTTAATATCCAAAAATCCTGAAGCCAGTTGTTTTCCAGCCTCAATCAAATCGCCATCTTTAATTTGCAATGTGCTGGTAAGAGGAATCAAATACTCGCGCTCCTCCACAGGCTTAACCACAGCATTGCGAATTCTAACTAACCATCCGTCTTCCTGTTCGGTAATTTCAACTTTCCCGGAAATCTCAGAAATCGGGCTCAGCGCTTTAGGTGAGCGTGCCTCAAACAATTCATCAACACGAGGCAAACCCTGAGTAACGTCCAAGCCAACAATACCTCCGGCGTGCTTGGTACGCATTGTCAACTGGGTTCCTGGCTCTCCAATTGATTGAGCCGCAATTACTCCAACCGGAGTTCCCATCTCTGCAAGTTCTTTGATTGTCAAGTCCATACCGTAGCATTTCTGACAAATTCCATACCGGGCCTTGCAGACTAGAGGCGATCGAATATTGACCATGTTAATCCCCGATTTATCAATCTTGGCAATTTGTTCAGCAGTTAGCAAGTCGCCCTTTGAACAAATAGTCTCGCCGTCAGCCTCCACTTCTTGCGCCACAATTCTGCCTGTTAGTCTTAATGTAAATGCTTTTGGCCGAACCTCGCGATTTATGGTTATATATTCTTCTGTTCCGCAGTCATTGCTGCGGGTAATCACGTCGTGTGAAACATCTACCAAGCGTCGGGTCAAATACCCAGCATCGGCGGTCTTTAAAGCTGTATCGGTCAAGCCTTTTCGGGAACCACGGGCGCTTGTCACGTATTCAAAGATGGTTAGTCCTTCCCTAAAGTTGGATTTAGTTGGCAAATCGACAATTTTACCCAACGGGTCAACAACTAAACCACGCATAGCTGCAAGCTGTTTAACCTGATCTCGGGAAGAACGTCCGACTCCGGCATCAATAATCATGCGGATTGGGTTGGTAGGCTCCAAGCCTTGCCAGGTTCGATCAGCCAATTCTTCCGTAACCTCAATCCAAAGTTCCTGGGTAAGCCTTCTTCTCTCTTCAGTGGTAATCAGGCCGCTTCTGAAATTTTCTTCAATTCTGGCAACTTCAACATTGGCTTCCTGAATCACCAAATCCTTATCGCTCAAAATCTTAGGATCCGTAATCCCAAATGACAAGCCTGAAATTGTTCCAGCCTCAAACCCAAGGTTTTTAACCCGATCAATCATTCCAACAATCTCTTCGTTGGAATAACGCTTGGCGCCCAGAGCCCTGGCAAAAAGCTGTTTGATAACTCCGGAGGTAACGGGCACGTTAACAAATCTCAACTCTGACAAGATAACCTCATTGAAAAAAACTCTTCCAACAGTAGTTTCCCAAATTTCACCATTAATTCTGACTCTGATCTTTTCACGAAGCTCAATAGCACCCTTTTGGTAAGCAATAACCGCTTCCTCTTCGTTGCCAAACACTTTGGCATCTTCGGTAGTGGGTTTGTAGTTGTCCGAAGTCAGGTAATAAATGCCCAAAGCCATTTCTTTAGATGAAGGAATAGCGATTGGTGTTCCGTCTCTTGGATGCAGAAGGTTTGACACCGGAGTCATAAGCTTTTCTGCTTCTTCCCGTGCCTGTTTCGAAAGCGGCAAATGGACTGCCATTTGGTCTCCGTCAAAGTCAGCGTTATAGCCTGAACATACGCAAGGGTGCAAGCGTATGGCCTTACCTTCAACCAAAACCGGCATGAAGGCCTGAATTCCTAATTTATGAAGAGTTGGAGCGCGATTTAACAAAACTGGATGATTCTGGGTAATTTCTTCCAGAATATCAAAGACCTCCGGCGGTCTTCTTTCAAGCATGTTTTTGGCACTTTTAACATTTGGGGCTATACCCCGGGCAATCATCTCGCGCAAAACGAAAGGCTTGAAAATTTCCAAAGCCATTTCTTTTGGAATTCCGCACTGATTCAGCCGAAGTTCCGGACCAACAACGATAACTGAACGTCCTGAGTAGTCAACACGTTTACCCAAAAGATTTTGGCGGAAGCGTCCTTGTTTGCCTTTAAGAAGATCTGACAAAGATCGCAAAACCTGTCGTCCGCGGCCGCGGCGTATTGCCTGACGTTGGGAAGCATCAATTAACGAGTCTACGGCCTCTTGGAGCATGCGCTTTTCATTTCTTAAAATAATCTCCGGAGCACCCAGCTCCAAAAGATGCTTTAAGCGGTTGTTGCGATTAATAACCCGTCGGTAAAGATCATTTAAATCAGAAGTGGCAAAGCGGCCTCCGGAAAGTTGGACCATGGGGCGAAGATCTGGAGGTAAAACCGGCAAAACACGTATGATCATCCACCGGGGATCAATGTTTGCCCGCTTCATCCCGTCAACAAGACGCAGTCTCTTTGAAAGCTTAATACGTCGGGCACCAGTCGAGCTTTCAAACTCTTCACGAATCTTGGCTGCCAACTCGTCGAGTTTTAAACCTTCCATAACGCGAAGGATGGATTCTGCACCCATCTCGGCAGTAAAGAATTCCGCAGCGCCATAGTTTGAGAGCTCGATATACTCTTCTTCAGAAAGTAACGAAAGGTATGAGACGTTTTTAACAATTTCGATTAACCGACCAAAAAGTTCATCTGAATTGTTAATATTTTGTGCTGTTTCTTCAGACAAAACTGTTAGCCTCTTGCGGCCTTCCAGCTCAACTTCTTCAACTGCCAACGAGCGTGCCTCAGGAGATTTAACTTTTCCCGAAACTGAAACCTTTTTCTGTTCTATTTCGGCTTTGATGACATCCCCTTTTTCTTTTGCGTCACTGCGAATATTTTCAAGTCGCCCTGAAAGTTGCTTTTCCAAAGTCTCAATAGCATCCTTGCGTCCACCCTCTTCAACATTGGTTACCAAATAGCGAGCAAAGTAAATTACCTGCTCCAAAGCTTTGGGGGGAAGATCCAAAACTAAAGAAAGCTTTGAAGGAGCGCCTTTGAAAAACCAAATGTGTGCAACCGGAACCACAAGGCCTAAGTGACCCATGCGCTCGCGGCGAACTCGGGAAAGGGTCACTTCAACTCCACACTTATCGCAGATTATGCCTCGATAACGGATCCTTTTGTACTTTCCGCAATAACATTCCCAGTCTTTAGTGGGTCCAAAAATGCGCTCGTCAAATAAGCCATCCTTTTCTGGACGCAAAGTTCTGTAGTTGATAGTTTCTGGTTTGGTAACTTCTCCGTGAGACCACGAAAGAATATCCTCAGGCGAGGCCAAACGAATTCTAAGACTTGAAAAATCTGACAATTCTCTTAAATCCATAAAATTGGTGATTTGTGATATGTGATTGGCGATGAGTAGATAAAATTCTAGCCACCCATCACTCGCCACCCGTCACTAGTTCGCTCCTCCTTCCAAGACCACAAGCCCAGACGCTGGAACCTCAACTGGAGTTGTACCACTAACTAATGTGGGTACTACCTCTTCCGTTTTGTGCGCCACAGTGCCTTCTGGTTGAATAACAAAACAAAGCGAGTTTAACTCACGAACCAAAACTTTGAAAGACTCAGGAATTGTAGCCTCAGGAATTTCAGTTCCTTTGACAATAGCCTCAAAAGCTCGGGCACGCCCAACCACGTCGTCTGACTTGATTGTCAACATTTCCTGCAAAGTGTAGGCTGCGCGGTGTGCCTCTAACGCCCAAACTTCCATCTCTCCCAAGCGCTGTCCACCCATTTGCGCCTTACCACCCAGTGGCTGTTGAGTAACCAAAGAGTATGGTCCAGTTGAGCGCGCATGAGTCTTATCCTCAACCATGTGGATAAGCTTCATAAAGTAGGCACAGCCTACAAATGTTTGCTCTTTGAACGGCTCACCAGTTCTTCCGTCGAAAAGTTGAGTCTTGCCAGAAGCCGGGAGCCCAGCTTCATTCATTATTTTCTCAATAGAATCCGCAGACAGCTTATCAAAAACAGGCAAAACATACCTTTGGCCAAGTTTGCTTGCTGCCCAACCCAGTTGTGCCTCCAACAATTGACCTAAGTTCATTCGAGCCAAAACTGATAAGGGCGAGATAATAATATCAACCGGAGTTCCGTCTTCTAGGTGTGGCATATCGGCAATTGGAACAATTTTTGAAATAACTCCTTTGTTTCCGTGTCTTCCGGCAATTTTGTCTCCCACTGAGAGTTTTCTCATTTGGGCTACGCTCACAATAACTTCTTTTAAGGTTCCCGGATCGAGTTCGTCACCCTTTTCGCGATCAAGAATTTGAACGTTAACCACAATCCCATGTTCACCATGGGGGACACGAAGGGAAGTGTCGCGAACTTCTCGCGCTTTCTCGCCAAAGATTGCGCGCAATAATCTTTCTTCAGCAGTTAATTCTGTTTCACCCTTGGGAGCAATTTTCCCAACCAAAATGTCGTTTGGTCCAACTTCTGCACCAATAACAACAATTCCATCTTCTGCCAAATTGGCCAAGTCTCCTTCAGCAACATTAGGAATATCACGGGTTAACTCTTCCGCACCAAGCTTAGTATCAACCACTGAGGCCGTGTATTCCTCGATATGGATTGAAGTTAATAAATCCTCCCGAACAACTCTTCCTGAGATAGCAATAGCGTCTTCAAATCCCAAACCCTCAAAAGAACAATAAGCAACCAAAAGGTTTTGTCCCAAAGAAAGGGCTCCCTGGTCGGCTGCCGGACCGTCAGCTATAATATCTCCTACCTTAATTTTATCGCCAACGGTTACCAATGGACGCTGGTTAAAGCAAGTTGACTGCGAAGTTCTGGTAAATTTCTCAAAGGTATATATTTCTTTTCCACCTTGTCTTTTGATTAAATCTCCGTCAGTGCTATTTTTGGGAGTTCCCTCAAGAGCGACCTCTACTCTTTCAGAATCCACGTAAGTTACTGTACCAGCATTTGCAGCCCGAACAACCCGATTTAGAGCTTGAGCAACGGAAGCTTCCATCCCAGTCATCATTAAAGGAGCCACCGGGCGAACCAAAGGTACAGCTTGACATTGCATGTGGGTGCCCATCAAAGCCCGGTTTGCCTCATCGTGCTGCAAGAAAGGAATTAAAGAGGCAGAAGTTCCCACAACCTGGCGAGGAGTGTAGTCAATATAATCAATAAGCTCAACTGGTCCTTCTGTAAACTCACCGTTAAAGCGCATCGGCACCCATTCGTCTGTGATATAGTCTTTTTCGTCCAGCTTCACCGAAGCATGAGTAATGTGGTAGTTTTCTTCGTCATCTGCCGGTAAATAAACAACCTCGTCACTTACTTTTACTTTGGTCTTACCACCAATTGTCGTTTTCTCAACTTTTCGATAAGGCGATTCCAAAAATCCAAAATCATTTACACGAGTGTATAAAGCAAGGTAAGTAACCAATCCGATATTCGGTCCTTCCGGAGAACGGACCGGATCGATTCTTCCGTATTGAGAGGCGTTGATGTCGCGAATAGAGAAAGAGGCACGATCCCGGGTAATACCGCCAGTGCCCATAACAGATATGCGGCGAAGATTATCAATTTCAGCCAAAGGATTGGTTTGGTCCAAAATCACCGAAAGCTGGTTAGAGCGGAAAAATTCATTCAAAGCAGCAATCACCGGACGGGCATTTACCAAAAAGCTTGGGTTAACCAAGTCGTCAGTAGGAGTTAGGCTCATTTTTTCTTTAATGGCGCGCTCAAGTCTTAAAAGTCCTGGTCTGAAAGCAGAAGCATTAACCAACTCTCCCGCCCTTCGAATTCGGCGATTGGCCAAATGATCTATGTCGTCAACTTTTCCCTGATTGTTTTGGAGTCCAACCAAATAGCGCAAAACCGCCACAAAATCATTCAAAGACAATACCTGAGTTTCTTCGCGATCTTCATTGCCGGTAGGTATTCCAAGACGTTTGTTAAGTTTGTATCTGCCTACTCTTTCGAGGTTATAGCGGCGAGGATCAAAGAAAAGAGAGTGGAAAAGATTTTGCGCATTATCCAAAACTGCCGGCTCTCCCGGGCGCATTCTTCTGTAAATTTCCAAAAGAGCTTCCTCACGGCTGTGAGTGCTATCCTTAGCAAGCGTACTTTCTATGTATTTGTGGTGCTCGTCTGTGTCAATATCTGAAAATTTTTCCAAAATCAGCTGTTCATTTTCCAAACCTAAAGCGCGAAGAAGCATAGTTGCCGGCAGCTTCCTTCTTCTGTCGATACGGGCAATAATTACATCCTGTTTGGAAACTTCAAATTCCAGCCATGAGCCGTTGGAAGGTCTGATTTCTCCTCTATATAGCATTCTTCCTGAACCAGGGTCCTGTTCCCCAAAGAAGTAAACTCCCGGAGAGCGAACGATTTGGTTAACAATGGCACGTTCAACTCCATTGACAACATATGTACCCTGAACAGTCATTTGAGGTATATCGCCTAAAAATACTTCTTGGGTTGTGGTTTTCCCGGTTTTTTTGTTTAAAAGTGTGGCATTCACATAAAGTGGAGAGGAGTAGGTGAGTCCCTTTTCGCGAGCTCGGGATGGAGTAATTGTGGGTTCTCCGATTCGATACTCTCCGAAGGAAAGCTCCCAGTTTTTGCCGGTAAAGTCAGAAATTGGAGAAACAACTTTTAAAGATTCGCTAATTCCTTTGCGCAAAAATTCCACCCACGACTCCTTTTGAATTGCTAGAAGGTCAAGTTGGGGCAGTGTGTTTTCAGCTTGAGTCAAATATCGGTATTTAGGTTTGGCGGAAAGGCTCATCGGCTAAAGGCTTGATTGACAACAAACACCCCCGCTCAAGCGGGGTATAAAAAACCTGCGTAACTTCTTACGCTTAAGGCTGTTTATACTACACTCCTACCTTGTTGTCAATAGGTCGCAATATTCTCCGTACAAATCCGACACTTCCAGTAGAATATGGAAGTGAACCAATTAACAAAGATAAGTCTTGCCTGGGAACTGTTTGAATGTGGGGTT
>Ga0209542_10002905_pt1 | contig 37647 bp, 36 predicted proteins | sample RifCSPhighO2_01_FD_184028 | JGI IMG/M metagenome (GOLD analysis project Ga0209542, IMG submission 184028) | Soil microbial communities from Rifle, Colorado - Rifle CSP2_plank highO2_0.1 (SPAdes) (version 2) | ecosystem: Environmental > Terrestrial > Deep subsurface > Rock core/Sediment ... | reverse complement strand
CCGGCCGCAAAATCATCGTCGATACTTATGGCGGCATGGGTCGCCACGGCGGCGGTTGTTTCTCCGGCAAAGATCCCACCAAAGTCGACCGCTCCGCCGCCTACGCTTGCCGCTATCTGGCCAAAAATATCGTCGCCGCCAAGCTAGCCGACCGCTGTGAGGTTCAAGTGGCTTACGTCATCGGCCAAGCCCAGCCTCTGGCCCGGGCCATCGAAACTTTTGGTACCGCCAAGAAACCTCTTAAAGTTATCGAAGATTTTGCCTGGAATTTACTGGATCTGTCAGTACCCAAGATCTTAGACCAGCTCGACCTGCGTCAACCCATTTATCGGCCCACCGCCTGCTACGGTCACTTCGGCCGTCCTGGATTCCCTTGGGAAAAAGTAGTAAAGTAGTTTTATGGCCCTGCCCAGTCCTTTTTCATTACTCGCCCAGTCTGTAAAATTCTACCGCCGCCACTTCTGGCCTCTAGTTAAACTCCTCGTCATTCCCTCCTTACTGACTATTTTGCTCGTCGCCATCATGGCAATGCTACTTATTCTGGTCACCAATCTCTCCTCTTGGCAATGGGTCATCCTCGTCCCTACGTTTATTATTGGCCTAACCGTCATTATCATCGTTTCTCTTTTAGGTTACGCTGCCATAATTTATTTCTTGGGTAATTCCGGTCAATATCCGGGGATTTTGTCCCTGTTCCGCGCCGTCTGGCCGCTCATCGGTAAACTCTGGCTGACACAACTTTTGGTCAGCCTGATAACGACCTTGGGTTTTATTTTACTCATTATCCCCGGGATTATTTTCCTGACTCGGTATGTGTTTTTTCCCTTCGTCGTGGTTCTAGACCGGAAATTCGGTCGGGAAGCTTTAAAGTTCAGCACCAGTTTAGTTAAAGGTCGATTCTGGGCTATCTTTGGCCGCGGCTTACTCATTAGCCTATTCCCCTGGGTTCTTAGTTTCCTTATTACCCAAATTGATCAACCTATCATTGTCGGCCTGCTGCAAATCATCTTCTATGTCACCATTGGCCCTTTAACCACCATTTACTTCTATCATTTGTACCAAGCGAGTAAACTAGAGGTTGATGACCTCGCCTCTCGCCGACCAGCTCCGGCCCCAAACACTTGACGACTTTATCGGTCAAACTCATTTAGTTGATCGGGGGCAGCCCTTGCGCCTAGCCATTGCCACTGGCCAAATTCACTCCCTGATTTTTTGGGGCCCACCAGGGGTGGGCAAAACTACCCTGGCTCGCATCATTGCCTCCGCCATCAAAGCCGATTTCCATAATCTTTCCGCAGTCTCTGCCGGCAAATCCGACATCAAAAAGATCATTGAACACCTTCGAGGTATCGAACACCCCCGAGGTGAGGTTGCGCCTGCGGCGCACCTCGGGGGTGAGCCACGTAGAACGATAGTTTTTCTCGATGAAATTCATCGCTTCAACAAAGCCCAACAAGATTACCTGCTGCCCTATGTCGAAACCGGCACCATCATTTTAATTGGTGCCACCACCGAAAACCCCAGTTTCTCGGTTATCTCACCTCTTTTATCCCGCTGCCAAGTCTTTGTCTTCGAACCGCTTTCTCCAGAAGAATTACGTCAGGTTATTAATCGCGGCGAGCAAGAACTTAAAATCAAACTTAGTCAACTAGAAATGGACTTCCTCGTTCAATTCTCCAACGGCGACGCCCGCCAAGCCCTTAACCTCCTTGAAGCCACTTTTCGACTCTATAAAAAGATTACTCTCGATAATTTAAAAACCGCCCTTCAAAGCAAATTTTTGCGCTTTGATCGCGCCGGCGAAGAGCACTACAACACAATCTCAGCTCTGATTAAGAGTATGCGCGCCTCAAATGTCGACGCCGCTCTCTATTACCTAGCCCGTCTGGTTAACGCCGGCGAAGACCCTCTCTTTATCGCCAGGCGTTTAGTTATCTTCGCTTCCGAAGACGTTGGCATGGCCCAACCCACCGCCTTGGTAGTGGCTAATGAAACCTTCAGGGCTTGCGAAACGATTGGTTATCCCGAATGCCAGATCAACTTGGCCCACTGCGTCGTCTACCTCGCCAAGGCCGCCAAAGACCGCTCCAGCTACGATGCCTATTTCCGAGCTCTGGATGATGTCAAAACCCACGGCAATCTGCCCATCCCTCTCAACCTGCGCAACGCCCCCACCAAATTAATGAAAGATTTAGGTTACGGCAAAGGCTACCAAAAATACACCTCCGCCGACCTCCTCCCCGCCCCCCTCAAAGGCAAAAAATACTATCCATAATCAGCCTCTTGCCTCACAGCCGGATTAGTTTTACTATTTAAGTCGATGGATAAATCCTTATCGCCTCACCCCCGCCGCGCCAGCCGCCGCCTGATCAGGAGCTTTGAAGCCAAGGCTCTAGCCAAACGCCCCTTCATGCTCAGATTGGCCGATTCTTTAACCCAACACTTCAGCAGTTTTAGTTTCCTAGGTTTCAATATTCTCTTCTTTACCGCTTGGGTTATCATCAACCTAGGGCTTATTCCCGGTTTAGCTGTTTTTGACCCCTTTCCTTTCATTTTTCTGACTATGACCGTGTCTTTGGAAGCGATTATCTTAACCGTAATTGTGTTAATGAGCCAAAATCGCCAAAGCTACATCGCTTCTTTGCGCGACGAACTCCAACTCCAAGTTAATCTCCTGGCTGAAAAAGAAGTCACCAAAGCCCTGAAACTCTTAATCTCCCTCCACGAGCACCATCAAATTAAGACCGAGTTGGATCCCGAACTCAAATCCATGCTCAAGGACATCGACACCTCATACATCGAACGCAAACTTGAAGACCAAATTCAAGGCAAACAACACACTATCAGAACTACCTTAACTCAACCTCTGGTCAAACTGATGGGACCAAAGACTCATAAACCGCCTCCGTCCGCCGTGCCGCCTCCGCCCACGAATAATTTTTAAGTAATTTCTTGCCCTCGGCCGCTTTTTGCCGGTAAAATTGCTGATCAGTCAGGAGCAGTTTTACCGCCGCCGCCGCCCGTCGCCAGTTGCCTACCGGCACTAGCACTCCACCTTCACCGCCATAAGTCACTTCCTGATTGATCGGTGTATCATAAGCTACATAGGGCAAGCCGGCAGCTACAGCCTCTAGCATCACCAGTCCAAATCCTTCCACCATAGACAAATGACACAATACTTGGCAGCTTTTGAGCGCCTGAACCAAACTGGTCCGGGGTAACCGGGACTTCCAGTAAATCCGGCCGGCTACCCCTAAATTTTGCGCCAGTTTCATCAGCCGCCTTTTTTCCGGCCCTGCGCCGATTACCAATAACTTTAAGCCAGCTAATTCACTTTTCAACTCCGCCGCCGATTTGACTCCATCCGCCACCCGCTTATACGGCACTAACCGGGCAATCATGCATATCGTTGCCCCGGCCCGTTTCTTCCCCGGGATGGTAAATTCGTCTTGATCAATTCCGGGATAGATCACGCTAATCCGCTCCGGATTAACCCCCCTAGCCACCAGTTTCTTTTTAGTTTGCTGACTCAAAGCAATCACTTGATCCCAGGGTAACTTAAAACTTAGCCACTCTAAGCTCCAGCCCAAACTACCGGTTAGCCAGCCGAAATGACGCCAATCTGATCCTAATATATCCGGCACCCAAGCTACCACCGCTACCCCCTTAATTTTGGCTGTGAGCCACGCCGGTAAATAACAAATCACATTGGAACCTTCCACCACATCGGCCTTAAGCCCCCGCCACCCCTCAATCACTGCCCGAACCATAAACCACATTCGGCTCCATCCCGACCCCAAACTCGCCGCCACTAGCGCTGTCCGACGGCTAATCACCCTCACCGAATGCCGCCGCCGCAGATAATCCACGGTAAACCAGGTACGAGCCTCTACCCCTCCCGTGAATACTTTTTTAGCATCGGGAAAAAATTCAGTCACGAATAAAATCTTCACTTTTACTTTTTACCTTTCCCAATTTCACCTAGGGCCATTTCTCTAACCACCTTGGTAATTTCGTGATGGAGGTTCTCGATCATGATGTGAACGCGAAAAAGCAGGTAGAAAATAATCAAAATAGACAGATAAATAATTACATCAGCGCCGCGACCAATACCGATACTTTTGGCAATATAAGTGGTAAAGTCAGGTCGAATAATCCCAGCAGCTGCCAATACCCAGACACCCGCCCAAAACAAGAAACTACCCAAGCCCATAGCACCCTCCTTACGGCGTAAAATAGCTCGAGAAAAAGCAAAAGCCAGGAATAAAACTAATAGTAGTCTAACTGGGAATTGTGACATATTAACGCGCTAATCTTAGCAGTAATTTAAACAAAACTCGAGCCGCATTCAAGGGGCTCTGCCCCTTACGCCGGGAATAATCAGTATAAATTACCCGGATCGGCACTTCAGCTAAATTTAGCCGGTGGCGCTTGATTTCACCAAAAATCTCGCTGGAAACTTCCATCCGTTCAGTTTTCAGCCTTAACCACTGAATCGCTTGTTTGGAAAAAGCCCGAAACCCCGACTGCGAATCACTCGTCCATACCCCAAACAACAGCCAAGTTACCAGATTGCTTAACCAATTAACCATTAATCTATCCGCTGGCATTCTGCCCCTGTTCGAATTTAACCGGCTTCCGATTACCACATCAGCTTGCCGTTTGATAACCGGTGCCATGACTTTACCGATATCAGCCGGATCGTGTTGCCCATCAGCGTCTAAAGTCACGGCTATATCGGCCCCAACTTGTTTAGCATAAGCCAAACCGGTACCTAAAGCAGCGCCTAAGCCTCGGTTAAGTCGGTGCGTCACTACAGTCGCCCCGGCTTGGCGGGCCACTTCGCCCGTAGCATCGCTTGAGCCATCATTAACCACTACAATTTGCGGCCGCCACGATCGCGTTTGCTGTCTTATCTCTTTAATTACTTGCGGTAAGACTTGCGCTTCGTTAAAGGCGGGAATAATTATTACCACTCGGTGTTTCATTTAAGCTACCCAGTAACCCCGGGTGAACAGCACCACGTTAATAATTAACAACATTAAGCTGATAGCATATAGCCAATGGCGGATAGTCTGATTCTTAATTCGCCCCAAAATTAAAAATGCCGGAAAAAGTACCAGCCCATATCTGGGCATACTGGAAAAGGTACCCGTCAACGTGGGCAAGATATAAGCCAATATACCAAAAACCGCATAAGACCGGCGGGTGAACTTAAACGCCAACAGTGACAGGCATAGAAACACTAAACCGGCTATGAATTCTTGAGCCACGGTATAGTACACCAAGCTGGCGACAGGAACGGTCCGCAGCATCTTTAGATATCGCCAAAAAACTTGGTACAGGAGAATAATTTTGTCCCCCGAGCGGCCGGCTCCAAAAGCCGGCTGGGCGTGCAGGAAATACAGCGGGTCATGAAAAGACACATTCAGGTAATACATGTATAGCAGCAGCCCGGCGGCAGGGAGCAGCAATGTCCACCAGTCCCACCGGGATCGCTTGGGCGAAGCTAAATATTCGATAAGCAGCGCCGGAATCAGCAATATCCCCAAAATCCGAGTCGCCGCAGCCAGGGCGCCGCAAACTCCTGCCAGCAGCCATCGCCGCTGCCGGGCAGCGTAGAAACTGGCCAGGGTGACTAGCAAAAACAAGCTCTCGGTATATAAGCTGGCAAAGAAAAAAGAGGTAGGGAAAACCAGGAGAAAGATTAAAGTTCGTCTGGCGACAGATGCGGATAAATCCAGCCGCGCCAACTTATACAGCAACCATAAGCTGCCCAAAAAACTCACGTTGCTAATGATTAACCCGTTTAAAATACTGTTATGTACCAGCTGGTTTAAAGCCCGAATCAGCAACGGATACAGCGGGAAAAAAGCTTGGGTAAATTGGGCAAAATAGCTTTTTTCGGCAATGCCGATATAGTGAACACCGTCAAAATTAGCCCAAGACCAAAACAGCGGCGAACCATACGGCAGCAATAGAGTTTCCGCATAAGGGAAACTGGGCTTAAAGGGTAAAATGACCATCCCCACACCAGCAATTACCACCAACGCCAACCGCCACCCCCCCCACAGACTAATCGTGAATTTATCCATAGATTACTTGTTTATAGACGGCCAGAGTTTGTCGCGCCGTAACTTGCCAGTTGAAATGACTGGCTTGTATCTTAGCCGCTTTGATTAACTTTACTTTCTCCACTTTACTTAGTTGAAGTGCTTGATTAATGGCAGAGGCAATACTCTTAATATTTTGAGCATCGAAAGTAATTGCCGCTCGACCATAAACTTCCGGTAGCGAAGCGGCGGTAGAGCAGACCACCGGTAAACCCACAGTCAAAGCTTCTAAAACCGGCAACCCGAAACCTTCGTACAGCGATGGGTGAACATAAGCCCAAGCTAAATTATATATCCCCACCAGATCTCTAATCGGGTCCATAGGCACGCCAGTCAAAACTTTTACCGCCTTACTTATCTGTAAATCATTAATCAGGTTTTTAAGCTGCTTAGTTTCAGGAATAGGTTGAGCTAGCGCCCGGCTGACAAGCACCAAATGTACATCGCGCCGGGCAGCCCTGATCTGTTTAAACGCTTCCATCAACCGTGCCAAATTCTTATGCGGGTTGATATCGCCCACATACAGCAGATACTTATCCGGTAGGTGGTATTTAGTTTTTATTTTGGCTAACTGCCTATCGGATAATCGCTGGTTAAATTCCGCTGCTGCGGCTAAAGGGATGACCTGAATCTTTTCAGGCGCCACTTTAAGGTATTTGACAATGTCTGATTTTGAGTGGTGCGAATCAGTGATAATAGCATCAACTTTTTTAAGAGCCAGTTTTTGCCACCAGAACTGCCACCTCCCTCGTAGTCCGGGTCTAAACAAGCGGGGGAATACTAACGGGATCACATCGTGGATAGTCACCACTGTTTTAGTGGTTTTTTTGACCGGTAGGGTATGCCAGAACAAATCAAAATAAGGATAGTGGACCAGACTTACCCGGGTTATTTCTTGAGGTTTGGTAGTTAAGATATAAGAGTTAGTTTTATCCACCTGGCGCAGAGTTCGGCAAAGTTCACGCGTATAAGTGCCGATACCCCGAGCTTTGTGGCCGGTTCGCAATGGAGCAATATCAATGACGATTTTCATTTGCCTCCCAGTATTTTAAATAGGCCATCGGCCAGTGCAGGCCGGAGAACAAGGCGAAAATAAACCCAGGGCTACCATCAACAAAACCCTTGTGACGCAAAAAAAGAGTAAAAAAAGTGATCACCGGTTTTAAGCCACAATAATTGAGTAAATTAAGTGAACTTAAGGATAAATGCTGCTGTTCCAGTTGAGTAGCGGTAAGTGCAGTATAACGATTGACGTTAGTAAGATAACGACCAAAAGTCGGGGCAGTATGATGCAGCAATGGTACTTGTAAATAACCCACTGGACCATCTACTTGTAGTTGTTCATGAACGCTTTTTTGGGGAAACCGGGCCTGTCCGCGTCTAAATAGTCTAATTAAGTAATCCGGGTACTGACCACCCTTTTTCAGCCACCGACCCAAAAAAAAGTTTTTACGGGGAAGGTAGTAAGCAGCATCAGGCGCGTGGTTGGTAGCCGATTTTATCTCTTGAGCTAGTTGCGGAGTTACCACCTCATCGGCATCCAATTGGAAAATCCAGTCGCCCTTGGCTTTATTCACGGCTAGTTGCTTATTAGTATGAAACATGGGCAGATTGGGGACTTTAAACACACAGGCGTTAAACTTTTTAGCGATATCGCGAGTCCGATCCGTCGATGAACCGTCAACGACAATGATTTCATCCGCTAACCCACGAACAGAAGTTAGACAAGACTCAAGATTTTTTTCTTCGTTGTAAGTGGCAAGAACGACTGAGAGCATAAACAATTATCCCGGCTAGGGAGATTAGGCTTATTATATCAGCTACCTGTCTTTCTAGGGTGCGAGTGAATTGGGCGGAGAAAGTATATCTACCGGAAGGGATGGAAAATTGGGGTAAAGGACGATTGGGTTTAAACGTTACTTCAAGCGGTTGAGCATTAAGCCAATAGCGCCAACCGGGAAAGTAAATTTGGTTGAAACGCACGAGACTATCTGTTTTAGCCATGATCACGGCTTCAACTGCCGCGGCTGTATTAGTTTGATAACTAATTTCACCCTGACCTCTCAAAAATTCCAATTTAGCTGTTGCCGGCGGGAAATCATCAAATTTATCAGCTCCTTGGGGTAAGTGCTCACTGGCCATAGTAGTAGTGTTATTGATAGCCAAATAGTAATTCTCACCCGGATCAAAAACCTGGTTAATCCGCCAATGGTTCCGATTGGCAATGATGACAGCCAAGCTTAACAACCCCGCTGCTACAGTTTTCCCAGGCAGGTTTACCACTACCCACCCGGCTAAAGCTACCGCCGCAAACACGCTCACCGCCAATAACCTCCAGGGCATTTGTAAGTAAGGCAACCAGGGAACGATTTTCCAGAAGGGATCAGATACTTCTAGCATGAGTAAAACCGATATTCCAAAAACAAACAGCCAAAAAATAGCTAGTTTTAGCTTCGCCAGGCGTCGCCTTGCGAGGATTAGGACTAAGCTAATCCCCACAATAAAGAGATGGGCTAGGCCAATTTGGAAAGACATGGCATCTGCCTCTGTCCCCGGATGAGAAAAGCCGTAACCCCAAGAAGAGCGAACGAGTTGTTTTAAACTGGGCCAATGGGTCTGGTAGAAACCTACCAGCGTGGTATCGTAGCGCAAATACCGTTTTTCTAGAGTCGCCGGCAACCAAAACCACGCGGCCAGACCCAAGCCTAACCCCATAGCGACTAGCCCCTGGCGACTGGGACGTACCACCCAAAACAACCCGATTATGGGCAAGAACATCAAGGCCATGATATTGTGGGACAGCATCAGGCCGGCTAAAGACACAGCTCCGGCTAGAGTAGCAACTTTAGTGGCTTCTCCCCGCCACCCCCGGATCAGGGCATAAAAGATCAGCGGCACAAACATAAACGCTACGGCATTACCAAACGTGGCCGACACATACACATTCACAAATCTAATCGGCGCATACAGGTAAAACAGGGCGCTGACCCAACCCGCCCGCCGGTCCCGCCATAGATAGGCAAACAAGATATAGGCAAAAATCGCTGATAACATCATAGATAAGACAAAAGTCAGTTTGACCGACCAGATGTAATCAGCGCCTAAATGATGAATTCCGGTAGCTATCATTGAGGGCAGGGGATAATTAAACAAGAACAAGGGGTAACCATAACCATAATTAAGCTCATCAGTCCATCGGGGCGGGAATTGGCCCTGGGATAAGACCTTGTCCATATGAATCGTCCGCACAATGTGGTGAGTTAAATCGTGACTGGTATAAGCTCCGGGTTTGAATAAATCTTTGACCGCCGGTATGGACAGAATCGTCAGCAGGCAAACAATAATTAAATTGCGCTTCATGTTTAGTGAAACAGTTTCGACCGAACTAAGCCCCAGCGATCAAGCAGGAACAGCAACAACGTCAGGAAAGTTTCCCCTAAAAATTTGCCCCCTTTAATTAATTGAATTGAGGAAGAATCGTGATAATAACGCACCGGCACGGCAGTTTCGCCCACCCGTAAACCCCGGGCGACAGCCGCGGCCATGAACTGCTGATCAAACACAAAGTCGTTGGAAAACCGTTGGAAAGGTATGGTTTGCAGAGCTTTTAGACTGTAAGCCCGAAAGCCGCTCAAATGTTCCGAAAAATTAACTCCCAAAATGATATTTTCCACCGGGGTCAGCAACCGGTTGAGCAGATATTTATGGAGCGGCATGCCTCCCGCCAAGACTTCCTGGCGGGTTCGAATCCGGGATCCAAACATGACATCGTAGCGGCCGGCTAAAATCGGACGGATTAATTCCCCAATTAAACTAGCATCGTACTGATAGTCAGGATGAAGCATCACCACCACATCCGGTTTTTTCTTTAACGCTTCCCAGTAACAGGTTTTCTGGTTGCCGCCGTAACCCAAGTTAGCCGGATGCTCAAATACGCTCAATTTCAGTTTTTTAGCTACCGCCACGGTCTCGTCGGTGGATCCGTCATCCACCACGATAATTTGCGCCGCCAGATTTTTGGGGATGTCAGCCATAGTTTTTTTAATCGTTCGAGCCGCGTTGTAAGCCGGCATCACTATGACAACTTTGGGTGTTTTAGCCATAAAATTAATAATACTCCAATTGTCATTAGACTTATCATATTACCCACGACCATGGCGGGAGTTTGACGGTAAATTAAACCAATCAGGTAATTTCCGGGGCCAAGTTTAACTCTAGGCACACCATCACTTAAAACAGACTTAATATTTTGAGACTGACCATCAACCGTCAGGGTCCAGCCGGGAAAATAAATAGTATTAAGTTGCACCTGCGTCTCCGTCTGCGCCTGGACCGTCACTAGCAGTTGGTCAGGTGCGGACCGGTTAACAGTAATATCGGCGCTGCCGGAAACGACTTCAGCTTCAGGCAGATTCTGGCGCTTGAGCAGAGCTTGGCTCACAAAAACCGACTGATACTCGTCATAACTATTGGAAGTGCCCCGATACGCAGCTAATTGACTATCAGGATAATCAATATATTTATTGACGCGCAAATAATTGCGGTTGTTATAGACAGCCAAAATAACTAAACCAACCACGACGGTGATTCTAACCACCGATTTAAGACGAGTAATCACAAAACCGGCCAAAGCGGCAGAGGCGAAAATGGCCACGGCTAAAAACCGCCAGGGAATATCTACCACCCAATAATTCTTAACTAGGCTATTCCAGATACCACTGGAAGCATCCAGCATCATACCCATCGCCACCAGAAAACTTAATATTAAAGCAGCGGCGATAAATTCAAAATTTACCGCCAGAGCTACCAGCGCCACCCCGATCACCAGCCATTGAGCCAGGCCGACTTGAAACGACATGCCGTCGTTAGCCGTACCGACTTGAGAGAAAGTATAACCCCAGGGAGAATAGACTAATTGCTTCAGGGTCACAAAGTGTTCGGCGTAAAAATGACGGTTTAAACCCTGAACATCCGCCCGGTGAATTAAGGCAGGTAATAAATAGTAACTGGCCAGACCTAAAGCTAAAATAGCCATTAGCATGTAGCGTGTAGCCAGAAGTAATTTATTTTTAGCCCTAATCAACTGAGATGTACCAGACAGAATTATCACCGGCAGAAAAATTTGAGTGGCCATGACATGAGACAGCACTAAACCGGCAAAACTTAGAGCGCCTGCCACGACGCGTTTTCGAGTCAGAAATTTGTAGTTCAAGCTCCACAACACCAGCGGCACGAACGCCAAAGCCACGTGCTCTCCCAATGAAGCTCGGACAAACATCACCGAAAACCGGTAGGGTGCCCACAAATACAGGCCGCCCGCTAACAGGCCGGCCTTTTTACCCCACAACTCTTGGGCAAAGGCATACATCGTCAAACCGGAAGCAATATAAGCCAGCACAAACACTAATTTGACCGTATCTTGAGTCGCCACCCCCATCCACCTCAACGGCTCACCGATGATAAACGGCATCTGGTAGGTGAAAGTAAACAAGGGATAACCCAAACCATTCAAGAGTTGTCGGTCGACCCGCGGGGGAATGTGCCCGGCCTTAACAGCCCGATCAAACACATATTGCCGTACCAACTGATGCTCACCGTCATGACTGGTATACCAGCCCGCATGAAACAAGGCCTTGACGCCGATGAGGGCAAAGATAATTAAAATAACCACCGGCCAAAAATGATGCTTCATATAAATAATATGCCGACTAATGCAGTTAAGCTAACTAAACTAATGGCATCGGCCACACGGCGGAGTTTGGTTTCTTCAAAAACGACGCGGACAGAATGGGTACCCGGGGGTACCGGAAAAGTAATTTCTCCCCGCCAATTAGCATCAGCGTAAGTAATCTCTACCGGCTTCCCGTCAACATAAACTTTCCAACCGGGAAAATAAAGCGTATTATCGGAAATTTGGGTGGTGACACTGGCGGTGACGGTGTATTCGTGAATTTCGGCATCCCGGCGGTGGATTTGATAATCGATGGGAGCGCCCCAAACTACGCCTAAGTTTTGCGGTGAAGGTTTTTCTTGCCACCGGATTGCCCACAAGGGAGTACTTTCGCCAGTGTCAGTAGTACCAGTGTAGTCGACAATAATTTCTGCCTCACTTTGGGGCAAAAATCCTTTAGGCTGCCAATACCAAAATGTTTGTAATACCAACAACCCCACGATTAACACAGCTCCGGCCCGAGCCAGCTTGAAATGACGGCTCAAAACGGCAGCCAGAAAACTTGCAGCCACGACCGTAATGGTCAGCCACCGCCAGGGAAACTGAAACTTTTTGATCACCGTAATCATCTGCCAAACCGGCAGAGACACTTCCAGCATGATAAAGACGCTAAAACCAAATGCCAACCAGAAAAGCCAAACCAGCCATTTATATTTCAGGTGTTTGACCAAAAACACTGGTGCGATCAGAAACGCCAGCCACTGGATCATGCCGAGCTGAAACGACATACCGTCATTAGGCCCGCGAGCGGACACGCCATAACCCCAAGAAGGAATCACTAGCTGTCGCAAATAAACAAAACCATCAGTAAAAGTATCGCCCCGCATCACCACTTCCCGCAGCGTATATTTACCTTCCACCCAAGCCGGCAACCAGAAGAAAGCGGAGAGGCTCAAACCCAATAAAGCAGCGACTAGGGTGTAGCGATTAGCGCCTAGTATTAATACATAAAAACATAAGATGGGTAAGATCATCAGACTAACCGCATTGTGAGATAGGAGCAATCCAGCTAACGACAGAGAGGCAAAGATTAAATTTTTCCGATTAGGCTGATTAACTAATTTAGTAAATAACCAAAACGCTAAAGGCACAAACAGCATAGCGGTATTTTCCCCAAAAGCGTTCCTGACATAGAGATTCACAAACCGATAAGGAGCCAACTGGAACACTGCCGCGCCTATTACCGCCGGCCAAGTTTTGCCTAAAAGTTCTTTAAACCAGAACCAGGCGAAAATTCCAGCCAGCATAAAACTACTAGCCATAACCAGTTTAATACTGCTGATCACAGAAAAACCTAAAAAGTGGAACAGTGCGGTAAAATAACTTGGTAAAGGGTAAAGAAACATGAAGATAGGATGGCCGTAACCGTAGTTTAGGTGTTGCGACCAGCGGGGGAAAATATTACCTTGTTTCAACGACTCGTAAAAAGAATAAGTCCGGACTACATGGGAAATGCTGTCGTGAGCATCGGTTATACCCGGACCAATAAGTCCCTTTAAGGGCAAGATGGTAATGATAAAAAAAATTACCAAAATCATGTTTCAGCAGCTACAAAAGCCGGGGTATCATCTAAAAAGTTAATCCGCCATAAAACTTTATCTATGGGTATTTCTCTGGGATTGCCGATTAATAAGGTATCGGGTAATTGCCGATCTGTGTCCCAATTAATGCTCCTGAATTCAAACTTGTCAAAACGTTTGGCAAATTCACCATCATTAACCCAAGTTTTGGGGTCGTAGTTACCGTACCACAAGAAGTAAATATATGGCTGGTCATACTCTGTGGTAATGATAATTTTGTCATAATTATCTTTGCTGCTCATAACTTGCTGCACCATCTGTTTGTACCCATACTGCCATCCCTGCGAAGTTTCAGTAGGAGTATGACGGTAGTACAAATCAAGATAAGTAATAAAGCTAATAACAAAAAGCATATAGATAATTAACCTAATTAACCTAATTGACCTAATTTCTAAGAAATACCCAATGCCCAATGCTGCAAAGATTTGCAAAGTAGGCAGGAAAAATAGGCTGCGGACGGCGGAAGGCGTACCAGAAGTTACTGCGGCAGCTACAGGCGCAATCAGAAACCAGGGAATAAGTATCCTCGCCACCGGACGATGATTTTGGATTAACTTAATCAACCCCCAAACTAAAAATGGCGCTTCAATTAAATAAAGTAGGCCAAAACCATTAGCGTGATGGCGCGGATTACCGTCTCCCTCAATAAACCAAAAATTAGGATTGAAGTGGTCAGTATAACCGATCATGAATTGACGCAGATAAATCAGGTAGCGATGATTGATGATACCTTCTTGTTTAGCCAATAAATTAGGAATAGTTAAAAAGCTGACGGTTTTTAACCGGGCTTGACCGGCACCTTGACTAATCACTCTTAGTAGCAAAGCCATAAACATGGTAGTGATAATAGCCGCAAATACAGTCGCCTTAAGATTGTTTTTAAGCCAGGCAATCTTAGGGACGAGCATAACTAAAACCAACATTGGTACAATCAAACGCAGGCTATGATAAGAAAAAATAGCCAAACCTAAAGTAGCCGCGGCGACTGGTAAAAAAACAAGACGGGAAAAAGACTTGACTAAGAACCATATCCCGGCCACGAAGAAGAACAGAGCCAAATTGGCCTCGAAAGCGATGCGGGAAAATTGCAGATGCCAAGGCGAAATGGCTAGGAATAGCGCAGAAAGGATAGCTATTTTTGTATTTTTAAACAGTTCTTTAGCCAAAAAGTAGGTCACTAAAACTGTTAATGTCCCGGCCAGGGCGGAAGGAAATCGAACCGCAAAATCGGTTTTACCAAAAACCAGCAGCGAGGGAATGAGGCTATACACATACATCGGCGGCTTGTAATCATTAAAAGACCGGATAGACAAAAGGGGAAAATCATTACCGTACTCATCGGCGCCGGTTCTGATAATTGAGTAGGCATTGTAGGCCAGGGAAACTTCGTCCCAATCCAAGCTGGGAGGATTGCTACCCAAACTGTAGAATCTGAGGATAGCGGCCAAGCTGATAATAGCAATAATTAGTAAGCTATGTTTCATGGATTATCTGTGATCTTAAACTCATTTCCGTCTTTCAGGACATAAGCTGTATTTGGTTGGGGCCGAGTCAGATCGGGGGCATCAAATCTATACTTGCCTACTGAGTGTACCTCAAAAAATCCGAATCCATCGCCGGTACGGGTCACGTTAGCTTCCTGCTGGAATTTGGCTGGGTTAATCTGCTGGTAAAACAGGAAATAGATATAAGGGCGGCCAAAGTCACTGGTGACAAAAATCTGATCATAATTATTTTCCACCGTTTTAAGATAACGCACTAAAGGCGGATATTGGGTCAACCACTCGCCGGCAAATTCTTGAGGATAGGAGCGATAATAAATATATTGGAAGCGGATCAACTCAAGCAACAAGATACCAGTAACAAGTAACAATATAGGTTTCTTAAGCTTACTTAAACCTAGGGCGATAATAATCTGGGGGACGGGCAGCATCGATACGGTGCGCAGGGCATGGGGAGTTTCTCGGGCGGTAGCAGCCGGGATAGGGCCCAAGAAAAACCAGGCTAACAATAAAACGCTGGTCCGCCAACCGACGGAGCGAGTTAATAACCAGTACAATCCGACTAATAATGGCAGTGCTTCAATTAAATAAAACTGGCCCGTGCTTTGGGTAGAAAACCGCGGGTTGCCATCGCCGGTAACCCATAAATACTGCCCCTTGAAATGATCAAAGTAATGGTGCAAAAAATTAGCGGCATGGCCTAAGTAGCGATGATGAATCAATTTGGCTACCCTGCCGCCGCCATCGGCGGCAATGCGCCGGTTGGATTCCAAAATCACTTTTAGATCGCTAAAAATATTAACTTCGTGCCACCGCAACTTGCTTTCCGGAGACCGCCAATAAGGAATCAGCGGCAAGGCTAAAACTAGGCCGATAATGGCGGCCACAATCACGGCAGTTTTTTTGGCCCACAGATTTTTAGCGTAGATTAGAGTTAAGGCTAAAACCAACAAGGGTGTCAATAAACGATTGCTGTTGAAAGTATAGACAGTTAACCCAAAAAATATGGCCGACAGAATTAAATACCAGCCGGATTTATGGATGGCTTTGACGAAAAAATAGATACCAGCCAAGTTAAAGGCAGCGGCCAGCATAGCTTCAAACGCCACCCGCGATAACTGCACATGCCAAGGGGAGATAGCCAGAATTAACGCCGCCAGTGTTGCTACTTGGACACCTCGGGGGTGGCCTTGGACTCCCCCGAGGTGAACTGGGAATAGCTCTTTTACTAGCAGGTACATCAGCCAAACCATGATCACTCCGGCTAGGGCTGAAGGAAACCGAACGGAAAATTCGTTAAGACCAAATAGGGCAATAGACGGCACAGTGGCATAAATATAGCCGGGTGGCTTGTAGTCACCAAAGGCCTTAAAGCGGGTTAAAGGTAGAAACTCCCCGTGTTCATCCCGGCCCGTAGTAAGAATCGAATAGGCATTGTACCCCAGCGACACTTCATCCCAGTACAGTCCGGGCGGATTTTGACCCAATTGCACCAACCTCAACCCCGCCGCCAAAAGCAAAATTAAAATAATCGGTAGGTATTTTTTCATTTGACGACTTTGACAAAGTAAATTAACCAGGTAGTCCCTTGGGACATGGGTATTATGCTTGAAAGGTATGATTTGATTATTTGATATCCATTTTGAATTAGAATCTTTCGAAATTCATCTTGAGAATAGTAAGAAAATAGCCTTTTCCTTTCTCCTGGCAATTGGGGTTCATCTAGTTCAATTTTCTCTCCCCTGCCCTGTTTTACGGATATAAAACCTATACCATTAGGGCGGACTATTGCATGGATTTTTTTGAGGGCTTCATTAATTCTGGATTTAGGAATGTGAAGTAAGGTGGCGGCAGTCCAAAAGCCATCAAAGGAATATTTAAGGAAATCTAATTCATAGATGCTTTGGTGAAAAAATTGTGCTTGGGGATTTAATTTTTGAGCTTCGACTAATAAACCTCGAGAGACGTCAACTCCCACATAATCATAGCCGAGCGTGATAAGTTCCTTTGCATCTCTGCCACCACCGGCACCAATTTCTAAAATTTCCCCTTTGGGTAAAAGTTTTTTAAAAATTGCCATCTCTTTATCCCAAATTCCAGGAGTAGAATGTTTTTTAATCCAAGCCTGAGCATTGGTGTCATAAGTAGCGACGGTTAATTTTTCTTCTGGTGTAAGTTTCATGGTATTATTTTACCGCACTTTTTGAAGGAGTAGGGATTGGTTGCGCTGCCAGAGGAGGCGGTATTGGCCGGCAGACATAAGATTCTCAACTTGGGTTTTAAGTTGCTCTGGCGGGGGACCGTAGAAGTCGGGGCCGGAGTAATTGAGGACGACGGCAATGTAGTCGGCGTCTTTAATCTCGGGCAAGAGAGCATAACTTTCCCGTTGAGATAAGTGAGGCAGCAGAAAGTTTTGAGTAGCGAGTGAGCCGGTGCGGGGAACTTGGCTTATTAATTCGTGGGCATCTTTTTGCCAGTGGGCCAACCGATAAAACTGGGGCTTGAAGATAGAATTGATCGGGCCGTGAAACAGCCAATTTTGCCACAGGGTCATGACAAGGATGATCCCTGTCAGTGGTAAAGGGGAAATGAACTTGAGGGCGCGGCGGGCGCCATAAATACTAGCGACAGCTAACAGAGTAATTAAGGGACCGTTATAGTGATTATTGAAACCGAATCGTAAAGGCGCGGTGGGGTCAATAAACCGGATCAGCAAACTTTCAAAGGCAGGCAAAAGATAAACCGGCGCCAAAACCGGCAAGCCGGCGAACGAAATCAAACTAGTCAGAAGCGTTTGGCGCTTGGCGGGATGGTCAATTAAAGTAGTGATTAGCAACTGGGGTTTCTTAAAGAACCGGCTCAAAACTACCCCGGGACGGTTGGTGTCCGAGTAATGCCGGTAGCTGTATTGCCAATAAGTGCCCGCAGTAAATTTGGGCATAATGACATTAAGGAGTAAAAAGAAGCTGATAATACCCATGGCCATGGTAGTTAGACCCTGCTTGAAATAGCGATAGCGGAGAATTAAAAATAGTCCGATGGCAGCCACGAGTAAACCAAACTCTTCTTTAGTGAGCAACACCCACACGACCGATACCCAGTAGCCCAGCCAATTTTTTTGCTGCAAAAACAAGAATAACAGAGCTAGAGGTAGAGTCACTAACACATCGTCGTGAAAGTCATCCAACACCATAGCCTGGAAACCGACGGCAAATAAATACATCACCGCTAAGCTCAAAGCCAGAATCGGTTGACGCAAGACTTTTTTAGCTAATCCGTAGATCACGGCGGCAGAGGCGACTGCCACAGCCGACTCCAAGCCCAACAGCATCCGCGGATCGGCCCAAATTTTATACAAAGCCCCACCCGCTAGCAGTAGCAGGGGATGCCAGTGATCGCCTAAAGTATGCGTGTTATGCAGCGAACTGAAAGGTGTTTTGCCCTGACTGAATAAGTAAATTGGCTGGTCAAACACCGCCAGGTCCCAACCGTAAGTTAAAAATTGCTGATGGCGCTGGTAATGAATCAAAGCATAGCCGATAAAGGCAGTGATAAAAATTAGCGGTGCTACAATTGAAATTATGCGCTGGGCGATAACTTTAGTAGTTTTAGTCACTTTAGTGCGGTTCATAAATTTACTGAAAGTCCCGGTATTCGGCGACGAAGGCTTGTACTGCTACTTAGGATACCAGATTAATCACTTATCCCCGCCGGACAGTATTAATTTAATCGTGAATTTTTGGAAAGATGCGCCCCTATTACCGCTCTTGAACGCGGTAGCGCTCAAATTATTTCCCTTGGCGCCGCCCCTGTGGACCTGCCGGGCGGCAGTCACGGCCATCTCCGGAATGGGGGCTATAATCCTCTTCAGTTTAGGCGGCTGGTGGGCTTTCTTTTTTTATTTACTTAACCCCTTTAGTTTCTTTTTAGACCGGACTATTTTGATGGAACCGGTATTGAATGCAACCATATTAGCGTTTATGGCCGCTACCCTGGCAGCTATGAAACGAAGCACAAAATTGTCATTGACTTTAGCCGCGTTCAGCACCGGACTAGTTCTAACGGCCAAACAAACGGGGATATTAGTTCTACCCATACCGCTAGTTTGGGCTTTACTGGAGCGGCATAAATTTCCCCACTTAAAGCGGGTGAGTGCCATCATAGCCATAACGGCCGCGGGGCTGATTGGCTTAGCCCTAACCACCACCCAATTGTGGGATACGGCGGCGATGCACACTACCACAGTGCTATCACTGCCGCGCCTCAAAACTAACTTGTGGTTGATAGGCAGTTGGCTAATCCAATACTGGACCTGGTGGGTGACGCCGGTGATAATTTTAGGTTGGCGCTGGAAATGGATACTGACCGTAGCCTATTTTATTTTGACCTTTGTGTTATTTGGGTGGACCCTATTTCCCCGGTATTTATTAATAGTAGTCCCCTTTGTAGCCCTGCTGGCCGGTCACGCCAGCCGCAATGCTCTGGGTAAGGCACTATTGATAATCCTTTTAGTAATCTTTGTGAAACGAGATCTGACAATTTTGTTCCAACCAGATAAGGCTCACTTAGCCAAAGAAACCCGCTATCAATTTTTTGAAGACTGGGGATCGGGATTAGGCACTAAAGCGGCCCTGGAATGGTTAAAGAACCAAAAGTTTGCCCCCCAAACAGTTTTACTGATACCGCAAGATATTCAGGGGTTGTGGGTAATGTCCCAATTATCTTTTACTCCCGATTTGAATTTGGATACGTATTTTTATACTAATGATCAGTTGATTAATCAAAGTGGATTATTGGTAGCTACCAGCCATCAGTCTATTCCAACTGGCACTGTTCGGCTAATGACTACCAATGCAGATAATAGAAATTCGGTCACTATTTATCAATTAAGCCGATGATAATATTTTTGTTGAGTGCAGCATTGTTGTTTTGGAATTTAGGCAGTAATACTTTAAGCAATTGGGACGAAGCCTTGTTAGCGGCGGTAGCCAAAGACGGCGGCATCTGGAACGGCCAGCGCTGGTGGTATGAACCACCCCTGGTAACTTGGACCTTATCGCTCATGACTCAAATTAGCCAAAATGAATGGTGGTTGAGAAGTTTTTCCGCCACTACCGCCGTAGCTTTAGTCATAGCAGTCTATAAAAAATCAGGAACCCTAGCAGCATTAGTTTTATTATCTACGATCGAATTCCTGTTCCGGGCGCGGCAGATTAACGTCGACATTCCTTTATCGCTATTCCTGTTTTTGGCAATCACCCGAAGCAGTGGATTGTTTTTAGGACTAGCGGCCATAACCAAAAGAGCCAGTTGGCTTCTGGCCGTACCGGCATTAATATGGGGCTTAAGAGACAAGCATTGGAAAAGAGAATTGGGATTGTTTTTACTGGTAACTTTACCATGGCATATCTTAAGCTACCTAAAATTTGGTCCAGAATTTATCGATAAATATTTATTGGGTTTTACGGTCGGAAAACTGACTTCGATTAACCCGGTTACCGGTAATTCACCCTGGTTTTATATAGAAACCCTAAAGCATGGAATGAAGCTTTGGGTTTTGGCTTTGCCCTTAGCTTTAATTTGGGGCTGGCGGCAAAAAGCTTGGTTAATTTTAGTCGCCACCTACCTGATCGGACTAACCTTGGCGCCAATTAAAGCTTCTTTATACCTATTACCGCTTTATCCGGTACTGGCTTTATTGATCGGCGGTTTTCTGACTACAGTATTCAAACCCAAACCAACCCTGGGATTAGTTTTAGTCATCATAGTGGCACTGTTTAATTTATTAAACTGGCGCCAACAATGGCTAGTGCCGCAAACCACCTTACACCAGGCAACTTTAGCCAAGGAAGTAAAAGCCATAACTCAACCGGATGAAATAATTTACCTGGATGACGACTGGCTGCCGGTGGCCGTATTTTACAGCCAGCGTCAAGTTGTACCCCTGCGCTTCAACCGCGGCGACACATACGACACGGCGCTAGTATTACCTACCCGGAGTTTAGTCATGACTAATCTGGAAACTATAGCCAACTTGAAAACGCGCGGAGTCAAACTTGAAACTGTCAAACAAATTAATGACTTATTGTTGATGCGAGTAGACTGAGTCGATTTTGCTGGCTAGGATGAAATCATTCTCATGTAAACCCCTTATTTTATGGGTGTAAAGTTCCAGGGTAACCTGATTCCAATTAATCAAGTGTATGTTGGGGTGGTGGCCCTCGGTTTCGGCAATTTCAGCGACTTGATTGACGAATTTGATGGCGGCTACAAAATTCTTAAATTTAAAATCGCGCCCCAATTTAGCCTGATTAACTACTTGCCACTCCGGATCGATTTGGGGTAAGTAGGCCTTAACCTGTTGAGGAGTAAAAGGAGGAATGCCGCCCTCACAGGGCACGCAGTGTTTTTGAGTTAAATCCATATGTCCTCCTATCTACTCTTTAACTACCAAGGTTCCTTGCATATTGGGATGAGGCGTGCAATGGAAGGGATAAGTGCCCGGTGTAGTTGGTGCCGTTACGGTTGCCGACTTGCCTTGACTTAAAACTCCGGTGTCAAAAGACTGACCGTCATCACTGGTAAAAGAATGGCCCACGTTATCTTGATTAGTGACGCTAATCTTAGCTCCCGGTTTGACCACGATTTCCCCAGGACTAAAGGCAAAGTTGTTGATAGTCACCTCTCCAGAAGTTTGAGGTTGCGAAGTTTGTGTCTGGGGAGTTGGGGTCGGCATCGGCGTATATTGGGGCGATTTAGCTTGATGGTAGCAACCGGTCAGGAACACAGCCACCGCCGCCAAAGTTAATCCGCGCTTAATCATGCTTTTCACCCCCTTTCATAAGTAAGTTTATAGATACTACCATTTTGGTCGTCGCTGATGTAAGCAGAACCGTCAGGGTTAATCAGAATATCAACGGGACGACCGACATCAGTGAGAAAATCTTCTTCGCCCTCGTACTTACCCGCTGGATCTAATTTGTAGCGCACTATTTTATAACCGGTAGGGATCGACCGGTTCCATGAGCCGTGATAGGCGACCAGCAAATTGCCCCAATAATCTTGCGGCCAAGCCGAATTGGCCGGAATAAAAGCCAGTCCCAAGGGAGCAGAATGAGCCGGGATATCAATGTAGGAACTTTGGGTGGTGGCGCAGTCAAGTTGATTATTGTTAAATGGATCAGTCACCTGCTTGCCGTAACAATAAGGCCAGCCATAATTTTTGCTTTCTAAAACGATGTTGATTTCGTCGGGTGGTAGATCATCGCCCAGCCAATCCCTACCCATGTCGGTAGCCCAGAGTTCGCGGGTAACGGGATGAAAGGTCATAAACACAGAATTACGTAGTCCGGTAGCAAATTCACGCAAATCCGAGCCGTCGGGGTTGGCGATCAAAATTTTAGCCCGACGCCAATCGGATTCGTTACAGATATTACAAGAAGAACCGACAGAGATTAATAATTTATCATCGGGGGTAAATAGGATAGTCCGGGTAAAATGACCACCACTACCGGGCAAATCGATGACCGGCTTGGGGTTAGTAGCTTTTTTAGTATCGGCGTCGTAATCAAAAATAGATACCCGATTTGACTCGGCGATATATAACTGGCTCTGTCTAAAAACCAAGCCGTGAGGCGAATTAAGGCCGTCAATCACGGTAACGGGGTTAGCCGGATCGGCTAGGCTGACGACTTTACCGGCAGAGGGTTGACTGACTAGCACTGTCCCTTGCGGATCTAAGATTAAGTCCCGGGCATTGGGGGTATTTTGAGCGAAGGTAACTAAATTAAATTCTCCTGGTGATAGGAGCTTTGGTTGAGGAGGTGCACTACGGTACTTGGCGAGGAAAAACGTCCCGACTAAAATGGCAACAATTAAAACAACAAGTTTATAGCCCAAGGTCAGTATTATTGATGTCAGGGATATCGCTATCTTGTTCCAGCTCGGCGTCAATAGAAGTCAGATCTTCGTCTACATTGCCAGTGGATTGAACTGTAGGGGTAGGTTGAGGTGTGGGGGTGGGAGAAGGCACAAGGCCAGGGATACAACCGGTGAGGATTAAAGCAGTAAAGCTGAGGATTAGACTAAGTTTGAGTTTATTCATTAGTAGTACGACAAGCTTGACCTGCGGCTTTAACATCAGGTTTCAGCGTCTCCTTATAAAAACTTCTTATTTCCTGATGTTTGGCTTTGACCGCCTGCAGTTGTTCCCGCACTTGTGCCATCGCCGTTTTCCAGTCTCCCGGATCTTCCTGGCACACCGGAACTCCCACAGCCTGAAGTTTATCTATGAATAAATTAAAGGTCGCCACCAACTCATCTACCAGGCTCTCAAAAGTACTTATATCGGTTTTAACTTGACCCGCATCACAACCCCGATCTTCTAGCTTAGTCACCAAATTATTCAACCGCTGGATTACTCCCCGGTAAATGTTAACTCTTTGGTCCCGATGTTCCTGAAATCTCTCCCGCCGGTCTTCGATCCGGTCTTTGACCCGCTGGCACATATTCTCCCGCACCTCTTGCTTACGTCCTTGAGCTAATACAGTTCCCGCGGTGAAGCTAACAGCTACCAAAGTGAAGAGAGTAATTAACACCACCCATCCCTTCATCATCAACCCATTATAATATAGCTTTATATGTCAGCGCAAGCGTTAAAGCATTTTCGGATGGTAGACCCGATTTTAGCAGCCGCAGCTAAAAAAGTCTGGCCGGTGGAGCTTAGGTGGCGGGCAGCAGCAGATTTTTTTGCCGCCCTGTGCAATGAAATCGTCTCCCAGCAGCTGTCGGATAAAGTGGCCGACGTGCTCTACGGTAGGCTCAATCAGATTTGTGCGGGCCGGATTACTGCCAAAAAAATTATCCGGTTAACCGACCAACAATTACGGGATACAGGCATGTCTTGGTCCAAAGTCAAGTTTATTAAAAATCTAGCTAACGCAGTCACCACTAAAGCCATCAACTTAAACCAACTCACTACCCTTGAAGATAAGCTGGTAGTAGCAGAATTGACTAAGCTGCCTGGCATCGGCCCGTGGACGGCGGAGATGTTTTTGATGTTTTCCCTGGGGCGGAAAGACGTGTTTTCCCACGGTGATTTGGGCCTGCGCCACGCCATCCAAAAACTGTATGGCCTACCACCAAAACCCACCCGCCAACAACTGGAAACCATTACCGCCCCCTGGTCCCCCTACCGCACCTACGCCTGCCTAGTGTTATGGAAGGTAAGGGATGATCTTTAAAAATCATTCTTGTTCTTGTTGCCACCGACGCAGTTCTTCCGCGACTGTGATGATAGCGGAAGCTGATGGCTCTTTGCCTGAAATATGAGCCAGGGTATCACTGGCGTGTTCTAAGATTAGTTGCAATACTTCGGATTTTGGTCCTTGGTGGCGCTCGGCACTAATAACATCAGCTATGCCCTTTCTTAAAGCCACTTTTTCTTCTTCGGACATGTCAATGCCATATTCGGCAAATACTTGGCCAGGTTTAACCAAGAATTCCCGCCAAGTTTCGTCGCTCACTACGAGTTTACCTATAAGATTATGGAATCCTTTTCCCGGACTAGTTTCAAACGGCTCACTCATAAGATAGTAGCACTACTGGAACCTGATTCGGTCGGGGCGGGAAGAATGTAAATGCTTCTTCCCAAAGAATCAGTACCCACCAACTCGGCTTGGCCGCGGACCACCATTTCCAGGGGTCGGCAGGCCGGGCAACCGGTATCGCCTTGAGGGCAAACGAAGCGCTCCAGTTGCCGGGCCAGTTTAATTTTTTTAGCAATGTCCAAAACTTTATTCTTAGCCGTGTCTAAATCGGGTAACGGTTTTTCGGCTAATTCGTTTGCCCGCTCCAGATACCAATAACTGGCCTTAGCCACCGAATGCTTTTGACAGTGATGGACCAGCAGATGATAAATAGGCAATTGCAGCGAAGCGGGGTTTTCTTCTTTAGTACTGGTCTTAAAATCGATAATGTGGACGGCATCATCATCAGGCAGGTATTCCAGCCAATCAATCTTGCCACACAGAATAATATTATCCGCTTCGGATAACCAAAAATAGGGCAAATCCATATTAATTTTGACCGCCAAATTAGCCAGCGGGCCGGGATTTTGGGTCACCCGGGCCAGCATCTCAACCCCCCGCTGTTTGTATTTATGCTCTTGCTCCGGATCACGAAACCCGCCCAATTTTCCGGCCACTTTTTTCCATGAGCCCTCAAATTTTTGCGCCAGCGAGTCTTTGAACCGCTCGGTAGCCGGCAACACTGATAAAGATTCCAAGACGTCATGGACAGCCTGGCCCAAAGCCAGAGGCGGGCTCATCAGGCTGATTTTTTTACCGGTAGCAGGCTCTTTATAGACGTTGTTTAAATAATAAGCCCGGGGGCAGCGCAGGAAATCAGAAATGGAAGAGTGCGACACCCATACCGCCGTATATTTATCAGGCATATAGATTTAATTGTACTCTGCCGGTGAATAAACCGCACCCCGGGTAACACCTAATTTTTTAATTAAGTTTTGTTTAGCCAGTTGACGTAAATCATAGCGCAAAGTTGAAGCGGGTATGGCCAGGAAACGACGGCGGATAAAGTCAAAAGAAACCTGTTTATGCTCACGGATAGTATTTAAAATTTCTTGACGGCGAGGTAGAAGTTTATCTTCAGTAGTTTCAGCTTGACCCCGCAACTTATTGATGACCTGCTCAGATTGATCGACTAAGCCAGTTAAGAAAAATTCTACAAAGGCAGTGATGTCTTTAGAGGCAAGATTAAGCAAATCATAATAAGCTGCCCGGTTAGCGTCGAGATATTCCTCGAGATCAATCAGGCCACGAAAATTGTAGCCATCTAGCTTAAGGATTAAAGTAGAAACTAGCCTGCCGACACGGCCATTGCCATCCAAGAAGGGATGGATTCTTTCAAAACCGAAATGAAATACCGCAGCCTGGATAGGATTTATGAGTATGCGTTTAGTATGGCGGATCAGTTGTCCCAAAAGCGGTTTAATTTCTATTGGCGGAGGAGTAAAGTAAATAGCCACACCGGCTTGGTTAAAGATGGCCGAAGCTTCACGACGGAATCCGCCTGCATCCGGCGATAAATTACTTAAGATACGACTGTGAAGTTGACAAATAACTTTGAGGCTCAGGCGGCGCGGCCCGGAAGCAGAATGAAGCCAATTTGAGGCAGAGAGGATATTCTTGACTTCAAGTTTTGAGGCGTCATGAGGTGAAGCAGTACCTATGCCTTCGATGCGGGCTGAGAAGAGGGCGCTTTTTAAAATAGACTGGCGGCGGAGGTGGCGTTCGATATGCGGCAGGGAAGGGAGTAAATCAATCAGCCGGCGGTTGACCTCAAGAGCTTGCAGCAGCTGAGTTAGCTTAGAAGTTTGTTTATAACGGTAATCTACATGCATAGTTTATTTTTAGCAGATATTGACAAATATTAAAAGATATTAGCAAATAAACAAGCCTAGCGCACGTCCAAGGCGCCGGTGATGGGGTTGATGACACGGTTTTTGACTTGTTGAAGAGGAGTCAACCAGCGACCGTCCGGTAATTGAGTTTCGGTAGTCAAAAATTCTAGAAGAACTCCTGGACAGGTGTCTAGAAAGGCATTTATTTCGGCGTTTCTTTCTTTTTCCCCAATAAGTTCTAAACCAAAGCGAAGCCAGGTTCTTTCGACAAAACCCAGGGCATGCTGCGTTTGACGAGAATCAGTGAGAGTAGCAGTGAGGTACATACCCATGAATCTGCCAAGAACCAGAGCCGTATCGTGGTTTTCGGCGCCGGTACTGAAGAATTTAAAGCCAGCAAAGTCTTCTTGTAATGCTGGCAGATTGGTTTGATTTACCACCCAAACATCAAGAAGATCAATTAGGGATTGATTCAGGGCAGTAAGACGGACTTGAGCCTTGAATTTGGCGGCCTCACGCTGTTCCCCTGAAAGAGCAAAATCATCTCTAATCTCCGCTTTTTTCCGGCGAGTATAGGCTCTTTTGCTTTCAGATCGTCTACGTTCCGCACTCATATTGAGTGGGCAGTAGGGTTACTGTATCAGTTTGGAGAGAAAAATCAAGACAAGGAGACTGGCGAGGAAAGATAGAAGGTGAGGTAGAATATAGTAATGCTGGTTGATGAAGTAGAGGTATCAATTAAGGGCGGGGACGGTGGCGCGGGAATAGTGGCCTGGGCCAAGCCGCCATTGCGGGGACCGAGCGGAGGCAGCGGGGGTAGGGGCGGAGATATTTATGCGCGGGCGGTGAATGATTTGATGCTATTGCGGCAATTTGTGGTCAAAAAGACGGCGACAGCAGAAAGCGGCAAGCGAGGGCAGATAAATCAGAAAACGGGCAGGGATGGTAAGGATATAGAGCTGGTATTGCCGACGGGGAGTGTAATTAGTGATATTGATACGGGTGAGAGTTGGGAACTAAACCACGCAGGCGAAAAGATAAAACTGTGCGCCGGAGGCAACGGCGGCCGGGGGAATTATGAATTACGATCAGCCATACTGACTACGCCTAAAGTAGCCAAACAAGGTGGCAGAGCGCAGGAGCGCAGGATCAGGATTGTGCTCAAGTTGGTAGCTGATTTTGGCCTCATAGGTTTACCTAATGCCGGCAAAAGCAGTTTATTAAACGAGCTGACGGCGGCCAAAGCTCCGGTAGCCCAATATCCCTTTACTACCCTGTCGCCCAATTTAGGAGCGCTTAATAAAAAAATTATTGCCGATATACCGGGATTGATCGAAGGGGCGTCAAAAGGTAAGGGGTTGGGAATAAAATTTTTAAAGCACATTGAAAAAGTGGGGCTATTACTTCATTGCATGGCGGCAGAGAGTGAAGATATAGTCAAAGATTACAAAACCGTAAGGCAGGAATTGGGGCAGTACAGTGGTGAATTAGTTAAGAAGCCGGAAATAATTCTGCTGACTAAGGCAGATCTGGTGGAGGAAAAGCAACTCCAGCGGCAAGTAAATAAACTCAAGAAGTTGAACCCTAAGGTACACCCCGTATCGATTTATGATTGGGATAGTATCGAGAGCCTAAAAACAGAACTAACAGGGAAGACAGGAACAGGTGGGAATGAATAAGGGGATTGGGGTATCCCGGAAAAGACGGGCCAATAGTAAAAGTAAGCAGCACATAAGCGCTGATGCCTAGTGCCCAATGCCTAAGACTTAAGATGAATATGGCCGGGATTAAAAATACATAATGATGTTGCCAGGCAAAAGTGGGGATAAATACAGTCATAATAATTAAGAATAAAGAATAAGTGGCAAAGTCTAATTTCTTGCGGGCGGTAAACCAGACAAGAGGCAGAACCAAGATAAGTTTAACGATAGCGTGGTAAGTATCAAAAATTCCCAGACGGCCGAGGAAGGCGGTCAGAGACTGGTTCATGTAGGTGCGCTGCATGGTATAAAAACCAGTCTGGGATAAAAGGCGGGGTAATACCTGGGTGTAGTAATAGAAGGTCAGGTCCCATCCAAAGACTAAAATCGCTAAAAAGTGCAACAGTATCACTGTATAAAGAAAACCAATAATCACCCGCCATTGTTTCTTCAGAATAAAAAACAAGAGTAAAAATGCAGGTGTGAATTTGAGGATAAAGGCTAAGCCCAAACTGATCCCCCCGAGCCAAGATTTTCGCCAGTAAAAGGCTAAAAGAATGAGTAGTAAGACAACGAGATTAATTTGGCCCAGGGTGAGGGTGAGACGGGTAGGCGCGAAGCGAAAGAGCAAATAGGTAATAGGCACTAGCCAATAGGGAGAAAACTTAGAATGGGTGATTTTATATAAGAGAAAGAGAGAGAGGAATAAAGAAGAAAGAGAAATAATAGTGAAGATAGTTTCGGCAGTATCAATGGGGGAAAGCGTAAAAGGGTAAAAGAAGAGCGTAGCGGCGGGAGGGTAGTTATAGTAGTCAAAAAACTTGAGAGTATAAGGATTGTCTGTAAGAGTGTGTTTGACTCCGTCCATGTAGACACTGAAGTCATTGAGGGGAAAATCGCGGATGAGCCGGAAGAGATTAAAGATGAATTGCACGGTAAATGTATAAACTAAGAATTAAACTTATGGCAGCGATGTAGAGGCCGTATTTGAAGCTGTCAGGGAAATAAGTCATGGTGACGGTGTGGTCTCCTGCCGAAACTGGGACTGCGCGAAAAGCTAGATCGGCGCGTAAAATTGGTGCTGACTGACCGTCTATAGTGGCATGCCAACCGGGATAGAAAGTGTCGGATAAAAATAACAGCTGATTGGTAGCAGACTGGGTATGAATAACCACCTTGGTAGGCCGGTAATCAATAATGTCGGTTTGTTCCCGCGGATCGTCAGCCAATTCCAACGCCGGATCTTGGGTTAAAATCAATTGCTCCCGCAGATTGACTTGAGGGTCATAAATTAAATCGGCGGTAGCTTGATGATCGGTGGTTTTGATATACGATGAAGCTAAAAAGGCGCGCGGTAGAGCTTTGGTGTACTCATAAATGGTCCAATCGCCATCTTGCCAAATTAATTTTTGTTCATCTTCCGGCAGATCAGGCGCGATACCGGTATCAGCCAGATCAGGATATTTCGGGTAGTCGATCAGGTATTTAACGCCCATTAGGCTTAAAACGCGGCGGGAGTAAATCTTGGTGTAATCCCGGTCCAAAATGGCGTCTGCCGAACGGGCCATGGTCCGTTCCAATTGGCCTTTGGCGGTGGAGTAAATTAATTGGGTTCGTAAGCGTTCGTTTAAAGAATCAAACCCCTCAATCGTATACAGGCCGTAATAAGTAGCCAAGTTAGAACCGATAATCGGGCCATGATAGCCTAGGTAGCGATTTAAGCCGGCATTGTCTTGCAGGAATTTAATGGTGGGATGAGACGGGTAGACGAATTGAGCCTCGGAGAAGGGGGTGAATTTAAAAAATTGATACAGGTTTTGGGCCAGAGACAGAGCAATGATGACAACGGCTATATACATACGCCTAACCTTAAGGCTTAAGAGCATAAGTAGCATAAACAGCATAAAAATAGTGGCGGGGATAATTGAATTACGCATAGAAATAGGCCACCAGACAAGCTTGGGATCAAACGGCCACAGATATTGGCCAGGATCTTTAAAAACTTTGAATAAGAAAATAAATACTCCTGCCAAAACAGTGGTGATAAGTAAGCTTGAAACCCAAATAGCAATAGGTTTCTTGGTTTTGAACCAATCAGACAAGCCGAAAGCCGCCAGAACCGCGCCGGAAAAAGCCGGTAAAAACAGAATCCGGTGGGCGATCCCCGTAGATAAAACCGGAATCTGCCAGTCATAAACAGCCCGGCTGTGGGGCAAATCAAAGGCAAAACTTAAAGATATTAAACCCAAGAGGGCGAAAAACCACTTTTCACCTCGGGGGTGGCCGAATGCTTGCCCGCCGAAGTGGAAGGGACTCCCCCGAGGTGTTAATACCGCAGTCAGCGCAAAAACGATAGGAATAGTGCCAATAAATAAAGCCATCTCGTAGTAATTGGCGGCGGGGTTGGCAAAGAAGTTGCGGGTAGTCGGGTGGCCAAAAAAGTCAGGAATAAGCAACAGAATGGCATGAAAGGGCCGGAGCAAAAAGTCTTTGAAAATATTGAGTAGTTCGGGAGTGTTATTAACTAAGGAGCGACTGGATAACTGGTAGAGCTCGGCGGTGGGCAAAAGCTGAAACGCGGTTAAGCCCAAAGACAAGGGAAACCAAATTAACAAACCCCAAGCCCGGCGCAAGAGCATGTAAGCGAGGGCGGCGACCATGACATAAAAGCTGGTTTGCCAATAACCGGAAAGAATGGAGAAAGTTAAACCGGCGAGGCCGATAAGCCACCAGCGGGTACGGCCGGCAATGAATTTATCAACTGATAGCAGAATTAGGGGTAGCCAAAGAATAGAGTGAAGGGCGATAATGACTTCCTGGTTCCAGGTAAACATAAAGGTAGAAAACATAAACGTGCTGCCGCCGAAAAGAGCAGCCAACTGATTTAACTTAAGCTGGCGTAGATAAAAATAAGTAAATAGACCGGCCAGGAAGAAACCTGAAAATTGAAACAAGGTCCAGTAAAGGGGTAAAGGTATAAACAGCATAAAAAATTGTAAGGGGTAGAAAACGCCGGATTGCATTTCGGCCATGTGGGGATTGCCGGCAAAGTTATGAGGGTTCCATAAAGGCAACTCTAAGCGGCGGTACATAGTTTGAGTGAGGCGCATATACGGGTAATAGAGCCGGAGCTGGTCGGGCATGCCCGGTTTGCTGGGCACGCCGGTGGGAAAACCCTCGAATTTTTGGTACAGCCACGGGGAGTAAAAGGCGGCCAAATTACGCCCATTGAGGGGAATTTTTCCCATAGCCCAAGCCGGGTAAAAGGCAAACAGAACTAGGCTAAAGATTACTAATATAGGCCAAGATTTTTTCATACAACGCTTGAGCGGCTAGGGCATGGGCCAATTCGTTGGGATGAGAATCAAATCTGCCAGCCATAAGCTCGGATGCCGGATACAAGCGAAAAATGGATTTTAAGTCGATCACAGCCACGGTCTTCTGGGCAGCTGTGAAGAATTTAAACATCTGATCATACACGGCGTCGGCTGCTTGAGTCAGAGGAGTTTGATACAGAAAGGGAAACATAATTACCACCACCGGCAGATTTTCTTTCCGGGCTTGGGCCAGGAAATGGCTGATAGCCTCTCGGTGGCGCGACACAATGACCGAATCTTGATAAGCTTTAAGATCGGCAGCCAAGAGGTCGGTAAAAGTGCGGCTGTATTTAGTTGACAGCCGCCAATAAAGCCAGTCGGCAAAGTAAGACCGGTCAATAAGCCAGCTTAGCGGCGGTCGGGGCAAAAATTTATCTCTGTTAATGGTAATAATTTGGGTGCCCTCGCCACCGGTAGCAGGATTGATGTCATTTAAGAAATATTGCCAAATTAATAAATCAAACTTTAATTGCTTGAAGTTAGTAAAGTCTTTGATTTGGATCTCGGTGTCGGTACCGGACACGCCCAAATTGTACACCGCCACATTGAAGCCATCGGCACGGAGTCTAGTTTGCAATAGATCGGAAAATCGGTCCCCGACCTTTTCGATGCCTGCGCCGAAACTAATCGAATCTCCCATGACGGCGATCCTGAATTCTCCCGGCAGTTTATCGGTATCAAATTGGCGGTCACGCCGGAAATAATTGTTAAACACTACGTGACGCTGGTGCCATTTTTGGTTGACTTTGAGGAAACCCAAGCCGTCGGACTGGTCGTAAATGTAGCGGAAGTAAGTTTCGCCGAAGGCGAAACTAGCTAATAGCGAGTAGCATATGGCTAGTAGTAAGAGGATAAATTTATTACGTTTGAATAATAAAATTAAGAAGCTTAAAATCAAAAAAGCGGCAAAAGCCACTAGATAATATTTAAAGTCATTTATAAAGTAGAGGCTTCGATTTAAAATCAGCGGCATTGGAAAGCAGGCATATCTTTGACTAATTGGTACAGATTATCGGCGACAATGGTTTGGCCGAATTCATTCAGATGATAGTCAAATTTATTCACGGTCAATACCGGCTTAGGATATTGATTCAATAGAGGTAATAAATCAAGATTAGGAACTTTTTGGGCAGTAAAGAATTGGGTCAGGTTTTGGTGGATGTCAGTTAAAGGATAATCAGGGCCTAAACGGTGGCTTAAGGGGAGGATAAATACTACCAGCGGAATATCGTATCGGCGGGTGAGGTTAATAATTGAGGTGAGAGTAGCTACATGACGCTGCCATACTTGGGCATTGCGGTAGAGCGATTCGTTGAAGTTGATGTAAGCCCCCCAATCAATATCAGGGCGAATTAAAAATAGCAGCCGGAAATAGAGATATTCTAGGGAGTAGGAACGGGAGAGGAAGAAATTTAGGAGAGGATTTTGTTGGTAGGAGAAAATTTGGGCTTCAAATCTAGGGTCTTGGTTGGGCAACTTGTCGCCGTCGATGTCATCAAAATAGTATTCCATGACCACCGCATCGGGGCGGTAGCGCGGCAAGTTACGTTCAAGAATTTGAATATGGGTAACAGATTGATTGCCGGGAAGACCGAGATTGTAGGCAGTAATAAATTTACCGGAAGTGCAGGTGGCATTAAGTTTGGCAGTTAAAATCTCCGCATAGCGGTCGTTGCTGTCTTTGATGCCATGGCCAAAAGTATAGGAATCGCCCAGGAAAAATATCTTTTTTTCGGCGGGGTTTTTATCCACGGCGAAATGGCGGTCGCGATAGCCGTCGGAGTTCCACTGCACGTGGCGCTGCACCCAACGCTGAGTAGTTTTCAATTGGTACACGTTGTCAGTTTGGTCAAAGATGTAACGGTAGTAGATTTCTGCAGCCAGAAAAGTAATCAGTAGACAGTAGACAGTAGACAGTAGAAGAATAATAAGCTTACTGCGCTTAAGGAAAAGAATTAAAACTCCCAGAGCAAAAACAGCAAAAAAGACTAAGAGAAAATATTTAAAGTCGGAAATGAAGTAGCTAAGGCGGGAAAAAACTATCGGCATTGGAAAGCGGGCATATCTTTGACTAATTGGTATAGTTCTTCGGCAATCAGCCGATGGCCGAATTCATTTAGATGAAAGTCGCGCTTACTCACCATGATCTGCTCGGGCCGATATTGATTTAACACAGGCAGCATATCCACCACCGGCACATCCAGACCGGCAAAGTAGTCAATCAACTTTTGGTGCACGTCGGTTAGGGGATAATCGGGACCCAGGCGATGGCTTAAAGGCAGAATAAACACAACTAAAGGCACTTTGGTAGCGCCGCGGGTAGCGGCAACGATGTGCTCAAGAGTCGACAGGTGTAAACTCCATACCGTCTCGTTTCTGTATAAAGTTTCGTTATAGTTGATAAATTCGCCCCAGTTGTGACGGGAAGAAAGCAAGGAGCTTAAGCGGATATACCAATACTCTAAAGCATAAGAATGTTTCAGCAGCCAACCGATGACGGGCAAGTTTTTGTAGCCGTAAATGGTTTGGGCAAATTGAGGTGTTAATTCCGGGGGCTTGTCAGCATCGATATCATCCATGTAATATTGCATGACAATAGCGTCAGGTTTATAGCGTATTACCTCCAGGGGAACTTGTTTGACATAAGTTTGGGATTGATTGCCGGGCAGGCCGAAATTGTAGGTCTTTAGCGTCTTTCCCTCACTACATTGGTCGCGCAATTTTTGACCCAGAAGTTCAGTGTAACGATTTTGAATCTCTTTAATACCGTAACCAAAAGCGTAGGAGTCGCCGATAAAAGCCAAACGGGTTTCCCGGGGATCTTTATCCGGCCAAAAATGATCGTCCCGATATCCATTGCCATTCCAGGTAACGTGGCGGTCAATCCACCGGCGGGTAGTTTTGATGTCGTAAACATTGTCCGTAGCGTCGAAAATGTAGCGATAGTAGGCCTCAAGCAACAAGAAACAAGTGACAAAAGACAAGAGAAAAGAAACAAAAATTAAGACAAATTTGGTGCGCTTGAAAATGAGAGCAACAATTCCCAGAACAAAAGCAGCTAAGAAAAATACTAAATAATATTTGAAGTCGGCGACAAAGTAGCTAAAGCGCAGGATCATAGATTTCTTTTAAATGAACTAATTTATAGGCCACGGTGCCATTGGGATAATAAATTTTAGCATCGATCACCGGATACCAATAGAGGGCGGTGGTGGTACGGCGGACAAACTTAGGATTAGGGCAGGCATCGGGGATCTCTTCCCCAAAACCGACGTATAAAACGCCGATTTCTTTATAAAACGTATTCCAGTTAAAATCTCGGGGAATAGTGTACTTGCCGAAACTGTCGATATGTTGCCACCCCAGAGCGTCAATCGCCGGGTTAACTTGCTTAGTCGCCCGGAAATCTTGGGGCGGGTAGCGATTGTAAAACAAATTAAAAATGTATAAAGGGCCGCCGTTGCCGGTCAGGACCACGCGCTGGTAATCTTTACCGACCCGGTTAACTTCCTGAATCAGCTCTTTGATGCCGTAATGGAATTGATTGGGGATGGTTTGCGGCAAAACAGTCGTATATTGATATAAAAAGTAGGTGAAAGCCACAAGATACAAGCCACCAGTAACAAGCCAGAAGCGGCGCAGCTTATAGATGCCCAAGGCGGTTAAAATGGTCCAACCAGTGACCATACTAAAAGACCGGTTGGCCGCCGGAGTGATAAAAGTCAGGCTGCTCGTCACCGGACTGACTAACAGGTAAATTAAAATTGCCCAGGTGAATTTGCCAGCCATGGGCTGGTCGGCCCTTGGCCGAGATTTGACGGCATAGTAAAAACCTATACTCACAAAGACAATATCCACCACTAATACCTGACCCATATTGGGGATATTGAACGGGGGCTGCACGTCGCCGTCTGCCACCAAAAAAGATAATGACCAATGCGACAAATACCGGCGGGCGATATCCCGGGCGTAATAATAAACCTTATTATCGAATAAACGGGTCAGCAGCACCGGCGAATTGACTTGGCCGTGCCACACCGCTGTTTTCCATAATTGCGACCGGACCGAATCGTTGTAAAACACACTCATATATTTGGCCCGCCCCAGCAGAGTTTGCGGGTCGCGCAGCATAGTCAGCAGCAAAGGTACCAGCAAGACCAAGCCGACCAGAGCGCTAAAGATCAATTTCCGTTTGTGTTTCCAAATTGACCTGTAAAAAAGCCAGCTTAGTCCGATAATCAGCAACGGCACGGTCACTCGCGATCCATAGTAAGTGTAAATGGCGGCCACAAAACTGGTTGCGGTCAGAAACAGCCAGTTGGGTGATCGGGTGAATTTGATAAAGGCGTAAACGCCTAAAGTTAAAAAGAAATTTTCTATACCCACCAACATCGACATGCGGGAAAAGTGAATATGCCAGGGTGAAATCGCCAACAATAGCGCTGCCAGGAGTGCGGCATCTCGGTGAATCTCTTTGGCTAGGAAATATATTAATAGTACCGTTAAAGTTCCCAATAAAGCCGAAGGAAAACGGACCGCAAACTCATTTAAACCAAAAATAGCGATGGAGGGAATAGTTAAGTAGGCAGTCATGGGTGGTTTGTAATCGCCAAAAGACTGGATGGTCAACGGCAGGAATTTTCCCCACTCATCGCGGCCGGTGGTCAAGATGGAGTAAGCGTTATAACCATAGGCGGCTTCGTCGGAGTAAAGGCCGGGCGGAAAATCGGTTAAGCGATAAAACCGCAAGCCAGCGGCAAAAACCAAAATTAAGCCCAGAACCAGATGATGTTTAGTCAGTTTTAAGTTCATGGCAATTTTCCGGTACCACTAAAGCGTAAACAAAAACGTCACCGCCCGGACGGCTGATTTGACCGTCAAAAGGATAGTCCTGTTCCGCTTTAGATAAGCTGTTGGCCCTATCAATATATAAACCCTTCGGTTGATTGCAAGCCTTAGTCCAATCAATGTCATTGACGAAATGGTACCGGCCAAAACCATCCACCCAAGTCAAATTATAAGGACCGGGACTGCGGCGGGCTTGGCTTTGAAACCCGGCCGGCTCATATCGGTTGGCAAACAGAACGAAAATATAGCCGAAATCAAACCTGGAGTTCCAATAAACGGTTGCGTCGGGATACTGATTGGTTAAATTGACCACGTCTAAATATCCGGCTTGCCACCAGCGCCCGGCGTTAGCAGGCAAATGGCGGAAATAAGCGTCGTAGTAAAGCAAGTTGAACCAAATTACCGGTAGACTGGCTAAAGCAATGATGGGCCAGGGGAGTTTTTTAATCAAAAAATCCACCCCAGCGGCTTCAAAAATAACTAAGGGAATCAGCATGTGAATTAACTTGGTACTGGCGGGCTCGCGGGTAAACATAGAAGCGGTTGGTCCGGCTAAAACCCAAACCAGGAGAAGCAGCGCCGGTCGCTGTTTATGCCACAGTAGCCAAGCCAAACCAACGACGATCAATATGGGTTCGTAGATTAACAAATTGCCGAAACCGTCAACGTTAGACTCAAAGCCGCGGCCCTTTTTGAGCCAAAAGTCAACCGAAAAAGCGTCCCAGTAATTAAATATAGCCTTGACCGGTACAGCCAAGCGGGGATGATGCAGCCATTTTTCCACAGCGTCATACCGACCGCCCAAGGCTAAATATTCTCCTACCGGTTTATCCGACCAGCGCCATCGCAAATCCTCTTCTATTCCAGCGTAAAAAGCCCCGCCGGGGATACGTAATTTATTGGGAGTCCAAAAAACCAGATATGAAGCCAATAATATCAAGCCGGATACCAATAATAATTTGCGCCGGTAAAAATAAGCTAAGATGATTAAATAGGCAGGCAGAAAGAAAAAGTAAGCCGGGTAGGCGAAACTAGTCAGGCCCAAAACAATACTGCCTCCGATTTGGATTATAGATTTCTTGCCAAACAGTAAGTAATAAGTGCCGACTAAAAGAAACATCAGCCCGTAAAAGCTTTGGGAATAGCCGGCGCGGGACATGAAAAAGTGCCAAGACGATAAGCTCAGCAACAAGGTAGCCAGTAGAGCAAGACGGCGGTCAAACCAACGCTGGGTGAGCTTGAAAACAAACACAACAGTGACTAGGGCCACGGCGACGACACTGAAACGAACACTGAAAGTATTAAGACCTAAGACAGCGATAAAAGGAATTTTTAAATAAAACTGAACCGGATATTCCCAGACACCAAACAGCTCAA
>Ga0209542_10002904_pt1 | contig 37653 bp, 35 predicted proteins | sample RifCSPhighO2_01_FD_184028 | JGI IMG/M metagenome (GOLD analysis project Ga0209542, IMG submission 184028) | Soil microbial communities from Rifle, Colorado - Rifle CSP2_plank highO2_0.1 (SPAdes) (version 2) | ecosystem: Environmental > Terrestrial > Deep subsurface > Rock core/Sediment ... | reverse complement strand
AATTTCGTTGCGCACTCAATTTAAAATCAAAATGTTAGAAAAACTTTATGGAGGACGGCAAGGCAATTCCTCTACACGCAAAGCGTGTAGTATCCTTGCCTAGAAACAATGAAAAATTGACGTTTTCAAAAAGGACCGAGCCAAACCAGAATAATCTTCTTGAATCTACATTTACTAAAGGGGTTTATGAACAAAGTGGCTTGAGAAAATTAGAAAAATTGGGCCAAGCAGGCGGCGCAGGTTATTTAGTTTATTTCAGTTACCAGGCTAAGAATTTTAGGGCGAATTTATTAAAGAAGAATGTTGCATTAAATCCATTGCCTCAAGGGTATAACCCATTAGCAAAATAAACCAAGACTAGTGATTCACAGCCTAAGCGTCTTATCAATCTCATTCGCAACATCTTTTAAATCATCAAGCGCTCTTTTCAAATCTTTTTCTAGTTCTTCTATTAATGCCTTTAGAGTATCTACTCTAAGAGTATAGTTATTTCCTTCATGAAGGACAAGTCCGGATTCCATCAACCTGTTTATATGATGTATTATTGTGCCCCTTGACAGGTCAAGTTTTGCTGCAAGCTCGTCACTCGTCAGAGTTCGGTTTCCCTTAGCGCACTTCAATAGTTCTATAAATACCCTAAAGCAGCTTTTGTCTTTATCTCTTAAATTGAACAGGCCCAATGAAGTCCCTAGCCATTGAAGCTCCTGATTTACGTTGTTATCAGAGGGTCGTCTAATGTTTATTATGGTTATTCGCTGCCTAATGTATACCATAAACACCCTAAAATCACCATATATTTAAACTTTTGCCGAAAAATTTATATACTGGTTGATATTACCATATCTCTCGTTGACGTAAAGTCAACAGAATTAAGGGCTTAAAATGGAAGGGAAAAAAGGAAACAAAAGTATAGTATCTGAAGAAAGTATTGATTTAAGCAGCGTTAAAGAAACTATTGAAACCACATCGGATAAAAAAACTCCGGATTCAAAAAATTTGTTTGATAAGGAAAAATTAATCAAAGAAAATGAAGAACTGACTGACACTTTAAAGAGGCTGCAGGCAGAGTTTGAGAATTACAGAAAGAGGATTGACAAAGATAAAATAGAATTCAGAAAATACGCCCATGCTGATGTAATTGCAGAGATTTTGCCGATAATTGATGGTTTTGAGATTGCATTAAAGAATACGGCAGATCCCAAGAAATTCATTGACGGTATGAAACTAATTTATGCGCAGATTTATTCAATGCTTGAGACTCATGGACTAAGGCTTATTAAAACTGACGGAGAAAAATTTGACCCATACAAGCACGAAGTACTGATGAAAGAAGAGTCTGACAAGCCCGAAGGGACAATCCTGGAAGAATTCCAGAAAGGATATATGTTAAATGATAAAGTTTTGAGGTTCAGCAAAGTGAAAATTTCAGCAGAGATTAAAAAATAAATCTAAATAAAGAAAATTTAAAGATTAAAAACAAAAATTCACAAAAATAAAAAATCAAAAAATTGATTAAAATCGGAGGAGAAATAAAATGGGAAAAGAAAAAATAATTGGGATTGACCTTGGCACTTCTAACAGCGCAGCTTCAGTTTTGCAGGGCGGAAAAGCTACAATAATCCCAAGCGCAGAAGGAACAACAGCTTATGGAAAGGCATTTCCAAGTGTAGTCGCATTTACAAAAGACGGCCAGATTTTAGTGGGAGAGCCGGCAAGAAGGCAGGCTGTTTCAAATCCTGAAAATACAATAATGGCTGCCAAGAGAAAAATGGGCACCAATTACAAATATAATATCAACAGCAAAGAATACACACCGCAGCAGATTTCTGCCTTTATTCTCCAGAAGATAAAAAAAGACGCAGAAGAATTTCTTGGAGATAAGGTCAGCAAGGCAGTCATCACGGTCCCGGCTTATTTTGACGACAATCAACGGCAGGCAACCAAAGACGCGGGTGAGATTGCAGGATTAGAAGTTATAAGAATAGTAAATGAACCAACTGCAGCATCGATGGCATATGGAGTTGACAAGCAGGATAAAGAACTGAAAATTCTAGTTTTCGATTTGGGCGGCGGAACTCTGGACGTCACAGTAATGGAATTTGGCGGAGGAGTTTTCCAAGTTTTATCTACATCCGGAGATACTCAACTTGGCGGGACTGATATGGACCAAAATCTAGTGGACTACCTGGCTTCCGAATTCAAGAAAACAGAAGGGATAGATTTGAAAAATGACAAGACAGCTATGCAGAGATTAAGGGAATCTGCGGAAAAAGCAAAGATTGAGCTATCAACTGTTTTTGAAACAGACATAAATCTGCCATTTTTAACAGCAACAAGCGACGGGCCAAAGCATTTGACTCTCAAGCTGACAAGAGCTAAACTGGAGAGCTTGATTGACCCAATAATAAGAAAGTGCAAGCATCCGCTGGAGCAGGCGATAAAAGACTGCAAACTTTCTGCAAACCAAATTGACAAGATTATTTTAGTCGGCGGCCCAACGAGAATGCCAATCGTTAGAAAATTCGTTGAAGATTATGTTGGCAAGCCCGCTGAAAGAGGCGTCGATCCAATGGAATGTGTTGCAATGGGCGCAGCAGTTCAGGCTGGAGTTCTTGCCGGAGAAGTCAAGGACATTTTGCTGCTTGACGTAACCCCGTTGAGCTTGGGAATTGAAACTCTGGGCGGAGTATTTACAAAATTGATTGAAAGAAACACAACCGTTCCAACAAAAAAACAGCAGGTTTTTAGCACAGCAGCCGACAACCAGACAGCAGTCACAATCAGGGTCGGGCAGGGCGAAAGGTCAATGTTCAGCGATAATAAAGCCCTTGGGCAGTTTGATTTGGTGGGAATACCTCCGGCACCAAGGGGAATCCCGCAGATTGAAGTCACTTTTGACATTGATGCAAACGGAATCCTGCATGTAAATGCAAAAGACCTCGGCACAGGAAAAGAGCAGAGCATTAAGATAACTGCCGCCCAGAAATTGAGCGACGAAGAAATCGAAAAAATGAAAAAGCAGGCTGAAGAATTTGCTGAAGTTGACAAAAGGAAGAAAGAGGAGATTGAAACAATCAATGAAGCTGACACGCTCGCTTACACAACCGAAAGAATGTTCAAGGAGCTTGAAGGAAAAGTGCCTGCAAAGGAGATTGAGGAAATCAAAGGCAAGATTATTGAACTAAAAGAGTTGCTGAAGCCGGCAGAGAAGGACATAACTTCAATTAAGAATAAAATGATTGAGGTAAATGAACTGGTGCAGAAGATGACTACCGAGCTGTATCAAAAAGCAGGACAGCAGTACCAGCAAGCTCATCCGCAAGGTGGCGAAAATGTGCATGAGGGAAATAGAAACGAAAATTCCCATGCAAAAGATGACAATGTAGTGGATGCCGATTACGAAGTCAAGGATGAAGAGAAGAAAAAGAAGAAATAAAAAGTAGGTGATTAAAATTAATAATTTAGACAAAAAATTATTCAAAGCTTTAGATTTTTTAGCAACAGTAACAAGGGAAAGAATAAATTTTATTAACAAAGAAGGTGATAAAAGGTTTTATAGTGGTCACGTTCCAGAAGAAGTCGAAAATGCTTTGATCCAATGGAAATATATAGATTTACATGGAAATTCTAAGCACATTATAACTAAAAATGGTTTAGAACAATTAAGACAATTAGAGAAAATAAAAAATAAAGATTTAACTCTCACAACAGCTGTAATAGCTTTAATAATATCAATTTATAATTTTCTAAAAAGTTTTGGATTGGTACAATTTTAATATGAACCTCCCCGCAAAAGAGAAACCAATGAACTGCATAATTCAAACAAACATTCAATTTCAATCTTACCCCTACTTTTCGTAAAAAACACAAAATTTATAAAAAAGTAGGTATAAGCACTAATATGGCAACCGTAAAAAGGCGAAAAATAGGAAAGCAGACCTATTACTATGTAGAGCACAGCTTCAAGATAGGCAAGAAAGTGAAAGTATTGAGCAAGTACATTGGCAAAAAAGTTCCATACAATATAGGGGACTTAAAAGATAATTTAGAATATGAAGTGATGAGGCTGACAGTTTTCAGCAAGCTGAAAGGCATAAAATCCAAATATCAAAAAGAGCAAAGCAGGCTTCCAAAAGAAGAAAAAGAAAAGCTGGTTGAGGATTTTTTGGTGCATTTCATTTATGATTCAAGCAAAATCGAGGGAAGCAGCCTGTCGCTGAATGATACCAAAGGGCTTTTCCTTCACAATATAACCCCAAAAAACAAGCCATTAAAAGACGTAAAAGAAGCAGAGGGCCATAGGGAGGCATTTTACTCAATGCTTGATTTCAAAGGGCAGCTGACTCTTGAAATTGTAAACAAATGGCATGAAATGATGTTCAAAAATACAAAAAATTACATTGCAGGAAAAATAAGGCCGCACAGGATTATTGTTACCGGCAGCCGAGCGGTTTTTCCATATCCAGAAGATGTTCCAAAATTGCTGAGAGAATTTTTTCAATGGTATGAAAAGGAAAACAAAAAACTAAATCCTGTGGAGCTTGCTGCTCAAGTGCACCTAAAATTTGTATCAATACATCCATTCGCTGACGGAAATGGAAGGATAAGCAGGTTACTGGCAAATTACATCCTTAAGAAGAATGGCTATCCGCTGCTAAACATTAAGTTCAATGACAGGATGGCGTATTACAAAAGCCTTGAAGCCAGCCAAATTAATGATAAGCCGAAATACTTCATAAGATATTTTTTAAAACTATACATAAAAACAAATGATTAAAATCCCTACAAAAGAGGAATGCTTAGACTTACTTAGAAGAAATAAAGTCCCTCATAATATTATTGCCCATACAAAGAAGGTTTGCGAATTCTCGCTGAAAGTTTGTGGTGTTTTGGAAGAAAGAGAAATTAAAGTTAATCGGAATTTAGTTGCAGCCGCAGCATTACTTCATGATATAAAGAAGCTTGAGCCGGGCGAGCATGAGATCGAAGGAGCTAAATACATTAAATCTTTGGGTTATCCTGAAGTTGCTGACTTAATTAAAAAACATGGGTTAAAATATTCCCTTAATGATGAATTTACACCAATAACTTGGGAAGAAAAAATAATATTTTATTCCGATAAAAGGGTCAAGAACGACAAAATAGTGAGCATTGACGAGAGATTTGAATATATAAAACAAAGATATAAAACTGAAGATGTTGAAAAAGAGTTAAAATTTACTAAAGATATTGAAAAAGAATTATTGGGAAACAAAATCTTATGATAACTAAAGCTACCCCATTAAAAGAAGTATTGGATTTAGCAGCCCCCTGCCAGTGCAATTCGTGCAATCACGGATGCAAATTCGGGAGCGGCGCTTTGGCCGGAGATGATTCAAAAAACATTTCAAGATTTTTAAATATTTCAGAAAATGAATTAAAAACAAAATTTTTGGAAGAAAAAGAATTGTTCAATAAAAAAATATTAAAACCAATATTATTACGAGGGAAAAATAAAGTTCACGGCCAGTGTGTTTTTTATGACGATAAAAAAGGTTGCACAATCCATGAGGTAAAACCTTTAGAATGCAAAACTTCAATCCAATGCAAAGATTATGGACAAGATTTAAGCGTTTGGTTCATGGTCAACCATATAGTAGATTTAAATGATGCAGAAAGCATAAGGCAATATTCGCAGTACATTAAAACAGGCGGAAAAGTGATTCCAGGAGCAGAATTGGTAAATTTAGTTCCCGATACAGATAAATTAAAGAAAATACTAAGTTACGAGATTTTAAGATAAATAGTTAAAATTGTGGGAGAAAATCTACTGGAGAGGAAAAATTTATCAAATAAGAACTATCAATTAAAAATTCAAACTAAAAATGCCAAAAGAAAAAGATTATTACAAAATTCTAGGAGTAGATAAAAATGCATCAAAGGAAGCTATCAAGGCAGCTTACAAGAAATTAGCAAAGCAATACCACCCTGACTTGAATAAATCTTCTGATGCGACTGAAAAATTTAAGGAAATTAATGAAGCGGCAGCTGTTCTGGGGGACGAGCAGAAAAAATCCCAGTATGACCAGTACGGCTCGGCAGGCCCCCAATTCCAAGGCGGCGGAGGAGCCGGTTTTGAGGGATTTGATTTCTCTGATATTATGTCAGATGCCGGGGGCTTTGGGTTTGATTTTGACAGCATTTTCGAAAATGTTTTTGGCGGTGGAGGGGGAAGAAGCAGGCGGCGCCAAAGAGGCTCTGACTTAAGATATGACATGGAAATTGAGCTGGAGGATGCGGCTTTCGGAGCAGCAAAAACTATTAACATTCCACGTGCAGAACAGTGTCCAAAATGCCGAGGAACTGGAGCCGAAAACCCAAATGATGTTGTAACATGCCCGGAATGCAATGGCCACGGAACAAGTACAAGAACACAAAGAACCCCCTTTGGAATATTCCAGACAACATCCACTTGCACAAGATGCAGGGGCGCCGGAAAAATAATGAAAAGCAAATGTTCCGAATGCAGCGGACGAGGAATTGTCCAGAGAACAAGAAAAATAGAAATAAAAATTCCTGCCGGCGCAAATGACGGAACTAATCTTAGGGTTACAGGAGAGGGTGAAGCGGGAATTCGGGGCGTTGAGGCAGGAGATTTATACGTTGTAATCAGCGTGAAGCCGCACAAGATATTTGAAAGAGACGGCAATGATATTTATGTAAAAGTACATGTTCCATTTACAATTGCTGCTTTAGGCGGAGAAATAGAAGTACCGACACTAAAAGGCAAAGCTTCATTAAAAATTCCATCAGGAACGCAAAGCAACACGGTTTTCAGGATGAGGAACCAGGGTATACCTGACTTGAGAAGCCATCATGTTGGAGATGAAAATGTTGAAGTAATAATTTCTGTTCCTGAAAAATTAACTAAAAAGCAGAAAAAATTACTGGAAGATTTTGAGAAAGAAGATAAAAACAGCAAGAAAGGATTTCTTAATAACGTGTTTGGTTAAATCCTGTAATTTCTGACTAAAAGCTGTTCTGACTGCAACCTGATAATTACTAAGAATTGTTTTCAAATTTTTTCTTAAGTCAATCCTGACTATAATTTTTCTGAATCACCACATTAAAAGAAAAACAAAATTAATCCCAAAAAAAAAGAAAAAAATAAAAAATTACCAATTACCGCATTTACCGCCGTACCCACCATCATATCGGCATCCAGATCCCCAAAAGTAGTAGAACCCATATGGCCCTGGAACACATTCAAAAATTCGGTAATCCTCATCATAATCTTGGTATGGATAAATAAAATTACCTCCGCACCTAAGACAATCGACCTCAGCCCAAGGACATGCCTGCCACTGTATTGCTGAAACATTTGCTGCGAACGCCGCTAGCAGCATTACGCTTACAACTAATAATTTCAACTTCATGTTTCACACCTCCAAAGTGTTAATATTGTGTAACTTTTATTAAGTAGTATATAAATATTGCTAAATCTAAGTTTTTGTATTTTCTATTTTGTTAAAACATGCAAAACTACCAAATTCTGGGTTTATGAAATCTAAATCTCCATATTTATGTTTTAATTTTTCTTAGAGAATCTTGACATAGGAAAACGCAAACTTTCGGAAGATAATAAAATCTAAATAAGTCCAAGTTAGGGGATGGTTAATAAACCTGGTTTATAAATCCAAAGGAAATAAAGAAGTTAATCAATCAAAACAAAATATCCGCAAAAAGAATTTTTTTCAAAATTTAATTTTTATTCGTTAATATTTTTCTTAATTCTCCAGCGCCATGCCTTCGCGTTATCCAAACAGCAATCTCCTTAGGAATTAATCTTTCCCATTTCCCAAAATTAGAGATCATCTTTCTAATCTTTGTGCTGTTGATTCCTTTGATTAATTTAATTTTGTGCACTTTTATTTTATGTTTTTTAAAACATTTTATCGTCCATTCGTTGCCGGAATAAGCTTCATCAAATTTAGGCAAATTTTTAAGAATGTGATTTGTCCATTTAAAATCATCATACAAATCTGGGATTGGGTAAATTTTGAAATTTTTTATTTTGTTGGCTTTTAGTGCTTTAGAAATCATGTTTTTTCTTTCGTTATAAGAAAAAGGATTTTGAGAAGTATTTTTTTCCTGTGAGCTTCCGATTCCAATAATCACTTCATCAAATCTCTTAGACAAAGCTGTAGCGACATGCAAATGCCCGTTATGAAATGGTTGGAACCTGCCGATGAAAAGTGCGCGTTTCATAGAAACAAAAAGAATTAAGGAAGTTTATAAATTTGCTGTTAAAATATAATTATAATCTATTTATTCCTAATAGAATAATTTAATCAAAACTATTTTTAAATCAAACCCCTAATTTAATTGAATGCAAGGTGATTTAGTGGGTTTCGGTCCACTTCTGGGACGCGCAAGAAGTACTAAATATTATCCAGATTTGCCTAGAGAGTGGATTCTCAAATCTGACAGAGTAGAAGTCTACTACCTTCCCGCAATTGCGGAATTACGAGATCCAGAATTCCATATGTTCACAGATGATGGTGTATTAGTCAAATTTGCATTTACGGGCGACATACTGAGTGTCCATAAGATAGCGGCAGGCAATGAATGGCCGAGTCTTGAAGCTGTCGTGGAAATGGACCCTCAACACAGATTTCACCTGCACAGAAGCAACTTGCCTGTGAACGGCGTTATTGATGATAAAACTAAAGCACCCGAACAGCTGCTTGAGCAAATCATAAATTATTCTTATGCTCGCGCAAGATCTGTAGAAGCATCTGACTCACTGGGTATAGCAGGAGAATTTCAAGCCTTGACTTACGACGCAATTGTTTCGAGATTTAAATTGCTCCAGTCTCTTCAGAGTTCAACAGATATCATACCGGACCAATCGCCGCGTACAATATTTGCAAAAGCAGGAGATGGCTGCGGAAAACCATGTTTATATTGCCCGGAAAGAAATGCCCCTTTCCAGCCATATACAAGAGCACAATATATCCAGCATCTGACTACAGTTAAGAGAGCGCTCACAGAAAGATATGGACAAAGGGCTTTGCAAAGAATGAATGAAGGTTTTATCAATGTTTCAGATATAGCAAGACTAGATATTTTTTACAGATTAGGCCAAACTGATTTGACATCAGTTGATGCTGCAGTTTTGATGAGAGTAAACTTCCCATGGCTTGAGAAGATAGGCGCTTTCATCAGCACGCCAAGTGCCTTGCAGTTATCCGAAGATTCTAATGGAGACGTTAGGCTCGGTGATAAAAGATATTCAAGAGAATTTTTTCACAGGCTGAGTGGAAGCGGATACTTAATCAATAGGTTATATTTAGGTTTAGAAACTGCACATACTGATGGTTCACAGCTACTTGGAAAAAATGAAACTTACGATGGAAAACTTACCGCATCTAATTTAATTCAATATGATTCGCTTGGAAACAGAAGAATTGGGCTTAAAGTTATAGTTCAATTAGGCGTGTTAGGCAAAGGCTTCTATAAAAAGGGCCATATAACCCCAGAGAATTTTGTTCCATGGGAAGAAAATACCGACACAACAATTAGGTGGATTAAAGAGGCGCGGCCATATCACGTTCTTGAATCAGTTTTTCAGCCATATGATAATTTGCCAGTATTAACACTCATGAAGCAGGGAAAAATAGTGCCTTATGAAAGCCCAGATCACATAGAAGTGGAACGACAGAGATTAAGAAGAGGCATCATGGGCTTACAGTCTTTTGTCAAAAATTTCCAGGTTGATGGGAATTATCACGAATTTCTGCCTGTTCCGCCAGAATTGAGACATCAGATGGTAATTCCAAGAAGTTAAAATTATACTATCCTATTTTCAGTACAGGCGGCATCTTCCTCTTATGCTCATTCAATCTAATTCTTTCAAAAATATTTTCAACAAGTTTTTTATCAAAACCTTCCTTAATAATTTCATTTGCATTCAATTTTCTCTCAAAATGCAGCTTTAAAATTTCATCTAGGACTTCATAAGCCGCCCCAAGTTCAGTATCAGCAGTTTTTCCCTGCATTAATTCAGGCGAGGGTTTTTTGCTCGTTATTGATTCCGGCACTTTCAAAAATTTTCCAAACTCAATTACTTCGGTCTTCCACAATTCGCCGATTGGCTCTATGTCAGCAGCGCTATCGCCGAATTTTGTTGCGTAGCCTAGCATTGTTTCAGATTTATCCGAAGTCCCTATAACCAATGTGTTTTCGACGTTTGCATAATAATATAGAATCATCATTCTTGCTCTTGCCTTTGAATTTGCAAGAGGAATTTCGCTTTTGGAATTGAATTGAACATCTAATTTCTTAAAGAAATCTACAATATCATGAATCTCAATTGTATGCGTTTTTATGTTAAGCCTTTTTGCTACTTCATGCGCATCATCGTGGCTTTGTGAGGAGGTTATGTGATCAGGAATAAATATTCCAGTCACGTTGCCGCTTCCCACAGCTTCCACTGCTAAATACGCGCACACAGTGCTGTCTATCCCGCCGCTTAGTCCTATAACTGCTTTCTTGAAATTGTGTGTCGTAAAATAATCTTTAATTCCTGCTACAATTAATTCCCTTACTTTTTGGCAATCCATAGTTCAAAAGATTATCTTTTGCTTTAAAAATGTTTTTAAAGAGAATGAATAAATTTGATTAAATGATTAAATGTGTTATTTTTGACTTGGGAAATGTAACTATAAAATTTGATGAAACGCGCACTTTTAAGAAATGGTCTTCCTGCGGAAAATATTCATATGATGAAGTTAAAAATTATTACAAAAATTCTTCTGCAAGAAAGGCCTTTGAAATGGGAAAAATAACTTCAAAACATTTTTATGAGACATATGTGGAAGATTTAGGATTAAAAATAACCGTTAAGGAATTTGAAAAATGCTATTGCGATATTTTTACCAGAAATTTGGAAGTTGAAAAAATAATAAAATCTCTAAAAGGAAAAATAAAGCTTGTTTTATTGTCAAACACAAATGAATGGCAGTATGAATATGCAAGAAAAAAGTATAAAATAATTAGTTTGTTTGATGATTATGTTTTATCATATAAATTGGGAATGAGAAAGCCAAATCCATTAATTTTTATTGAAGCAATTAAAAAATCAGGAACCTATCCCTGGAATTGCGCTTATTTTGATGATATTCCTGAATTTATAGTTATGGCAAGATTGATTGGGATTAAAGCGTTTCAATACAAACATAACAAAAAAATAAAAAATGATTTAAAGAAAGTTTTATAAATCGCCTAACTATCCTATTCTCATGGACGTAGCAATTCTCTATTCAGGCGGAAAAGATTCAACTTTTGCTATCCAGCAAGCTATTGACAAAGGCTGGAATATAAAATACCTGATTTCAGTAAAGCCAACAAGGAAAGACTGTTTTTTGTTCCACTATGCAACTGTTGAGCACACAAAAGAATTTGCAAAACAGCTTGGAATTCCTCATTTCTACGTTTCATGCAGGGTGGCTGACCCGGTGAAAGAGGCGGATATTGTAAAAAAGGTTGTAGAAAAGAATCGATCAAAAATGAAAGTGGATGCTGTTGTTCTTGGAGGAACGGGCTTGCAGGAAACACAGCTTAAAAGCATACAGAATGCTTTGAGGCAGTTTAATATTGATGTTTTTGCATCTCACGCCGGAGAGGAGCATGATTTAGTAATGGAGCAGATGCTGGACAAAGGATATGAAATAATGGTTACCCAGATTGCTTCAGACGGATTAAAGGAATGGCTGGGAAAAAACATAACAAAAGATAATTTTCCGCAATTAAAAAAAGATTCAATCAAATACGGCTTTCACATCGGATTTGAGGGCGGATATGCTGACACTTTGGTTACAAACTGCCCGTTGTTCGAGAAACAGATGGTTGTTGAAGAAATGTCAGTCATATTTGAGGACAACTACTGCGGGCATGTAGTTATTGACAAATACCGAATGCAGAAAAAAACGAAGACAGAAATTATTCTGAATTAGCTATTACAATATAGCAAATACTGCATTCCTATAGTCTTCCGGCAATCCTGTTTTTCCAAATAGGATTAATGGATGTTGTCCAATTTCAACTGTAATATAATTCCGGATATCGATGACATTCGTTCTTCGTTGCCCAGAATATGGTGGGTGATATTCAGTACCAAATAAGAATCTCTCATTATGAAATTGCGCATCCAAAACGTGCAGGTAATGCGGCTCTGGCGGCCTTGGAAGAAATGCTGGAGGTGGCTCAATCTGTTTTATTAGAAGTGAAGCGTCAACGTCAAATATGCTCCAAGTTCTATTATTACCAGTAGGTTCCATGCCAAACTGCATACATCCTTTTGGCTTATGTATACTGACAATATAGGGGCCAGCCAAAATAGAGTAAACGTCCTCACGGCTCTGAGTCCACCTTTCTGAGCTTAAGGGTTTTAATGCAGAATTTGTCACGACGCCTATATCTCTCATTTTTACTTCCTCTTGTTTATTCTCCCTTAAACATCTTTTCCAGTGCAAGATGCCCGGGGCCATTAACAAAAACAAATAATAGTGCAAATGTCAGCAGCAGGACAAATTCATATCCGTTATTCCCCACAAGGAAGCCGTTCTTCACATGAACCTGAAAAAATATGTAAATCATTTCAAGCATCAAAACAAATGCTGACCATCTTGTGAATAATCCCAAAAACAGCAAAATCCCGCCTGCTAGCTCGATAATTGCGAAGATGTAAATCACATATTTGGAATAAGGGATTCCAACTTGAGTAAAATATAAAATTGAGCCGGCCAAATTTGCTGGTATAAACAATCTTAATGCGCCATGATAAGCAAACAAAACTCCAATAAATGCCCTTAAGAGTGTCAAAGACCAGAATCTTAAATTATAAAGCAAAGTCATGTCCCTCTGCCCCATATCTTCCCAAACGCTTTTGTTTTCTGGCATTTTTGTTTTTAATTTTGTATTTTTTATTTTTTTGGAATTAACCCATGAAAATCAACTACGTCATCAAGGCTAACAACACTAACTTTATGAACAATCGGAATTCCTCTTGAATTCATTGTAACTTGATTGGGTTCAACTGATGAGGCGTACAATAATTTTAATGTATTTTCATCCATTATCGTTCCCAAGACAGTGGCTTGAAACATTCTTTCATTAGAGCCGTACCTGTCTCCGGGATAATCACTTACACTTGTTCCATTAACAGGAAGTACCTCGAATTCAGAATATCCTTTCCCCATAAAATAATAATCTCTTTTGCGTGCTTCTTCACTAACAACTATAGTTCCGGCTTTAAATGGAACCCTTTTATCAATTACTAAGCGTTCCTCACTTAAAGTTTGACCGTGTTTAATGTGACCAATATTAGACAACCTATATAATAGTAACACTGACTCTGAATCTATAGGTCTTATTGCCATTTTACTGCCCTCTCGCCATTTTAGCCTGGCTTACATCGCCGTTCTTGTCAACGAAATACAAATATCCCTCTTTTCTTTTTATTCCAAGCTTAGCAATTAATTCATGCTTCTTGCTTGTCCTTTGGCCCTTTCTTGCCATCCGGACTCTTGATACGTCGCCGCTTTTATCAACAAAATAAAGGTAACCCTCTTCTCTGGTTATGCCAGTTGGAGATACGATACCATTTCCTTCAAAATCCTTAATTTTAGCCCTTTTTCGCGATTTTCTTCCCTGACTTTTTTTGGTTTCACTGTCCGACTCTTCTTCTGTTTCTTCCTCTGAACCAAAAACGGCCCTGTCCAACGACAGAATTCCTGGCCCGTTTAGCAATATGACCACAAGCGCAACAATGAGCGTTGCAACAAACTCGTAGCCACCATGGACTATTAAAAATCCATTCTTAAGATGAACTTTAAAGAGAGCGGCAAGCATATCTATAATAATTACCATTGAAGTCCATTTTGCCAAAAATCCGGCTATCAAAAAGATTCCCCCTACAAATTCAACAATTGAAACAAGAAGCGCAGAGTAAAGAGGCAACGGAATCCCTATTGAAGTAAAAAACACAATAGTTCCGTTAAAGCCGCCCGGAACAAAAAGCTTTAGGTAACCGTGGTATGCAAAAATAAATCCAAGAGTAATTCTAAGTAATGTCAACGACCACTGCCTGAATCTGTATATGTTAGCCATAAATAATCACAACAAAAATCAATATCGAGGAAATCGTTGAAATAATACAATAATAGCACCATTTCCTCAAAACAAACTTCTGAATATAAGTCAAGTACAGCGAAAATAAAACTGAAACTAAACTTATCCCCACTAAAGAATAGTAAATGACAATCTCTTTAAATATATTTCGATTTGAGAGCAGCCCTACAGCATAAATGACAATAATAAAATAAAATCCCATGCCGGGAATTGAGTTTTCAATGCCAAAGGTTTTTCCATATTTGCTTTTGATGACATCATCGCAATTTTTCCCTATTGGACAGTATAATGGTTTATTATATTTCTTGGAGTAATATATGTAAAACGAAACAGCAAAGCCGATTATTGACAAGATAATAAGATAAACTGGACTCATTTGTATGGTAATTAAATTAAATATAAAAAACTTCGCTTTAACATATTTAGCACTTATTAAATGGAACTGTGTTTAATGTTGTCAGAAAAATTTTCTTCGGCTAAAATGTAAATTTCTTATTTATCAGTCTAGATAAAAACCGTGCATTGCTTTCGATAATTTTATAAATATATTTCCATTATCTAAGAAAAATGAGATTAGAAGATGCATTAAAATTAACAAAAGGAACAACATTACTGGCCACTGATAGTTGGATTGGACCAGAGCAAGTCACCAAAGGAAAAACTTATGTTATGCAAGCAGATACAAGGCAAGTCTGGCCAGGGATAGATTTTTTTAATCTTCTTTCCTATTCTAAATTGAGAGATAATGACAAGCCAGTTAATGCACATTTACCAATTATGGACGATAGGGGAAAGTTAATGTACGCAACTCATATCCATTTTGAAGTTGTTCAATGAGTCTTCTAATAATTATTATATAATTAAATCATTTTCCCATCTTCGAACTTTTATACAAATGCGGCATATAAGATCCAATCCTTATCACGTCTGCTTTGATTCCTCTTTTTTTCAATTCATCATCCAAATCCTGCTTCAGAACTTTCTGGTCATATCCCAGGCAGATTACATTTGGATTTATGTCCTCGACAATATCAAAAATGCTTCCGCTTTTTCCAAGAACGGCTTCATTAACAATTTCTAAAGTTCTTACTGATTCCAATCTTTCTTTTTCATTATGCAATGGTTTTTTCCCTTTCATCTTTTCAGAGGTCTCGTCTCTTGCAACAACAACTATTAATTTATCTCCATATTTTTTTGCTTCAGAAAGAAGATATAAATGGCCCGGGTGGATGATATCAAAAGTTCCAGCGCACATTACTATTTTCATAAGAATAAAAGTATTCTAAACTGTTTAAAAAGATTTGGGATAATAATTACTTTTTAACTTTTTGTTGGGCTTTCAAAAATGGGAAAGTTATTTGTTCCCCTCCCCTATAAATAACAGTAACTTCTCCACTATTTTCAAAAAATCTTATCCTAAATGGAACAGTAGATTCAATTCTTATTCCATTAGAATTCATATAACCATCGGGAGAAAATACTGTTCTTTGCTCTGCTTGCTTCGAAACATACTTAGAGAATTCACCACCAAGGCATGCAATAGCATAAATTGAAGCAGACGGATGCAATTTTCTAAGATAATTTCCAAATTCTAAATCTAAGCTATTAATGGCGTACTGATCATCTTCACTTGCACTTAAAGCAACGCCATCCCCTGTAGCGTGGCCATTTAAACCAAGCAACATTATGTTGGGTATTTTTTCTATAGCTTCATAAACTTCTCCCTCTTCCTTTGCTACTAAAACTTTACGATCAAAAGAACCACTTAATGTTTCAAGAATTGCTCTTTCAACAGAATTTCTCATAGCGCCATCAGGATCATAGATTCCATAGACTATCAGCGCATTTGGTTTTTCTGTATCGGTAAATTCAAGTTTGGCCTTACTATCTATTCCTAAAACAAAATAATATGATGCAATAGAAGCATCTAATCCGGTTTCTTTTATGAATTTGCTAAATTTTCCATAATCTACGTTAAATCTTTTCAATTCAATTAAATCTCTTGGTTTTAAATCAAAATTTCTTGTAAAATTTCTTGCATATCCTAATGTTCCTTTGGCAGCCAAATAATTCATAAGCTCTTCTGCATTAAAAAACGGATAGCCCTTTTTGGTTAGAATTTCTTCTGCATAAGAGCGCGCTTGCGAAACAGATATCCTATTGCAAAGAAAGTTTATGTCCCAGCTATCGTACACGGGCTTGTAATCTTTGCCCAGTATACCTTTAATCCCTTCCACAAAGGAAGGGTCACACGCTTTTTGAGATATTCTACCTTTTAATGCGGATAATGCGCTTTCGTCATCTATTCTTACATCTGTAATTACAAGTTTTCCTCTGTCATTATTTGGATTATTTAACTTTAATAGTGCCTTATAAGTTCCTCCTTTTTGCATATATTCTATTAAATAAGGACCGCAAAAAATTGAGTTGCCATCTTTTTGAACAGATGCTACTTTTACGGTTTCTTCCAAACTTATTCCTAGTTGTTTTAGCTTTTCTATATCAGTATCATAAAGCAATTCGCTTCCATCATGATCCTTCATGCCCTTTAATTTTTCTTCAAGATCTACAGTTTGGCTAATTGCCGCAGGTTTTTTTGTTTGAAAAAAATCAGAACTTGCTCTTGCGCCGCTTGCTAATAACATAGAAGCTAGTGCAGTGTATACAAATAATTTTTTCATTAAAGCGAGCTTATCTACTTTGTTTTATAAATGTTTTTGAAGAATACAAAAATAAGAAATTATTTTTGATAAACTATTAAATCATAAATTCTAGGATTATCAGTTGGCACTAACTTATATTGCCTCTCACCAATTTGTCCAGATAATCCCTTGTTAAAGCAAGAAAGATATTCAGCACTTGGAATATTAACCTTAGTACTAATTGCATTTGAATTTTGTGACAATTCAGCTACCAAATTAGTTATTTCTGTTTGGCATCTTTCCAACATTTCGCTAGAAATTGCAACGCCCCTCTCAGGAATTTTAGCTGTTTGAACACCCGGCTTTGAAGCGCACGCTGCCATTAATGCTATAAGACCCGCTGCTGCTATCTGATTGGTTCTATTCATAAAATAATAGAAATAATTGTATATTTATATATTTTTCGTTGAGAAGTGTTATAATGTGTATCTGAGCAGTTACAAATTTTTTTCTAATTCTCGAGATTATATTTTTACAATTTATAATCTAAACATCAAAATACAACTGATATTCCCAAGGATGAGGCCGTAATCTTACAGGATCAATTTCTTTTGTTCGTTTGTAATCAATCCATGTTTCAATCAAATCCTGCGTAAAAACATCCCCTTCACGCAAAAATTTGTGGTCATTCTCAAGAGCATCAATAGATTCTTTCAAAGAGCCCGGAACGCTTTTTATTTTTGCAAGTTCCGCTTTGCTCATATGATAGATATCTCCATCCGTTGGCTCTCCGGGGTCGAGCTTTCTTTTTATTCCGTCGATGCCTGCCATTGCAATTGCCGCAAAACAAAGGTAAACATTCGCGCTCGGGTCTGGAGTCCTGAATTCAACTCTGACAGCTTTATCATTTTTAGAGTAAGTTGGGATTCTTATTGCAGCGCTCCTGTTTCTTTTTGAATAAGCAAGATTTACAGGCGCCTCAAATCCCGGAACTAATCTTTTATAAGAGTTTGTTGTCGGCGCTATCAACCCGCACAAAGCTGGAGCGTGCTCAAGCAAGCCTCCGATGTAATGCCGCGCAGTGTCGCTTATCAAGGCATATCCGTCCTTATCATAGAATATATTTTTCCCGCCCTTCCAGAAACTGACATGAGTATGCATTCCGCTTCCATTGTCGTTAAACAAAGGCTTTGGCATAAAAGTTGCAGTCTTTCCGTGTTTTCGCGCAACATTTTTTATTATGTATTTATACATCATAACCTGGTCTGCCATTCTTAGCATAGGGGCATAGCCCAAATCAATCTCGCATTGTCCTGCAGTGGCAACCTCGTGATGATGGCACTCAACGCCAATCCCGGACTTTATCAGAGTCTCAACAATTTCATTTCTGATATTTTGCAATGAATCTGTCGGAGCAACCGGAAAATACCCTTCCTTAAATCTCGGCTTATATCCCAAATTCGGGTTTCCGTTATTTTCTGCGCCGGAATTCCAAGCGCCTTCGCTCGAATCAATATAATAATAGCCAAAATTTTCTTTTTGGTCAAACCTCACGCTATCGAAAATAAAAAATTCCAGCTCCGGCCCGTAATATGCAGTGTCCGCAATCCCACTTTCTTTCAAATAATTTTCTGCTTTTATTGCTACATATCTCGGGTCTCTAGAATACATTTCGCCAGATTCAGGATCTTTAACGTTTCCAATTATACTAACAGTTGAAGCAGAAAATGGGTCACTAAACCCAGTTTTCAAATCCGGCACCAAAAGCATATCACTTTCATCAATATTCTTGAATCCCCTAATCGAGCTTCCGTCAAAGCCAAAGCCGTTTGAAATAGAATTTTCTGTCAATTCAGTTATCGGCACAGTAAAATGCTGCCACATTCCCGGCATATCGGTAAATTTCAAGTCAACAAACTTTACTTTTTCCAAATCTCTCCTTAAGGTTTCAACAAAATCTGTTTTTAAGCTGCGTCCGGGCTCTTTTTTAATAACTTCCAAAATTTCAGTTGAACTCATTTTGTACACCTCCGAATATATGAGGAGGTCCAAAAATTATTAATTTTGGACACCCAGTTTTATTATTTAATTAAGAACTTAGTGTAGTAGAGTTTATTGATTGTTTATATATCTTCTTGAGCTTTTATTAAACAAAAGTGTAGTATTTATAGAATGATTTAAATATATGTTTAATTTATATACATTAGATTGATATATAATAAACAAATAAATATTGAAAATAACTATAAATTTAGTTTCAGTGATTATCATGGAATTGGAAGATACTGACAAAAAAATATTGAATATCCTAATTGATGATTCAAGGCTTTCTCTAAGGCAGATTGCTAAAAAAGTCGATGTTTCTGTTGCAACAGTCATGCACCATTTAAATGATATGGAGGAAAACAAGATAATTAACAGGTATACCTCAAATCTTAATTACGAAAAAATCGGATATGATATTGAAGTCATGATAGAAGTTAGGATTTCAAAAGGAAAATTGATTGAAGTAGAAAAAAAGATTGCAACCAACCCGAATGTATTTGCCGTCTATGATGTAACAGGCGCATTTGATGCTGTAATTCTTGCAAGGTTCAAATCGACAAGGCAGATGGATAGCTTTCTTAAGAAAATACAGACTTATGAATTCGTAGAAAGAACCGAAACAAAGTTCATTCTTAGGACAATGAAGGATGAAAGGATGAAAGTTGAATGATTATTAATTAGTTTTTTAATGAGAATATTTAAATACCAATATGCTCTTCTTTACATTAGTGGAAATATCAAAAATCACACTAGATTAACTGAGCTTTTAAGCTTATATTTACTCATTGTAATTATATCGCTAACTACATCATTTGCAGAAACATGTTATTCAAGCGCTCTTGATATTAATCCAGTTTGCCATGGTGGTCTTGTTCAATCTACTTTAGGGAGTTCTTGCAGGACGATAGTATGTACTAACAATTCAGATAGGATTAAAGTTCTTGCTTGTGATAAGCCTGACAAAGGCAACAAAAATTTCTTTGAAATGTATAATCAAGAAGTTTCTGGAAATACTAAGTTTAATATTTGCCTTCTAGAAACATGTATTTCAGATAATGGGTATACAAAAAGCACGGATTTTCCCATATGTATTCAAGATGATGATCTTCAAAATAAAACTAATTCTACAGATGAAACAGAAAAATCGTGCATCGACGCAATCGGAGATAGTTCAGCTTCATGTTCTGGCGGAGAAATAATATCAGATATAACTAATGGTGTTTGCAGGATAATAGTTTGCAGCAGTTCCAATAATAACCTCAAAATAATGGCATGTAATAAACCTGATGGAAAAAATCCTCCGAGTTATTTTGAGATGTATAAACAGAGTGTTTCTGAAAATATAGAAATATGCCTTGGTTCAACATGTATTTCAAGAAATGGCTTTGCTAGAAGCAGTAACTATTCTAAATGTGAAGATAGTACTACAGGACCAATTTGTGGAAATAGCATAAAAGAGGATGAAGAAGAATGCGATGATGGTAATTCTATCAACGGAGATGGGTGTGATAATTTTTGCAAGAATGAAATAATAGATGATTCTAATCAAACAATCCCTGAATGTTATGATAATTTATACGATCTACCAGTTAATTGTAGTAGTCAAATAATTTTTGATATTATAAGCGGTGGATGTAGAATCACACAATGCTCGGGCAAGAATGGAAGTATTACAGTCAAAGCCTGTAATAAACCAGGAGAAAATAATCGAAAATACTTTGAAATGTACAGAACAGAAAAATCTGGTATTATCCCCACATTATGCATTGGCAACCAATGTATATGGGAGCATGGATTCTTAAGAAGCACCGCTTATCCAATATGTTTAGAAATTAATACGGACCCAAAAGAATCCCATACAACAATAATTGAAGGACCTTTGCTTGATTTTTCCCTGTTTAATGCGCCAGGGATACCATTTTTGGCAGATCAAGATGTAAAAAGGAATGCTCCTACGTTTCATATAGCAGAACCCTACATGTTTAGTTTTGATGATTATTCTGTGGGAAATGAAGTGATAAGGGCTGAAACTGAATATAACTTTGAAAACCCGATTGATGTTGATGCAGTAGTCCAATTTGTCTGGAAAAATAGAGATACAGGTATATCTGGATCACCCGCTGGATTGATAATTCCTGCTGGAACTATTGGCACTTATCCGATTTTTGCAACAATCGGCAAAAAACCTTTTGGTGCAGGTGAATTGGACAGGGCTGGAAACTATTCAATATCCTTTAATCTTCACAAAAATAATTCAGTTGAAAAAAGTATTTTCAATTTTAGCATTACTGGAACAAATCCTGAACCTTGCGATGAATGCATCGAATCTTTACCGACCATCGGAGCTGAATTATTTACAGAAAGCACAAATTCAGTTTCCACTCCTGATTCACTTATACTATTCTCTGAAACTTTCTATAAACCATGGCCATTAGGGTGGGAAACATCCGGAGATGGTAATGGACTAATGGATAGGTATGCAATTGATGGATATCAAAAATTAAGATTTGAGGGTGAGGTTGGACAGGTAGGAAAAGTGTCTATGAAGCAGATTATTAATGTGTCAATAAGTGATGATACTAAACTTCTTTTCGATGTTTTCATAGCTGCTGAGGATTTAGGCGAATGCTCAGATTGCTATCCAGCCGGGGTTTTGCTTGAAGTAGAAACGCCGACTAATGCACAATTGATTCACATCAAATATACTTCAAAAGAAAGAGTAGGTCAGAATAAAAAAATTGAAAAAAACACATGGCATAATGGCGAAACAGTTAGAATTAGGGATATTGTCCCGAATGCCACCAGGGTAACCAAGATAATCATTGAAAGCTCCGGATATATTGTAGAATCCCATTTTGATAACATTTTCATCGTTGAAGATACTTTTCAAAGAGCAAATGAAGCAACTGCTCGTGTTGTATTATCGAACAAGACCCAAGATCATAATAAAATTTTTGAGTGTGAAGTTGAAGGATTAGAGCCAGAAGGGTACATATGGTGGTTTGAAGAAAGACAAAGAACAGAAATACGCAACGCTACAAGAATACTAGATGGCGTCCCACACAAAAAAAATGACATGATGCATGCTTACATAAAGGATGGAAACTTTACAACAATGTGTGTTGCATTTAATGAAACACATAAAATCTCTTCAAGCCTTATAGTGGAAAATGTAATGGATCTTAGAGGAGTTAAGGTCGGCGATCAGCCATGGGAGGATACTGATTGGACATGGACATTCTTTGAACAAGAGTATCTTGGAGAAGGAAGATTTAATCTGACATGCGATTCGGTTGGTTTTGAGTCAGTAGATATATTATGGGTATTTGATCTACCTGGTTTTGATGTTAACGATATAGTTTGGAATGTAACGAGATTTTTTGTTAAAGAAGAGAGTATCATAAATGTATTTCCGATTCCCGATAGAAGTTTTTCCACCTTTTGTCCTTCCATAGTTAAACCAATGTATTATCATGAGTATTATGAAGATATTGCAACAAGTAGAAGCTCGTATGCCAACCCTTGGACTGGCTCGATAGAGGTTCCATCATTCAATGTAAGTAATGCAGGAGATGTTAATTGCCCCATACCAAACGGTTACACAGAAGCTTATATTTGCAGATCAACTGGGCAAGTTTGCGCTTTCGATTCATTCCATGAAATTGAAAGAAGAAATACCGGCGTTTGGGATGGTAATAAGTCACTCAGGTGTAATCAAAATTGGTGGATGAGCTTTGTAGAATTTGGTCAATGGAGTGGGCAAGACCCGCAGGCATTGTTTGATCAATATACCTAAACAGTTTAAAATCTCTATTTACTCAATCAAAACAGCGCACGCAATTGTAGTTGTCCACAACCCGTCTTTGTGGCCTTCTGCGGATTGTGTTATTTCGCGAGTTTTAATTATCAGGCCGGATTGCTTGTATAATTCTTCCCTTTCCTCCCATGCCTGATCCGGGTCAAATTCAAGCCCAAGGGTTGTTGCAAGCATTGTAGCAGCCAAGTCTTCGGCATAATCTCCGGCTTTTTTTGCTGTTTCTCCGTATCCGTGATGTTCTGACAAATAGCCGTAAGTGCTTGGGTCTGATGGAATGGCAACTCCAACCGACGATACAATTAACCTGTTGGGCTCATTAGTTTCGCTTCGCGCCATCACAACAAAAACTATTTGGCCTGCCTTTAATAAAAGCAATCCATCTTCTTTTGTGATTATCTTGCAGTTTGGAGGCAAAATGCTTGATACATAGACAAGATTGAATTTCTCGATTCCAGCATCCCTCAAAGCTGCTTCAAAGGATGCAAGCCTGTCTTTGTGCATCCCAACTCCTTTTGTGAAAAACATTTTTGTCGGAACCATTTCAGCTTGAGATATTGTTTTTGTTTAAATAATTTTTCATTATGAAGGAGAAATTAAAAGATATTACAATAAATAATATCATTTTGATTATCATAAATATTAAATGTTTTTGAATTATTTTTGTTTTTATCTGTTTCACCAATGTAATTCTTTTTATTTGAAAATTATTAGAATAATACCATAAAAATTTTAAGAAAAATTGTCACTTATAGTTGACAAAATTTTCATGAATTAGGAATATTTATATAGAACCTCAAAATATTAAATTTTTTATTAAAAAGGGGGCGGTAGTTTGTTAAGTGAAAAGGGGGTTAGTTTTAAGAATATATTCACTTTTATAATTTTTTCTCTTATTAGCCTTACAGCTTTTTCAACACAGGCTAAAGCTACTGACCACATAGGTTATCCTGATTCTATAAATGCAGTCTATAACCCAATCACCCAAAGGCTTGATGTGAGCGGAACATACAAAATGGGATCATGTTCAGATATTGATCGGGTTGGATTTTCTTTGTTCATGAATGGAAGCAACCCACTGACCCTAGTTAACGGAAGCCTTGACGGCAATCAATCAGGTTCTGTACACGTTTTAAGCCCGTGCACAGGCAATGGAACTTACACTGACAGCCATACCATTGAAGCATTGCCAAGATTTGTATGTGTTGTTATTTATGATGTAAACGAAGAGGACACATCGGGAGATTTCGGCAATATTTCAGCTGGTGGGGACAGAAATAGGAAGAACTCTTATGAAAATAACAATGACCGATACAATTTAAACATTAAAAGTGGTGGATTAGATATCAACAGGGATAATGACGTAAACAGCGAAGATGAAGGTCCTTTCAACGGATTTAGTATTATTAATGGCTCAATAGACATAGATGAAAATAATATTATTGATGGAAGCGATGATTTGAATGACAGTTTCTTTGGCTTTGATGTTTATGATGGTAAAGTAGATATCAATAATAATGGCATAATCAATTCAGGAGATGGTGGCCAGGTTCCTGACCCAAGGGTTTGCATGACGCCATTATTGGCTGTTGGCAATTTAACTGTAATAAAACAGGTAGTAAATGACAACGACGGTGAATTGGATGCTTCTGATTTTAATCTTCACGTCAAGAATTCAAGCGGTGCCGATGTTTCTGGAAGCCCTGCTGCAGGTTCAGAATCAGGAACAAATTATATTCTTGAAGCAGGCACTTATGTTGTAAGTGAAGATCCTTCTGAAGGGTATGCACAAACTTTTGGCGGCGATTGTGATGAGAATGGAAATATTAATGTCACAATAAATTCATCAAAGACATGCACTATTACCAATAATGACGCAGCCACAACAATTTTGGTCAATAAGACAGTCATAAATGATAATGGCGGCACTTTGATTGAATCAAATTTTGTTCTGAAGATAAACGATAATACTGTCACAGATGAAGCAGTAAATGAAGTGACTCCCGGGGAATATACCATATCGGAAGTTGCAGTTTCTGGTTACACAGGTACAATTGGGGGAGATTGCGCTGCAGACGGAACAGTCACTGTTACTGAAGGCCAAGCAGCGGTTTGTACTATACATAATGATGATCAGCCAGGCACCCTCATAGTCATAAAAGAAGTTTATAATGATGAGGGCGGTCAAGCACTTCCAGAAGACTTTACAATGACAGTTACTGGCGAAAATCCAAGCCCTGCCTCATTCCCTGGACAAAATCTATCTGGAACAACTGTAACATTAGATGCGGGCGATTATACAGTTTCTGAATCAGGCCCAAGCGGATATGGAGGAATTGCATCTGAAAATTGTGAGGGGACTATCGGAATAGGAGAATTAAAAGAATGCACTATAACAAACAATGACCTATTAGGAGAAATCCGTGGAATGAAGTTCGAAGATGAAAATGGAAATGGTGTCAAGGATGACGGTGAACTGGGACTGGAAGGATGGACAATATACTTGGACCTAAATAACAATGGAGTGCTGGACGATGGCGAGCCTTCTAAAATAACTGATTCCAATGGCCTGTATAATTTTACAAATCTGACAGAAGGCAACTACACCATTAGGGAAGTCAATCAAAGTGATTGGGTGCAAACTTTACCGAACGAATATAAGTATGAATTGGAAGTGAAGAATGGAGATGTAATCGAGGATATTAACTTTGGAAATTACAAGTATGCTTCTATATTAGTTGAAAAGGATGTAGATTTTGGTGACCCTGAATCTTCATATGAATTTTTTGTTACACTGGATGGAAATGATCAAAGAACCATAACTAAAGCGACCACTGTACTTTACGAAAATCTCCCTCCAGGAACGTATATAATAGAAGAATTGCCCGACGCTAATTTTAATTTGTATTCCTACTCTTATGATGAAGATGCAGCAGATGGCGCTCAAATCACCGTTGGATCTGGAGATGAAATTTCCCTCATTATTACTAATAGAATAAAATTTGGAAATGTTACAATATACAAGAAAACAATTCCTGCCGAAGAGCAAGAGTTCTCCTTTTTGGGAGATAATTTTCCAGAATTCTCGCTGGCAAATGGCGGCTCAAAATTATTTCCTAATTTGATTGCAGGAAGCTATGGGGGTATTTTTGAGGCAGTGCCTGATGGATGGATTAGCTCGTCAGAATGCTCAGATGGAAGCAGCCCAAGTTCCATTGAACTTGGTGCCGGCGAAAACATGAGCTGTACCTTTACAAACATAAAGAAAGCCAAATTAACTATAACTAAAATTGTTAATAATGATAATGGGGGGACATCAGTTGTGGATAATTTCCCGCTTTTTGTCAATGAAAGTACAGTAAATAGCGGAGACGAAAATCTATTTGTCCCTGGAGAATATATTGTATCGGAAACAAATCAGCCAGGTTATTCTGCTGCATTTTCAGGAGATTGCGATGATAATGGAAATATAGTTCTCGAGCCCGGTGATGTTAAAACTTGCACAATTACAAATGATGATATTGCAGTACAAAACTCAACTTTAACAGTAAATAAAATAGTAATAAATGATGACGGGGGGAAAGGAGCTGCTTCTGATTTTAATTTATTCATAAATGAATCGCAAGTATCAAATGGGGGGGCAGTTATTTTACCACAAGGAGAATATATTGTAACTGAATCAATTAATGTTAACTATTCAAGTACTTTCTCCGGAGATTGCGACTCAAATGGAAATGTTGTGCTAACCACTGGAGAAAATAAAACCTGCAATATAACTAATAATGATATTGCTGAAGGGAATGCAACGTTAAAAGTAACAAAAATAGTTATAAATAACGACACTGGAACTGCACAAGTCTCAGACTTTGAATTGTTTGTCAATCAGCAGTCAATTATAAGCGGCCAGCCATTAAGCTTACCGGCAGGCGAATATGCGATAACAGAATCTGAAAATGAATTGTATGCTCCAAGTTTCTCAGAAGATTGTGATACAAATGGGAATATAGTCTTAAATCCAGGAGAAATAAAATATTGCACAATCACAAACGATGATATCCCCCCTATTCTAGGCCAAATAACCGGCATTAAATTCAATGACTCGAATGGAAATGGAAAAAGAGACGAGGGAGAAAATGGGTTGTCTGACTGGAGAATTTTCCTTGACAATAATAATAACGAAGTCAATGACTCAGGCGAACCTTCAACTTTGACAGCTGCTGATGGCACATTTTCATTCACCAACTTGGGACCAGGGACTTATAATATTTATGAATTACTCTACTCCAGATGGAATTCAACATTTCCAAAAGACCAACGGCATCCTGCGGTCATTGATGGAAATTCAACCTATGTGGAATTTGGAAATGTACTGGTTACAAGTCCTTGCGCAAACACCGTAAAAGATGTTATTGCTACCTGTAAACAGGGGACGATAATTCAAGACATTTTTTCAAACAGTTGCAGGACCCTAATCTGCTCCGATGGTCTAAATATCATGAATGTTAAAGGTTGTGATAAGCCCGACAATATTACAAAGACTTTATTTGAAGTCTACAGACAAAACGCTCAAGGAATTCCATTCCAGGTTTGCCTAGGCGATGCCTGCGTTGGAAACAACAGCAATGCTCAAAGCTCCAATTTCCCCATATGCACTAATTTAACCCAGCAAAATCAAACCCAGTCAAAAAATGTGACGAGTGCGAATCTTTACGTAAAACAATATTATCCAAAAGGCAGGGATTATGTAATCGTTTGCAATGCAACCGGATTTGTGCCAACTTCATATGACTGGTTCTTTAGCGATGGAGACAAGCAATTGAATTCAGCAAACAAGGATGTATTCCATAGATTCAAGGCAGCCGGAGCATACACAGTCCAATGCTTTGCAAAAACCGCTTCAATATCAAGAAACGCAACCTTAGCAATAAATGTAATTTGACTTATTTCTTTTCCTTAAAATCAAGCGAAGCAGAATTTATGCAGTATCTTAGTCCTGTTGGATTTGGGCCATCATTAAAAACATGCCCCAGGTGACCACCACAATTTTTGCACATGACTTCCGTACGCCTCATAAAATGGCCGTTGTCTTCCTGCTCAGAAACATTTTCTTTGGATATAGGGGCAGAAAAACTAGGCCATCCGCAGCCTGCATCAAATTTTGCATCTGAAACAAATAATTTGTTTCCGCAGGCTGCGCATACATACTTTCCTTTTTTGAAATGCTGGTCATACTTGCCAGTATATGGATTTTCGGTTCCTTTTTGCCTTAAAACATTATATTGCTCGGGCGTCAGGGTTTTTTTCCACTCTTCCTCGGATTTTTTTATTTTTGGCTTCATAATAATATAGACAATAAAGCTATTAATATACTTTTCCCAAAATTAGGCCAGAATTTATTGAATTTTAGTTTGCTAAAAACCTGGCAAACCCATAAATATTATTGACGCATCCCTTTGCAATGCATGCGGAGAAGATAACACCTGTTGGTGCTTTTTGCCTGTAAACCTCAACATGGCCATTATCCTTCTCACATGCCTGCACTTGTATATTTTCGCTTGTAGTTTTATAAATTAACGTCCTGCAAACCCCTTTTGTTGTGTCGCTTTTAATCTTGCATTCTTTGCCGTTTACAATGCAGTTGCTCTCGAATTCAGATATTCTTTTTTTAGTTGAAAGAGATTTAATCTGCAAATTCGAATTTGTCAAATTAATTTTATTACTTGTTAGATTTTTTTCAGTTGAATAAAAGTTAATATCGGGAGTTGTATTGGAATTAATGATTTTATTTGTATTGTTATGGCCAATTACAATTTCTTGATTAATAGTCAAATTGGAATTATTGACTAAATTTGGTATTGGAATTAAATTATAAGATACTATTGCTGACATATTTTTATCAGATATTGTTAAATCTCTCCCAATTCCTATCCCAAGGGCCCTTACAGCAAATGCCTTGGTATAAATGCCGTAACAATTCTCGTTATCCCACACTTTAGTCGAGGGATTATAATGTTTTTTGATAGAGTTGTCAAGTGCTTGCTGTAACAAGGATGAATCATACCCCATCAAAAATTCTGCCTGCAATCCTTGCGCATAATATCCAGATTGATAATTCAAAGCGGTCCCATTCTGGTAATATTGAGTCGGTACCTTTTTAATGTCCCCCATATATTTTTCACCCCAAATTCTGCAATAATTATCTAATTCAGGCATTTCAAATTTTATGGATTTCGCATAATAGTTTGCTGTGCAAATTGTAGTAGCTCTAGTGGCATCAAATCCGTCCCACAATCCATTAATTCCGCCTTCGGTCATTCTAGGCATCGGGGTTCCGTTTTCCATTACATATGAGAACGCTTTTCCTGGTGGAACTGTGAATTTCAAACCGTCAAATTGTGCAGCATGCAGGTAATTTAAGCCTAAATTTCTTGCAACTTCACAATATTTTTGGTCACCGGTTTGCTTGCAAGCCTGAAGCATTGTTATTATGACATCTCCAAAATAACCCGTAAAAGCATAATTATTTGGAGTATTTTCCAAGCCAAGTGATTTGACATGAGAGCCGCCGGCAAGCCAATAGCATACTTGCCCATATTTTTGCGTAGGCCTGCATTTCTGGTCTATTTCATAATTTATCATATCATCAGTCAATTGCTTGGCCAAGGCCTTGTATTTTCCCCTTGCTTCAGAACTAAAATAAGGATTGACTGCAGCCTGCCACAGTGAGCTTGTGATTCTGGCTGAAGCGTCAGAGGCAGAGTCGCTGTTTCCATTAACTCCGGATATCCCGCATCCGTCAATAATATCCCCATTTCTCCTGTATCTCCATCCAGGCAGTTTTCCATATTTTCCACATGAAATGTTTATGACTATGCTGTAGAATTCATCCATTCTTTTCTGATTATTTCCCATTGAAACTAAAATCCCAACCTGGGAAAATTCATCAGTGACCATGCAATTGTGTGTTGAATCAATTATTGGAGAATTGCATGCTGGCGCTTTTATCAAATCAGATTCAGCACATCCTGAAGAAGTCCTATACCAAGGAACCCACATCATATTATCAATAGTTTGGACAGTTTTTCCATTAAATATTGCATCGACAAGGCCATCATAATTTTGGGAATTTGATTTGTCATCGAACCCTGTTCCATTTGGATTAATCAAAGCGCCTGCGGCATACACCGAAGTGGAAAATAACAATAACACAAAAAATACAGAGCCCAGCCTAACAACTAATTCTTTTTTCATAGCCAACACCTCAATATTAGATTTAGAGACTAAAAAATCTCAAATGTTAGATAAGAAAGGTTATTTATAAAGCTTGTAATGACACTCGTAATTACTTGTAATGACGTCTAAAGATAGTTTATTTCCATATAGAAGCGAAATACTATTTATGAGTCAGATGTAAAGGTTTAAGAATTTAAAAAAGAAAGGGGCATTATGAGCATAGATGACGGAATAATTGGTGGTAAGAGGACCCGCCTTTTTCAAATGAGATTAACCAGAGAAGAAGGAGACCGGTTAGCATATATGGCAGAAAAATACAGCCAGGGAGACAAGTCTGACTTTATTCGTTCAAAGATTTTTCCAAAAACATTTGATTACGTTAAGGCGGAGATAAGCGGGGCAATAGAAAAGGCAAGAACTGGTTTCTCGTATTATAAATCAAAATTCAAAAAAACTTTTCAAGATTACTCTAAATTATACGCAAATGTTTATACTCCCACTTATGGCAACTTGGCCTACAGATAGTAAAATGGGGCTGCGGAGACACTCGGAAATCATTTGTTTCATTCGAACTCCGGCCGGACCCATTATGGACAAAATAAAAAATTTTGTGCCCCAAGGGCCAATTCTACCTAGCTATACTACAGCCCCGACAAGAACAAATAAATGGTGTTCATTTTAAAATATTATGGTTATTTTATCTTTAAAATTAATCTAGCTTGCATTAACAACCAGAGTTGCATTCTTTAATATTGACACTGTTTTTGCCCTGCATTCAACAGTATAATTTCCAGAAATCCTAAAACGATGAAAAACTTCCTTATTTTTAGAATTTAGTTGCTTGGCACCATCACCAAACAGCCAGTCATAAGATAATGGAGTAATTCCGCTGGAGTTGCAAACAAAAACATAGTCTCGTCCCTTGGGATAAAATTGTTTTACATAAAGATTTGCGCTTGCAGTTGTATTTTCTTGATTCGTCTGATTTTGAGAAGGCTGAGTTTGGTTCTGTTGAGGTATATTCTGATTCAAACAAATTGGATAAATTGTGCTTTTAGCATAGCCATTATTCTTGACACAAACATTTCCAAAACAAATATTAAATGGAGTTCCCTGAACGCTTTGCTTGTAAACCTCATAGAATTTTTTTATACCAAAATCTGGTTTGTCGCAGGATCTTGCTTGCATTCTGTTTGTTCCGTCAGAACAAACAATTGTGCGGCAAGTGCCCCGGGTTATATTTGAAACAATCAATCCTTTTTCGCATGTGACAGATATGCCCTTAACACTATTAACGCACACTATTCCACTTTTGTCATGGTTGATATCTGGGGTGTCCGTTATCACAATTGTAAACATTTTTGAGTCATTCAGAAACTCGTCAGAAACTGTTGCAACTATAGTATAATTTCCACTGTCGTTTGTCGTGGTGTTCCACACAAAAATATTAGAGCTCTTTGAAAATTGCGAGAGGTTTATTGAATAATCTAAATCATCAAAGTCTGCATCAAAAGCCGAAAGATTGATAATTATTTTATCTGTTTCATTTGCACTTAAATTAATCATCTTATTCAAAATCGGCCTCTTGTTTATTTTTATTGTCAATTTTTGCGCATTATTATTTTCATCCGATTCCTCAACCAAATCAGTTGAATCTGCCAAAGCAGTTATTTCAAAATCAGAAATATTTTCTAAAAAAAGCCGGTATTTCAATTCTGAATTTGAATTTAAAATATTTGTTTTATTAAATTTTGAAAATGTTCCGTTGTCAAATATTTCTGTAAATACATTGAACGCAGGTTTATCACCTATGTTCCTAAAAGAAAAATTAATTGAAATGTTATTAATGCCGTAATGATAGTCCTGCGACACAGAAATATCAACAAATAAATCCGGCAGATTTGGATTGTCAAATTCATCAAAATTGTAATTTCCGGTTATGTAAGCATCGTTCAAAGCATCAACAAAATTTCCATTCTCAAATAACTCAATGCGTTTTATGAGAAAAGGCCCATTGAGCTTTTTTTCATTTATTCTTGACCCGTTAATATCAAACTGCAATGTTCTTTTACCCGGAAACAAATAGGCTGACGAATTTCTTATATCAACAATTTCACCAAATAAATCATAAAGGTACAAAGTGGAAGAGTAGTATCCCTCATCCAGCACCAGCAAATCTCCTTTTATCTGAAGCAACTCAAATTTTCCATTGCCGTCTGAGTCATAACCGCCATCAGAAAATCCGTCCAGATACGAGCTAGAGGCAAAATTCCTGAAATCATATAAATTTGTGACGAAATCTGTCCTTAAAATCTTTTTTCCGATTTTCATTGAGGAAATATTAAATCGGCCAGCATAATGGGTCCTTTTTATTGTTTCATTATCAAAAGTGAAATTAATTTTTGTGAAATAATTCAATGTTTTATTTTCCTTTATGGATATGGTTGAGTCGTTGTAAGTTAAAAATAATATTGACTCAAAAGTTCCTATGACGGTGGAATTAATTGTTAGGCTTACCAGAATATTATTTCCAACGGATGAGTCCTCTATGCCCTGCACCTTAAAGCCCTCTTCAAAGTTTGAATAATTCTGAGTTAATATTTTATCTTTCCTGTATTTTAGGCTATAAGTAGAATTATAAACTTTAATAGAATAGTTAAACTGGCTTTGTGATAAAAGCGAAGAATCAAAAGTTATATTTATTTTATTAATTCCTGCCTCTAAAGTTAAATTCGTTTCATTTGTAATCACTCCATTCTTATCAAACAGGTTGATTACAAAAATAAAATTCCCATTCTTATTGGCAGAGGTTAATTCCAAAACTAAAGTATCGCTGATACCATCATTATCCCCGTCAATCATATAATCTAGATAAGTAGTCAAATCCATATCTATTGTTGATACAGAAAAAATATACTTATCAATAAGTTCTCTTAGGGATATTGAACTGACTAACGGAACCGCAAACACCAAAATAAAAAATACAACTAACCCCCTTTTCATCAAAAGCGAAAGAAAAATACGTTTATAAAAAACTTTCTTTTTTCTCGCCAGTCACCAAAACTTTTATATAAAGAAAATCTACAATTTTCTGATATAAAAATCCGACGACCTCGTCGTCGATACTTTTATATATTGCAAAACACTTTCTCGTCTATATGCCAGAAAAAATCCAGTTCTTTCCGATGGACGCAACTTACAAGGTTGTGGACGGCAAAGCAGTCATAAATATGTACGGAAAAATTGCTGACGGGCGACAAGTCTGCATTCTTGACAGTAATTTTGAACCTTATTTTTATGTGATTCCCAGGGACGCCGTCAACATCAGCGAAAAATTAGACAAGATAAGAATAGAAAATGACAATGATCCTGCATTTGTAACAAAAACTGAGACTATAATAAAAAAATTTCTTGGAATGGAAGCATTTGCAATAAAAGTTTACACAAATCTTCCGAGCAGCGTCCCGGTAATTAGCGAAGTTGTAAAGGGTTGGGATATTGTGCGGGAGATACATGAATATGATATTCTTTTCACCAGGAGATATTTTATTGACAAGGGCATAACACCGCTTGTTTTGCATGAGGCAACAGGTGATTTCATAGAGCATAAATCAAAAGTTCCGGTTTTCATTGCTGAAACCATTGTGCAAATAAGTGGAGAGACTCTGAGCAATCCCAAAGTTCTCGCATTTGACATAGAAACTTACAGCCATTTTGACTCTGTGATTGATGCAGAAAAAAATCCGATAATAATGCTTGCTTTTTACGGGGATAATTTCAAAAAAGTTTTTGTATGGAAAAAATTCAGGACTGATTTTGAAGATGTGGAATTTGTTGAAAATGAAGCCCATCTTCTGGAAAAATTCAAGCAGACTATAAATGAATTCAAGCCCGATATTCTGACGGGCTATTACTCAGACGGATTTGACCTGCCGTACATAAAAACCCGAGCTGAAAAAAATAAAATAAAGCTGGATATAGGATTTGATTATTCTGAGCCGAGAACAAGAACCGGCAAAGAAATAACAGTCTCAATTAATGGAATAACCCACCTTGATATTTTCAAATTCATAAAAAAAGTCATGGGATCAACTCTGGAAACTTATTATTATGACTTAGGCTCCATTGCCAGCGAGCTTCTCGACGAAGAAAAGCATGACGTAGCACTTTCAGAATTGCCACAGGCATGGGACAATAATCCTCAGGAACTGGAAAAATTCTGCAAATATAATTTGCATGACTCATATCTTACGTACAGCCTTGCTGTCAAGATGATGCCTACAATTATAGAGATTGTAAAGATAATTGGAATTCCAATTTATGACGTTAATAGGATGGGTTTTTCGCAGCTAGTTGAATGGTATATAATGAAACAGGCTACCAAATTCAACGAGATTGCACCAAACAAGCCCGGGCATGATGAGGTTATGAAGCGAAGAATGCACACTTACCAGGGCGCTTTTGTGTTCGAGCCAAAGCCAGGGTTATACAAGGATATTGTTGTATTCGACTTTAGGAGTCTGTATCCTACAATAATTGCATCACATAATATCGGGCCAGACACTATAAACTGTGCATGCTGTAAGGATATTGCAAAGCCCATTACAGAAAATGGAGAAGTGATTTGGTTCTGCACAAAAAAGAAAGGATTTATTCCGATATTAATTGAGGATATTATAACCAGAAGATTAATAATAAAAGATGCAATAAAGCTAGAAAAATCAAATCCAAAAAGCAGGGAAAATTCAGATAAGCTAAAATTTCTTGATGCAAGGCAGAACAGCTTAAAGCTGCTCGCAAACTCGTTTTATGGCTACCTGGGATTTTTTGCCGCGCGATGGTATTTCCTTGAATGCGCAAGAAGCGTAACCGCGTGGGGCAGATTCTACATTCAAAAAGTTATTGAGAACGCGCAAAAGGAAGGATTTATAGTTTTGTATTCAGACACTGATTCCATATTCTTAACACTTGACGGCAAGACCAAAAAAAATGCGGAGGATTTTGTAAAAACTGTAAATTCAACGCTTCCGGGATTAATGGAGCTGGATTATGAAGGATTTTATCCTAGCGGAATATTTGTTTCTGCAAAGATGGGCCCGTATGGTGCAAAGAAAAAATATGCAATGATTTCAGAGCATGGAATCTTGAAGATAAGGGGATTTGAAACAGTAAGAAGAAACTGGTCATTGATTGCAAAAGACGTTCAGGAAAAAGTTCTGGACATAACCTTAAGGGAGCATGATACAGCAAAGGCTTTGGATTATGTGAAAAGTGTCATTAAAGACTTAAGAAACAAAAAAATACCTCTTGCCGGTGTCATAATGCATACTCAGCTTACTAAAGAAATTTTGGATTACGCAAATAAAGGCCCTCACGTCGCAGCCGCTCAGAGATTAATGAATAAAGGTAAGAAAATAACTGCAGGGTCTATAATAAAATATGTAGTAACGCAGGGGAGCGATATCATAAGAAACCGCGTAAAGCTCCCTGACGAAGTTACAGAAAGCGATTATGATTCTGATTATTATATTCACAATCAGGTTGTTCCAGCAGTTGAAAGAATTTTTAATGTTCTCGGTTACACAAAAGAAGATTTGCTCGAGACAAAAGAGCAGACAAAGCTGGGAGGGTTTTTCTAGGAAAGATTTAAAAAACATTTATCTTAGCTGCCATCTAAGTCCATTGACTATGGGTCAATCATTTAAGTTGTTGAAATTGATGTTTTCTCTGCCAGATTTTATGTAGATTAAATAAGAAATTAAATTCAATAACTCATCTAATAATTATTGCCGAAATAAAAAAATTTAATGACAAAATAACTAAAACTTAAAAGAATTGGAAAAGCAATTTAAGGTTTTGATTGAGACACTAGCCTAATCAGTTGAGGCCTGTATTCGTCAGTTATGCAGCCTCTATCAGCTTGTGAGACAGTACATGCGTATTTCAACAGGGCCCCTTGAGTCACTTTTAGTGCTGGTCTTTCCCAGCTTCTCTGTCTTGCTATCAGTATTTCATCGCTTACAAGCAAATTAAATGAATTATTACGCGAATCAATCTCAATGTAGTCCCCGTCTTTGACAAATGCTAGATTACCGCCGATTTGTGCTTCCGGATGAACGTGCCCAAGTATGAATCCGTCCGAACCTCCCGATAATCTCGCGTCAGTTATATAAGCCACTTTTCCCCTTAATCCGGGGTCTCCTGAAATAGATGATGTTAGTTTAAGCATTTCTTTCATGCCGGGACCTCCAACTGGACCCTCATACCTTATTACTATCACGGTATTCGGCACAATTTCACCGCGGTCATAAGCATTTACTGCTGCTTGTTCTGAATCAAAGACTCTGGCTTGACCTTTAAAGTAAGTGCCTTCTTTTCCGGTAATTTTAGAAACTGCGGTGCCCAAATTTCCCCTATATATTTGTATGTGGCCGGTTGATTTTATTGGATTTTCCAATGGCCTTATAAGTTCACCAAGGGGGACAGGCTGAACATTTCTTAAATTTTCTTCGAGAGTTTTTCCAGTAGCAGTGATACGGTCACCATGCAGCATATTATTGTCCAATAAGTATCTCATTAAAGCCGGCAAGCCGCCCACTTTATGAAGATCCTGCATAGCATATTTTCCGCTTGGCGTGAAATTGCCTAAAACCGGTGTGCGCTCGCTAATTCTTTGTATGTCATCCAAATTGTATTCAATACCTGCTGCATGCGCCATTGCAGGAAGATGCAAAGCTGCGTTTGTTGAGCCGGCCAAAACAGTTACGCCCACCATAGCATCATCAAATGCTTCTTTAGTCATGATGTCTCTCGGTTTTATTCCCTTCTGAAGAAGATATTTAATTGCAAGACCGGCATCATAACATTCCCTCTTCTTTTCTTTACTAATTGCAGGATTTGAAGCCGTATATGGCAACCCGATACCCATTATTTCAATAGCCGATGCCATTGTGTTTGCTGTGAACAAACCGCCGCATGCCCCTGCACCAGGGCAAGATTGTTGAATAATCTGATCATATCTTTCCTGGGTTATTAGCCCCTGATTAAATGCGCTTCTAGCTTGAAATGAACTGACTATGGTTAAATCATCTCCATCCAAATGACCCGGAGCAATTGAGCCGCCGTAAAGCATAAAACCCGGCCGGTTTAATCTTGCTAAAGCTATGACAAATGCAGGCATTTGTTTATCGCATCCTGGTACCCCCACTATTCCGTCATAATGCTCAGCCATAACATGTAATTCAACAAGGTCAGCAATTGCATCTCTTGAAGGTAATGAAGCCCTCATGCCCTCAGTGCCCATTGAAATGCCGTCGCTTACTCCGCTAGCATGAAATGTTCCGCCCACCAAACCGGCATCCCAGACTGATTTTTCCACTATGCTGGCAAGATCATTTAAATGCATGTTGCAGGTGTTGAGCCTAAATCCCGTGCTTAATACTCCAACCTGGGCTTTATTTAAATCTTCAAGTTTTAGTCCTGCCCCTATCAGCATTGAAGTAGCAGCGGGATTGTCAGGATTACCACTAACGAGCCTACTATAGAAATTCAATGGATGCGAATCGTCACTCAAATTTATACACCACTATAAAGTGGAAAGAAAGTTACTTTAAAAATTTCGAACTGACCTATTAATCCACTGATATTTTTGCATTAAGTAATTTTCCCCATGACCAAACACAAGAAGTCAAACTTTCTTTCATGCAAGGAGTTAGTCCGTATTTTGCATCAATTAAATTGTGATAC
>Ga0209542_10002902_pt1 | contig 37656 bp, 44 predicted proteins | sample RifCSPhighO2_01_FD_184028 | JGI IMG/M metagenome (GOLD analysis project Ga0209542, IMG submission 184028) | Soil microbial communities from Rifle, Colorado - Rifle CSP2_plank highO2_0.1 (SPAdes) (version 2) | ecosystem: Environmental > Terrestrial > Deep subsurface > Rock core/Sediment ... | reverse complement strand
TTTATGGCCCTGGGCCGCACCTTGTCTCTGACCTCTGCCATGGCCATGATTGCCCTGGCCCCGCTTTTGGGTATAGTCCTTTCTGCCTACCATTTCAGGTCGTTTTTCAGCTTCAGACTGCCGGAAAAGTCCATAATCAAACCTCTGCTTTCTTTTAGCGGCTGGATGGGCGTTACCCGCGTCTTCTCTTCTATTACCGGCCGTCTGGACGTCCAGCAGATGCTCCTTCTGGCCGGACCTCTTGCTACCGGAAGTTACTCGGTCGCCGCACGCATTGCCTCTTTTTACTCCATAATCATTGGCAGTTTTACCGCCGTTTTGGCACCCAAGTTCGCCGCCGGCAATTCTTTATCCCAGCTCAAATCATTTGTCACCAAAGCCATGTTGGCGATTCTTGGCCTGATGGCCGCGATGGTTCTGGGTATTATTATCGCCAAACCCTTTATCCTGCTGCTTTTTGGTCAAAAAGCCATCGCTTCGGTTTTACCTTTCCAGGCTCTGACAGCAGCGTTTATGCCTTTCGTCGCCAGCACTTTGGCCACAACTATCATTATTTATAATTTGAAAAAACCCAAAGTTCTGGGCTTGCTCACCATTCTGCAACTGGCCTGCGTTTTTACCGGCAACATGTTGTTCATCCCGCGGTTCGGCAGCATCGGTCCCGCCATCACTCTGGGTATCACCAACACCCTCGTCCTGATCATAAGCTCCGCCTACGTCCTCTCCAAATGGCGCTAACATGGCCCTTTGCAAGAGGACCTCTTGCAAACAGCACTATCTGGAGCTTTTTTAAAGCTTGCTCCAACAACTTGTCGTTGCCACGTTTTTTATACCACGTACTGGCTCCTGACGGATGGGGAAGTGGAATAACTTCCAAATCAAAACCTACTGCGCCGTACGGGTCAGCGATAAACTTTTTCCCGACTACATCCACCAATGTCACTTCCTGATTCAAGCAATAAGAAATTGATAATTTTCCAATCGGCACTACAATATCTGGAGAAAAATTTATAATTGTCTTAATTAGTCTGGGTCGCTCTTTTTCAATTTCTTCAACAGTTGGCACCATATGAGAGCCATTTTTAGATCCAGGAAAGTAATCTACCAGAGCCGAATAAAAGAAAAATTTTGTGATCTGATTGTTTGTAATCCCTATGGAATACAGCCAGGAGTTTAAAGCCGGCCAGTCGTGCGGATCTTTTTTAAATCTGGGCATCGCCTGCCCGATAAAAATGGTTCGTTTCATTGTACAATTGTAAACGATTATGAAAGTAGCGATTATTGGCGCTGGATTTGCCGGATTGGGTGCGGCGTATTATTTGTCCAAAGCCGGACACGCTGTTACGGTTTTTGAAAAAGACAACCAGCCCGGCGGCCTCGCGGTCGGCTTTAAAGACCCCAAGTGGGACTGGCCGCTCGAAAAGCATTACCACCACCTATTTACCACAGATACCGTAATCAAAGAACTGGCCGACGAAATCGGCCACCCCATCGATTATTATCGCCCAAAAACCTCCACCTGGATTGATAATATGATTACTCAACTGGACTCGCCGCTTAGCCTGCTTACATTTTCCCACTTATCCATCATCGACCGGCTCCGCACCGCCTTCGCCCTGGCCCTCATGCGCTTTAATCCTATTTATAAACCGTTTGAGTGGTTTACAGCTAAAAAATACATCACAACCTTAATGGGTAATCGACCTTGGAAAAAGCTCTGGGAGCCGTTGTTTATCGGTAAATTCGGTAAGTATGCGGGAGAAGTTTCTGCCGTCTGGTTTTATGGCCGTATCCGCCCCCGCTCAGCATCTTTAGCCTACCCCCGTGGCGGCTTTCTCACTCTGGCCGAATCACTGGAATCGGCCGCTAAAAAAAACGGTGCTAAGTTTATTTACAATAAGTCAGTAAGCAGCTTATCTGAACTCAAAAAATTTGACAAAATAGTTTGCACCCTGCCTACTGCCTTATTTTCCAGGATTTCCGGCTTACATTATCCACCCCTACCTGGCCTCGGGGCAGTCAACCTGGTCCTGGCTCTTAACCAACAATTTCTAACCGACAGCACATACTGGCTGAATATCAATGACAGAAACATGCCTTTTGTTTGTGTCACGGAACATACAAATTTTATTGGCTCGTCTCATTATGGCGGCGATAATTTGCTGTACGTCGGAAACTATCTGCCCTCTGACCATCCCTACTACACATATTCGGATACTCAACTCCTGACTAAATTTCTGCCGTACTTGCGAAAAATAAATCCCGAATTTAACAAAACCTGGATCAGAAAGTCCTGGCTTTGGACCGCCCCATTTGCCCAACCGGTGGTACTGCTTAACCACTACATTCCTCCCATGACCACAAGTATCCCCAATGTTTATCTGGCCAACATCCAGCAGGTTTATCCCTGGGATAGGGGGACTAACGGTGCGATTGAACTGGGCCGTAAAGTGTCGGAATTGATATGTCAAAAATAATTGCCCACAGCTTGGTCCGTAATGAAGAACGCTTCGTCTGGTACTCCATCACTTCGGTATTACACTACGTCGACAAAGTTATGGTTTGGGATACCGGCTCTACTGATAAAACAGTTGAAATTATTAAATTAATTGAATCGCCAAAAATAGAGTTTAAAGAAGTTGGACCAGTGGACGTTGATACATTTACCCAAGTCCGCCAGCAAATGTTAGATTCCACACCGAAAGATTACGACTGGCTGATGATTCTGGACGGCGATGAAATCTGGCCGTCATTCGGCATCAAAGCCGCCATCGACTTCTGCCATTCCCATCCCGAATCGGAGTCTCTGGTTGTCCGTACCCGCAACCTGGTCGGGGATATCTATCACCGGCTGCCGGAATCCTCCGGCCGTTATCACCTGGCCGGACGTACCGGCCATCTCGCTCTCCGATTTATGCACTTAAAAAATCTTCCCGGTCTCCACGCGGCCAAACCCCACGGCCAACTGGGCTACTTTGTCACCGGCGGACACCTTGTCCAAAATCTAAAACCTTCTTTTCTTGATATCTACTATCACCACGCCACTCATCTTTTGCGCTCTCCCGCATCACCGGAGGTACCCAAACGCCAACAGAAATATAAGTATGAAATAGGAGAGAAGGTTTTATTGAGAGACCAACCCCGGTCTTTTTTTATTCCCCGCCCGTCCCCAGTTCCGGACGTAACCTACCCGGCCAGTATTGGTTTCTGGATCATATCCTCTCTGCTCACCCCGCTCCGGAAACTACGCCGGACTCTACTCCCCCTTCCTCATGGATATTAAGCTTGATTATTACCCGACCGCTCGTGCTGCCAGTTTGCATATAGGGGACCATCCTGGACTCAAATACCTCAAAAAAACTGCTTCTCGTTCGGATAAGGTTCTCGATGTGGGTTGCGGAGAAGGCTCCCGCCTGGCCCATATTCTTTCCTTCGGCCGGACGGGGTGGGGGATAGACCTAAATCCCAAGGCAGTCAAACAGGCGAAAAAACAATATCCCCGCCTGCATTTTCGGATCGCCGATGCCGCCAGTTTACCTTTTCCCAATGCAGCATTTGATCTTGTGTATTCCGCATTCGCGATCGAACATTCTCGAGAGCCGCAAAAATTTATTTTGGAAATGATCCGCGTCTGTCGCCGCCATGGCTGTGTGATCATTTTGTGTCCCAACTACGGTGCCCCCAACCGTCGGTCTCCGGTTTCAACAGCCTTCCCTGTTTTAAAACTCTTCCGGGGTCTGATCCGCGATTTTTTTCCAACACACAACCTGAATTGGCAAATGGTCACTCCCCGACATGTTTATGATCGCATAGACGCCGATACTACCTGCGAACCTTATTTAGGTAGTCTGGTTCGTTTTGTGCAAAACCAGCCCCTAACACTCGACCAGGCTTCATCACTATGGGGACTCGAGGTGAAAACAAATAATCCGCGCAAGATTTTATTCAAGTCGTTAGGCCAACTGGGAATATACCCGTTTAAGTTTTGGGGCCCCCAAATCTTTCTAAGCGTACTTAAATAAGCACCACACCGCTCGGAATCCGTCCTTCCAGTTAATCTTTTTCCCCTCGGCGTAGCTTCGGCCGGAGTAAGAGATTCCCACTTCATAAATTCTCCATCCGGCCTTGGCTACTTTAACCGTGAACTCCGGCTCGAAACCGAAACGATTCTCTTTCAAGTCTAATTTATTCGCGACTTCTTTGGTAAATGCCTTGTAGCACGTTTCCATATCCGATAAATTCAAGTTAGTAATAATGTTGGTCAGCAATGTCAAAAAAGCGTTACCCGCAAAATGCCAGAAATACAGCACCCTATGCGGCCGACTGCTGATCAGTCTCGACCCGAAAACCACATCGGCCTTTCCCGTTAGAATAGGCTCCAGCATCAAAGTGTATTCTTTGGGATCGTATTCCAAGTCCGCGTCCTGGATAATAATTACATCCCCCGTTGCCGCCTTTATTCCGTCTCTGACCGCCGCCCCCTTCCCCTCGTTCCTTTTTTTGTCAATTAACTTAATATTTTCGAATTTCAAATTTCGAATTTCGAATTTCGTCCTGTCTGTGGATCCATCATTCACCACAATAATTTCCTTTTTTATTTTCACAGCTGCCACCCGGCGGATCACCTCCTCCACCGTCTTTTCTTCATTGAACACTGGTATAATTACAGACAGCTTCATACATGGCCAAGATCGCAATCTTAAGTCAATATTCCGGCCAAGTATACCGCGGCGCCGAAGTTTTTGCCCAGGAACTTTCTTCCCGTCTTCATGCCCGAATCTATAAACATGCCGGCCAACTTGAACCTGGCACCCAAATTGTTATATCCACAAATGGCCGCCGCGACGTTTTTATTGCCAAAGTCTGGTGTCTTGCTCATGGTGCCAAATTAGTCGTCTCCGGCCAGTCCGGTCCCGGTCTGGACGATCGTCTCAACCTTTACGCCTTTCCCGACACTTTCGTTGCCCTGACATCCCATCAGGCCTTGTGGGCCAAAAAAATTAACCCCTTTGTCAAAGTTGGAGTAATTCCCAACGGTGTGGACCTGCAGCAATTTAATCCCCAAGTACAACCGATCAAAATCGACTTGCCCAAGCCAGTCATTCTCACCGTCGGCGCCAGGAATCCGTCAAAGACCGGTGAAGTCTCCAAGCGCCAGAAATTATTGATTGCCGCTGCCAATAAAATAAATTGTTCAGTTTTGTGCGTGGGTCGGGGAGGGGATTTGGAATTAAAACACAACGATATGCCCGGAGCTTACACCGCTTGCGATTTATTCTCATATCCAACCTCCCCTCGGGAATCGTTTGGCATCGCCATATTGGAAGCCATGGCTTCCGGCTTACCAGTTGTGGCAACTGACGACCCTATCCGCCGCGAAATTGTCGGCAATGCCGGGCTTTTCGTAGACCCGGCGGATACCAATGCTTATGCCACAGCACTCAAAAAAGCCTTATCGCTTAAATGGGGTTCCAAACCCCGTCACCAGGCAGAAAAGTTCTCATGGGACAGTGTGGCCCTAAAATATGACCAACTTATCCGTAGCCTTAATCGCTAGAGATCGGGCGGCTATTTTGCCCCAGTGTCTTGCCTGTGCCAGTCAGGTTTCTGACGACGTAGTCATTGTTACTAATGCCGACCATAAGTTTATAAACTATTCGGACCAAAAAAATTATGCCGTCTCCAAATGTAAACACGACTGGATTCTTTCTCTGGACGCCGATGAGTGGCTGTCATCCGGACTAATACAAGAAATTTCAAATTTAAAATTTCAAACTTCAAATTATTCTGCCTACTCCATGCCCCGGCTGAATTACATTTTCGGCAAACCCATTTATCACTCTGATTGGTCGCCGGAATCGGATAGGCATGTGTGGCTTTTTCGCAAATCAAAATCTACCTGGGTGAACGCTGTCCACGAGCAAGTAAAAGTAAATGGACAAATCGGAAATTTAGTTCACCCCAAAATCCACCAAAACTATCAAACTGTCGAGCAATTTTTAGTCAAAATGAACGACTACACTTCTTTTGAGGCCCAAAACAGAAAATTTGCTTTTCCGTTAGTGTTCATGTATCCGGTTTGGAAATTTGTCAGGCATTATTTTGTTTTCATGGGCTTTCTCGACGGTTGGCACGGCTTATTTTTGAGTTATCTCCAAGCCATTTATGGTTTACAGATTTACGTTAAAGCATGGCAAAAGACAAAATCATCCTGATTCTTATTCTATTTCTCGGTCTCGGGTTGAGACTCGTTAATCTGAACCAAAGCTTTTGGTTGGACGAAGCATCGCAGGCCCAACTGTCAGCCGAATCTCTCTCGTATATCTGGTCTGCCCGCTCCGCCGATTTCCATCCGCCGCTGTTTTATTTTTTGGCCCATTTCTGGCTGCACTTCGGCCGTTCCGAAACCTGGCTCCGCCTTCTCCCGGTCGCCTTCGGCGTGGCCAATATCTACGCCGTATATCTCCTTGGTCAAAAATTAAAATTCGGCGTCTTACCGGCCTTTTTATTGGCAATCGCCCCGTTCCACATTTACTATTCCCAGGAATTCCGCTCGTATTCACTTCTTTGTCTTCTGGGTACCCTGGCCATGTATTTACTGATTTCCCGCCGCTTCTCTCTTTTGGCGCTTGTTAACGTCCTTCTCCTCTATACTCATTATTCCTCCTTTTTTTTAATTTTGTCCCAAGTTGCTTACCTGGTCATTTACGAAAGAAAATTAATAATTAAATTTTTAATGCATAATTCATTATTCCTGCTTCTTTATCTTCCCTGGCTTCCGCAATTTCTCAAACAGTTAAGTTCCGGTGTGAATATCGACACCTATCTTCCCGGCTGGCGCGACGTTTTGAGCATTTCTCTGCTCAAAGCCCTGCCGGTTCTTATCTTCAAACTTGTTGCCGGCCGCATCACCCTCCTTTCCCGGATAATTTACGGGGTTTATATTTCTTTTGTTTTTGCCGTTACTTTTGCCGCCCTTTACCTGGCCAAAAGCGACCACAAACGCCTTTTGTTTATCTGGATTTTTGTTCCCATTTTTACCATGATGGCCGCCTCCCTTTGGTTTCCCCAGACCCAGCCTTTCAGAGTGATTTACGTTCTGCCTGCCATCATTTTCCTCTTTTCATCTGCCGTTTCCCGCTATCCTAAAATATTTATGACCTTCTTTTTATACATATTTGTCTTTGGCGATCTGCTGTACTTTACCCGGCCCCGTCTCCAGCGTGAACAATGGCGTCAGGCCATTTCATTTCTGCGCCAGCAAAACGCTCCGGTGCTGGTTAAATTCCCGGATAAATTCTCTCCTTTTTACTGGTATGCCCCGGATCTACCTGTCACATCGGCCAAACCTCCATACACGGCTCCAAAATTATTTCTTTTGCAATATCTCACCGATCTCACCGATCCGCAGCGTCTCGTGGACCTGTCCCTGCGGGATTCAGGCTACATCAATAACCGGACTTACGATTTCGAGGGTGTCGGTTTTATCGAAGAATACGTCCGCCAATGATCATTTTTATCCAACTGTTTCATTTAGTGATCCTGGGACTGATGAAGTTTTCCGTGCCGCCGGAATTTTTTATTTACCCGTACTTAATTGCCAAAAACTGGCTTCCCTACACCCAGATAATAGACCAGCACTTTCCCGGAATATTTCTTCTTCCCCCGGGAATTACTCCGCAGGCTTACCATATCCTGTTTCTGTTCATTATTCTTATTCAGTCACTCTGGATTTACAAAATTTCCAGATCCCCCGTCGCTGTTGCTTTTTTTGCCGTCTGGCAGCCATTTTTTGCCGGTAATCAACTCTGGATCGACACCCTCCTTCCCTTGTTTACTCTTCCTGCCCTGTATTTTTTTTCTTCTCCCGTAATAGCTGGTCTGCTCCTGGGAACTGCACTTCTTTTCAAACAATCGGTAGTTATTCTTATTTTGGTTGCTATGGCGTTTTCCCGGAAAAAACTTCGATTTCTAATGGCTTCTCTGCTCCCCTTTTTGCTGACAGTTATTTATTTTTGGAGTAGGGGAGCACTGGCCGATTTTTTCTACTGGACCGTCAAATTCAATTTCCTGGTCTATCCCGGTCTGGCCCGCCATTGGCCAACCGTCACCGATCTGCTCAAGCTGTCCCTGCCGGGACTTTTGGCCTGTCTGGCAATTTTGAAAGCCAAAAACCATCGCTTACTTGCCGCTTTTGCCCTTACATCGGTAATCGGAGTCCTTCCGAGATTTGACCTGGTCCATTTTCAGCCGGCAGTCCCCTTCTTTGTTATTTTAGTGAGTCGGCTAAAAGCCGGAAGACTAATCTTACTTGTGAGCATTATCTGGGTCGTTTTCTTCCTGCGCCACCAATTCGGCCCCGGCCGGTACCAGTATTTTGATCAGCAAACTTATGCTCTCGCTTCCCAAATCCGCAAACTGACAGCTCCGGGCGAAAGCATCTTCATTCTGGGCGCCCAGCCGCATCTTTATGTTTTGTCGGATACCGTTCCGTCCGGGTCACTCTTCTCATTCTCTCTGCCCTGGTACTTGCCCCTTTTGGAAAATCGTCTGATCGCATCGCTTCCCGGGTTGGTGGTCGTGGACCACTCCAGCTCCGTTGACGGCCGCCCGCTCTCATCTTACGCCCCCGCCCTGCTAAACTATATCCGGGCCCATTATTTACCCGTTTACCAAATAGGCTCAACCGTCATCTATGAAAATCGCCCTTGACGTTTCGCCCGCTCTCTACGGCACCGGAGTTGCCGACTATACTGTGGAGCTTGCCCGCCGCCTGCCGGTTCTCCAATTCGGCTACTCTCTGCGCCGCCGGCCTGAACTTCAGCGCCTGTTTCCAACCGCCCGCATTTTCCCCTTCCCTCCCACCGGCATGCACTACCTGTGGAACAAACTCCACGTTTTCCCCATAGAAATCCTGGTCGGTCCGGTCGACGTTTATCATTCTTCCGACTGGGCCCAAGCGCCCTCCGGTGCCAAAAAAGTGACCACTATCCACGACCTCGCTCCGTTTTTATACCCAGGTGAAACTTCTCCTGAAATTGTCGCGGCTCACACCGCCCGAATGAAGTGGGTTGTCGAAGAATGCGACAAAATAATCTGCGTTACCCAAAATACCGCCAATGACATGGCAAAACTATTTCCCCAATCCTCTTCCCGTCTCATCGTCATCCCCGAAGCAATGCCCAGCAGATTTTTATTAACTCCCAGTTACAGTTACTCTTACTCTTACATCCTCGCAGTGGGCGCCCGCCAGCCCCGCAAAAATATCGATAGGCTGATTTCCGCCAGCGCGCGCCTTTCAAAAAAACTCATCATTATCGGCGAATCAAATCAAACCAGTCCGGACCCATCCGTGGTTTTTACGGGATATATATCCAACCAGGAATTAGTAAATTACATCGCGTCAGCCTCTTGTTTTGTTTATCCCAGCCTGTATGAAGGCTTCGGATTGCCGATTTTAGGCGCGTTTCATCACCGTGTCCCCGTCACTTGTTCGGATATCTCCGTCTTTCATGAAACCGCCGGTTCCGCCGCCGTCTATTTTGATCCCCTGGATGAACAATCCATGGCCCAAGGCATTACTGATGCCATCAAAAACAAAAAAACACTTGTCGCCGTCGGCACCAAACAACTGGCCAAATTCTCCTGGTCCCACACCGCAAATGAAACAATGAAAGTTTATAAATCATTATGCTGATCGGAATTGATGCCAATGAGGCTAATTTGACCAGTGCCCGCGTGGGCATAAACCAATATGCCTTCGACTTATTGCACGCGTTTTATAATTTAAAAACTGATCACCAATTTGTCATTTATCTAAAAACACCGCCCTTAGATGATTTACCGAAAGAAAAAAAAGATTGGACTTACCGTGTCATTCCTTTTCCCAAGCTCTGGACCCAAACCAGATTACCCTTCGACTTATACACCCACATCCCCAGGCCGGACGTGTTTTTTAGTATGACCCACTACGCTCCTCGCTGGTCGCCAATTCCCACTGTGGTCGCCATTATGGATTTGGGTTTTTTACAAACCCCCGAGCAATTTACCTCCAAGGACTTTAATCAATTAAAGTCCTGGACCGAATATTCGGTCAAACAAGCCTCTCGGATCATTACTATCTCCCAATACACCCAAGGTGATATTTTTAAATATTATGGACGTAACTCAGAAGTTATTTACCCTGGTTATGACCAAAAACTCTTTAAATCCACCCGGAATTTAAAAGTTCTGAAAAAATACAAAGTAACCCAGCCTTATATATTTTTTATCGGTAGTTTGCGGCCAAGTAAAAATATTGAAGGATTGATAAAAGCGTTTCATCAGTCGAAACTACCTCACCAGCTGGTCATCGCCGGTAAAAAGGGCTGGCTATACGGCGAAATATTCAAAACCGTCAAAGACCTCAAGCTCGAAGACCGGGTCATCTTCACCGGTTTCGTTGACGAACCTGACGTCCCGGTGCTTATGGCAAACGCAGAAGCGTTTGTAATGCCCAGCTTTTTCGAAGGCTTCGGTATTCCCGTCCTGGAAGCCATGGCTTGCGGCACACCGGTGGTCGTCTCCCGGATCGCCAGCCTACCCGAAGTAGCCGGCGATGCCGGTATTTACGTCAACCCTCACGATATTGCCTCAATTTCTACCGGCCTGGCTACCGCCATCGGTCCCAAACGGACAGACTTTATCAAGCTCGGTCTGGCCCAAGCCAAAAAATTCTCCTGGTCTTCTTGCGCCAAACAAACTTTGAGAGTTCTGGAATCAGCGATATAATGAATTTGTGATCTACGGAGACAACGTCCATATCAGTTCCAAAGGAATCAGTTTTACTGACAAAGACGGTAAGGAATTGAGCGTAAACAAGGCCTTTTCCAAGGCTTTTGCCCGCTTTCATAACTGGTGGCAGGACACAGTGCTGTTCAAGCTGCATCTGGTCAGCGATCTGGTCCCTTTTTGGTCACTCCGGCGGTTTGCCTTTATCCTGGGCGGGCTAAAAATCGGCCCGGGCTCGACTGTCCATATGGGAGTCCGGTTTTTTAATCCCGCCGGAATTCAAATAGGTGAAGATTCGATTATAGGTTTCCGATCCTTTCTGGACGGCCGGGACAAGCTGGTAATCGGAGACCATGTGGATATCGCGTCAGAGGTCATGATTTACAATTCCGAACACGCCCTTGACTCCGAAGACTTCCATGCCACGAGCGCCCCAGTGGTCATCGGCGACTACGTTTTTATCGGTCCCCGGGCCATCATCCTGCCGGGTGTCAAAATCGGCCGGGGAGCGGTCATTGCCGCCGGGGCGGTCGTCACCAAAGACGTTTCTGACTTTGCCATAGTCGGCGGCGTCCCGGCCAAAGTCATCGGTGAGCGTCAAAACAAGGATCCGCACTACAAGCTCGGCCGGGCCCGTCTCTTCCAGTAATGAAAAGCAAAATATTATTGGTATTTATTGGTATTTATTTACTGATTCCGGTTCCCGGTTTTCCCCAGCCACCGCCCGACTCATTTATATCAAATGAGCCGGCTGACACCGAAAGTGTCTACCGCACCGCGTTTTACACCAATCTTTCCCGGGCTGAAATCATAACTTATTACAAAGGCCAATGGCGCTGGCCGTCTGTTCGGTTGAACCACCCGCCTGAATTCTCATTTGAATATATCCGGGACCAGACCCGGAGCAGTTGGCTGGAAGAGTTTGTCCATCCCTGGAAAGATTCTCTGTACGTCAACGGCTACTATCCTACCAAGCCAGAAGAACAGTTCAACTACAACAACACCCACTACATCGGTAAAATCACTCTCCATTATTTTCCTTCGTTTCCGACCACCCGCCTTACCGTCCTGGCCTTGACTGCACTGTGTGGTTATTTACTGGCCCGCGAATATGTTGGCTAAACTCGTTGCCCTGCTCCTGCTGGTAATCCCGCTGTATCCCAAGTTTCCTATTCTGGGCGTCTCCGGCACGTTTGTTTCCGTCCGTCTCGAGGACTTTCTCATCGCCGCCGTTGTCTTCATCTGCCTTCTGCGCAAACCGTCCCTGTCTTCCCGTCCCATCCTGCTTTATCTGCTTATTGGTCTCGTGTCGGTCTTTTCCGCCGTTGTCCTGACTAAATCCGCAGCGCTCAGCCAGGGACTGCTTCATTTTGCCCGCCGGGTTGAATATATGTCCCTGTTTTTCGTGGGCTTTTCATTTCTCAAGTCTTTATCTCAATTATCTTTTCTTATCCGGACAATCTTAGCTACTTCTCTTCTGGTTGCCCTTTACGGCCTGGGCCAGCAATTTTTGAGTTTTCCGGTTATTACCACAACCAACAGCGAGTTTTCCAAAGGTCTAACCCTGACACTTGGCCCGGGCGCCCGTATCAACTCCACCTTTGCAGGCCACTACGACTTGGCCGCCTATACAGTTTTTCCTCTTCTTCTCATTCTCGGCCTCATTTCACTTCCCACTACTAAATACAAACCAGCTCTTTTGTTTCTTGGTATCTTGGTCTATTGGTCATTATTATTGTCAGCATCTCGTGTTACTTTTGCCGCATTTTATCTGGCAGCTTTCACCTTTGTTTGGCTGATCGGTAAAAGAGTCTGGATACCGCTCCTTGTGATTTTGGCCCTGTTCAGCGTCCTGGTTTCACCGCAGTTGGCCGGCCGCTACCGCCAGCTTCTCTTTCCTTCTGCCCACGCCCAGGTCCCCGTGGACGAGCAAACCGCCGATGCCCTGGTGCCGGTGGCCGAAGACCGCTCATTCAACATCCGGCTCAAGGCCGAATGGCCCAGAGCAATTCGCGCCTTCCTTAAAAATCCAATTTTAGGGACCGGTTATTCCTCCGTCGGTTTGGCTGTTGACAACGATTACCTGCGGGCCCTGGCCGAAACCGGAGTTCTCGGACTTCTTGCCTTTCTTTTTATTATCATCAGATTTCTAAAAACTACTCCCCGGTTCCACCCCTCGCTTGAATCAATTTTTATCCTCTCTGTCACTCTGTCACTCTGCAGCCTGTTACTCAATGCTCTATTCATAGACGTCTTCGAAGCCTCCAAAATCGCCCTCCTCACCTGGCTCCTCCTTGGGTTAGCGGAAAAGGTTAAAATACTAACCAAGTATGGGTAGCTTTGTAGAAATTAACGATACGCTTCAATTAAATATAGAGCAGGGATTTCCCGCTGAACTTGATTTTGATACCCACAAAAATAAACAATTCAAAGCAAAAGATTTCGCTAATAGAATTTTTATATTCAAAAATAAATCTAAAATAAGATTATATAAATCTCCGCCTGTAAGAAATTTTCTTGTCCAAAATATAAATGGGAAATGGTTGTACTGGGGGCTAGTCCACGTTACAGAAGTAACGCACGATTACATTAACCAAACTACCTCTGGTAAGTTCAAGATAATTTATATTTACACCCCGGAAGAAATGAAAATTGCCAACCAACTAATCGATCGAAACGAAGAAACTGATTATTTTAATTAAAAAACCCGGTATAAACCGGGTCAACTGACGCAGGGTATTCGCTTTTCAGCAAAATCGGCGGGTCACCGTCCTTTGTCCCTGCCAGCTTGTTAAAATGATTGTATCATTATGAAACCGAAAATTCAATACCTACTCCTGGCAATAATTCTGGTTCTGGGGTTTGTGGTCAGGCTGTACAAGATCAACAATCCCGTTGCGGACTGGCACTCCTGGCGCCAGGCGGACACCGCCATGGTCACCAGGAATTTCGTCCGCCTCGGGGTGGATATTTTGCATCCCCGCTTCGACGACTTTTCCGACACCTCCGGTCACGGCCTGTTCAATCCCCAAGGATACAGGTTTGTAGAGTTTCCTATCTTCAACATAATTCATTATTCACTCTTCATGCTTCACCTCGGAGGCTCACTGGAACTCTGGGGCAGGTTAACATCAGTCTTTGCCGCCCTCGTTTCCGGAACATTATTATTTTTTATTGTCAAAAGACGCACCAACCCCGCGATAGGCCTGTTATCAGCCTTTTTCTATCTGCTCCTGCCGTTCAACATCTACTTTACCCGCGTCATTCTTCCCGACCCCCTTATGGTCACCCTATTTCTAGCAGCTCTGTTTTTTAATGACCGAAAAAATAAAATTCTCTCACTCGCGTTCGGAGCTTTGGCCGTCCTGGTGAAGCCCGTAGCAATTTTCTTTCTACTGCCCGCCACATGGGAGCTACTAAAAAGTCTCAAGTTGAAGTCTTTCATAATTCTTAATTCATTATTCATAATTCCGTTTATACTTTGGCGTGCCTGGTCCCATCTTTATCCCATGGGTATTCCCGGCAGTATCTGGCTGTTAAACGGCGATGGCATCCGTTTCCGCCCGGCCTTCTTCCGCTGGATCTTCGGTGAGAGGATAGCAGTTCTCATTTTGGGCAAGTGGGGCCTCTGGCCATTTTTGACCGGCGCTTTTTCCACTCTGGGCAACTTTGGCCCGTGGGTAATTTCCGCTCTGTTATATTTATTTGTTTTTGCTACCGGCAACGTCCGCCACGATTATTATCAAATTCCCGTTATTCCCATAATTTCCATCTTAGTGGCCATAGGCTCTTGGCATTTATGGCACGCCGCAACCCGCACCTGGCTAAACCGCATCGTTTTAATATTCTCTCTCGTCATCATGTTCGGTGTCTCCTGGTATGACATTAAAGGCCTGTATCAAATAAACAACGGTTCGATATTAATGGCCGGCGACGCGGTAGACAAATTATTGCCAAAAGACGCTCTGGTGGTCGCACCTTACAATGGCGACACCGCTTTTCTCTATGCCACCAAGCGCCGCGGCTTCACCCACCTGCCCATGCCCATTAAAGACCTCAAGGACCGATACAATATCCAATATTATGTTTCCGTTACGTATGACAGCGACACCCGGGCCATCATGGACCAGTACACAGTCCTGGAAGAAAAACCGGAGTACGTCATCATCAAGCTCGACGAGCGCCCCGACTACTGGCAGCGTAAAACCCAACTCACCCCATGAACATCCTGATGCTTACCCCCTATCTGCCTTTCCCGCTACTTTCTGGTGGACAAATCCGTTCCTACAATCTCATCAAAAACTTGAGCGCTAAACACGACATTACGTTATTTGCATTAATTAAAGATGAGGCTGAAAAAAAATATCTTCCCGAATTGTCAAAATATTGCAGAAAAATAGAAGTTTTTAAACGCACTTTTTCCCCATGGCACCCTAAAAACATTCTCCGGGCCGGCTTCAGTCTCTATCCTTTTTTGGTGACCAGGAATCTGGTGAGCGGCACTAAAGAAGCCGTTGAAAAAGAAATTCAAGAGAACCACTACGACCTCATTCACGCCGAGACATTTTATATGATGCCCAACATCCCCAAAAACCCCATTCCCGTTATTTTGGTCGAGCAGACGATCGAGTATTTGGGTTACCAAAGCTACGCGGACAAAAGTAACAGACCTTTTCTCAAACCCCTTTTTGCCATAGATATTCTAAAAATCAAACTCTGGGAGAAACATTACTGGGAAAGTTGCAATTTTCTTATCACCATGAGCGAAGACGACAAACAATTCATAAAATCAGTTGCCCCAAATGTAAAAAACATCGACGTAGTAGCTAACGGTGTGGACGTCAATTGGTTTAATCAAACTAGAAAAAAATTGCCAGAAAATCCTACCATACTATTCGTTGGAACTTTTAAATGGTTACCGAATTCAGAAGCGGTTGATTTTTTAGTAAACGAAGTCTGGCCGCTAATTAAAATAAAGATGCCCCTAGCTTCCCTGTTGATTGTTGGCAATAGTCCCACCGCAAAAGCTCTCTCCTACCAACAGTCGGACCCATCCATTACTGTTACCGGAGGCATTCCAGACATTCGCGATGCTTACGCTAAAGCCCACGTGCTTCTTGCCCCTGTTTTTAGCGGAAAAGGAACCCGCTACAAAATTTTGGAAGCCATGGCGACGGGTACTCCTGCTATCGGAACAAAAATCGCATTAGAAGGGTTAGACATCACGCCCGGCAAACAGGCTATAGTTGCCAACTCTGCCCAGGATATGGCCAATTCGGTTTACAAAGTTGTGTCCGATGTCAAACTTCAAAAAAGGCTTGCCGAAGCGGGAAAAGAGTTTGTAGCCAAAAAATATGACTGGAAAACAATATCACAAAAACTTGACGGCATTTACCGCCAGGTGGCTAGTTTATGAAAACCTTGTCCATAATCATCCTTAGCTACAACATAAAAAAACTGCTGGTAGATTGTCTGGCTTCTCTTCCCAAACACAAGGATTGGGAAGTGATGGTTGTGGACAACGCCTCTACCGACGGCAGCGCGGATCTTGCCACCATTAATAATAAAATAAATCTCGGTTTCGCCGCCGGTAACAACAAAGCCATAAAACAATCAACAAGCGATTATGTTTTGCTACTAAATCCCGATACCATCGTTTATCCCAAAACTATCGAAACTGTTTTGACATACATGCAATCCCATCCCGACGTCGGTGCTGCCACCTGCCGCGTTGAGCTTCCGGACGGTTCCCTCGATTACTCCTGTCACCGGGGCTTCCCTAATCCATGGAATTCCCTACTGCACTTTCTAAATATTAGCTCATCATATTCCACAAAAAATATTCCCAGTACAATCCACGAGATCGATGCTCTCACTGGGGCTTTTGCCCTGGTCAGGCGGACAGCCGGGAACCAAGTGGATTGGCTGGACGAAGATTATTTCTGGAACGGAGAAGATATCGACTTTTGTTACAAATTAAAAGAGGCCGGCTGGAAAATTATGTATCTTCCGGATGTCAAAATAACCCATTTCAAGGGCTCCTCCGCCAAAGCCACCAAGGACACCCGTCTTAAATGGGCTCTCAACTCCACCCAAGTAATGGAATTGTTTTACAAAAAACACCTCGCGTCCAAATATCCATTTTTTGTCAATTGGTTAGTCTATCTTGGCATCAATATTGTAAACATCAAGCGAAAACTTAGCGCCTAGGACTTATTCGTCGCGACGATGAATGCGGTAAACTGTAGAGCTTTCGATTTCCAAGTCTATACCCAATGCCTTAAATGTCCTATTAATCCAACTGACTGCGCTTGACGCGCTTTTTCGTGGATCTGAAGTATCATCAAAAACCTCAGCCATTTCTTCTAAGTTAACCGAATTGTTATTGTGCCGGGTGAACACACTCCATATCCGGCGTGCCCGAATGGGCTTGCGGCGGGGTTGTCCGCCGTAGCCAGCTTGCTGTTCGTCTATGACACATTGAAAAGCAGACGCGATTTCCTCAGCAGAAACATGTTCCGCATCAGGTTTTCTGGGTTCTCGTTCAGTCATTTGGCAACATTCTCAAGAAGACGTGATTCTTCCATAGCCCGTAACCGGAAATCAATTCGTCTATCAAATACTTCTGCCATTGCGATATCCCCTTTATCTGACATCCTTTTTCGGGCGATTGTGAAGATTTCTAGTAAAGCTTCATGACTGATATATTCAAACCGGTCCTTAGGACAACGATACCCGGCTGCACGTCCCACATGTATGGTCACATCACCTTCCCACCGATAATTAACATAAGCCTTTACCGTTGGTTGATCGCAAACTAAGCACTTAATTCCGCCAGGAATATCATCAAGGGTTGTCCGTGGGGAAATTTCTTCGACAGGGGCTTTGTGCTCTCTTTCGGGATCAGCCATAGTCGAAAAGAGTGTACTAGGAATATAATGATTATGCAATTATGAAGACTATTTGCATTGACGCCAGGTTTTGGGGGATTAAAGATACCGGTATCGGCCGGTACACCGAAAATTTAATCGACAATCTTCAGGTCGATAAAAATACCAAGTTAGTCTTGCTTGTATCCCCGCAAACGGCAAAAGAACCTAAACTTGCAAAATACGAAAAATACATTATCCATAACCACCCTTACACTCTCCGGTCTTTGATCGAAACCCACTTGGCTTTGTTTAAAATCAATCCGGATTTATTTCATGCCACCAATCTATCCGTCCCCGTTTTCTGGCCGGGCAAAATAATTGTCACCATCCACGATTTAATAAAACACTATTCCCGCGGCCTGGCTAACACCACCCGCAGCCCGGCTATCTACTGGCTGAAATATCTTGAGTATTTAATGCTCATCAATGTTGCCATTCGCCGTGCGTCCCACATTATCGTCCCCGCAAACTATTGGAAAGACGTCTTAATAAAAAAATACAATTTACCGGAAAGCAAAATCAGCGTTACTTACGAAGGGTGCTCTTTATAATGACGAAGCCGTTTTTAGTATACACAGGAAATCTTTACCCTCACAAAAATGTCGGAGTTCTAATTAAAGCTGCAGAGAAATTAAAGATTAATGTTGCCATTGTTTGCGCCCGCTCCATTTTTGAAAAACGTTTGCCCGTTTCCCCCTATGCACATTTCCTCGGACGGTTGTCTGATGGGGAATTAGCCGAGTTGCACCACGAAGCCTCCGCTTTCATCTTTCCGTCCCTAATCGAAGGATTTGGGCTCCCCGGTCTGGAAGCCATGGCTGTCGGACTCCCGGTAATCGCCGCCAGAGCCTCATGTCTTCCGGAAATCTATGGTGATGCCGCCCTCTATTTCGATCCCTACAGTGCCGACGATCTCGTCGCCAAAATTCAACTTCTGTTATCAGACGAAAAATTGCGCTCTTCACTCATCGCCAAGGGTCTCAAGCAGGCAAAAAAATACTCCTGGCGTAAAATGGCCACCCAAACCTGGGATATTTATCAAAAAGTTTTATCTTCATAACTACCATACTACAGAGTATGGTAAATAAGAATGAATCATAAGCTTGAAATAATCAAAGTGTCAAAGGTGCTGTGTCAAAAAATGTTCGAAGTAGTTGAGAAGAGTTTAATAAATTGTTATCCCAAGCCCAACAAAGTTTCTGCGGCAGTTTTGACCAAGCCTGGAAATATTTACCCCGGGGTCTCGTATCACACTGACATCATGGCATTAACCATGCATGCCGAGGCCACCGCCCTTGCCCACACTGCCATTCATGGAGAAAAGGAAATAATTGCCATAACGGGCCCAAATTGTCATGCATGCAAACAGTTAATTTGGGAGAATGCAGTAAAAAGCGGTATTGATATTCAAGTAGTTTTCAAAGAAAAATCCAGGTTCAAAATCGTCCCTATTTCAAAAATGATGTTATTCCCCTGGCCATGAAGAAAAAAATAACCCAAAGTCACAAATCTTCAGTGGAGGTTGATATTAGCGGGCGGGTAGAGGACACATCAACTGATACGATTTTTGCGTTCTCGAATTCTGATCAATATAAATTAAAACTTTCAAAAAAGGTTAAGAGGGAATGTATTTTGCTCTTACGAAAACTCGGAAAACATGGAAAAACTTTCTATCTTCAAATCTATTGCTGTGGATTATATTTTTTATTAAAAAACTCAATTGATAAAGTTTCGCTAATTACGTTAGACGAAGAGTATAGGGGCAGAGATAAAGATGTCAAAAGAATTACACTAGGATATTTCTTTCGAAAAAATAAAGACATCTCTCCTGATAAAATTAGGTTTGAACTTATTGGTCGCAAATCGCCCGCTCATTTTGCTGCTTTTACTTGTCACCAAGGCAGAACAAAAGCCGACGGATCAATAACAACACTTGAAATACTTAAGATAATGTTAAGTCCTCTTGAGTTAAAGATAACAAAAAAAGATCGGGGGCTGCCTCTCGGCAGGTAAACTTGGGGCTCAGACGGTTTTTACCCGAACGATTGCCAAGTCACCCGATCTAGTATCCAAATACTATCACACAATGACTGATTTGTCAAAACTAAAAGTTGCACTAATTTACGACCGGGTGAATAAGTGGGGCGGGGCGGAAAGGGTTTTGTTGGCTCTGCATGACCTGTTTCCCCAAGCCCCGCTGTATACCGCCGTTTACAATCCCAAAACTGCCGACTGGGCCAAAGTCTTTCCCGAAGTCATCCCCACTTTCCTGCAGAGCCTGCCCTTCGCCAAGTCCAATCATGAGCTCTACCCCTGGCTCACCCCTCTGGCCTTTGAATCCCTGAATTTTGACAAGTACGATGCGGTAATCTCTGTTACTTCTGCCGATGCCAAGGGTATCATCACCAAGCCGGGAACCTTTCATCTCTGTTATTGCCTGACGCCCACCCGGTATCTCTGGAGCCACGAGCAACTTTATCGGCGTCAGGTGTCATCGGTGTACTATCCTGTCTTTAATTATTTGAAGTCCTGGGATCAGGTAGCCTGCAAACGGCCAGATTCTTACGTCGCCATTTCCCAAACAGTCCAAAACCGTATTTCAACATACTATCATCATCTTTCATCACTCGTCTACCCACCGGTAGACATTGACGTTTACTCATCCCCACAACCGCCCCCGACTATAAAAGATTTTTTTCTATATGTTGGCCGTCTGGTATTTCATAAGCAACCGGAATTGGTTATCCGGGCGTTCAATCAAATCAATTTGCCCCTGGTAGTTATCGGAACCGGAAAAGAAGAAAAAAAGCTGAAAAAATTAGCCAGGTCCCACATTCATTTTGCCGGTTTGGTTTCACAGGAATCGCTAATCGCTCATTATCAGCAAGCCCGGGCGGTAATTTATTTTCACGAAGAAGACTTTGGCCTGATACCGGTCGAAGCCCATGCTTCGGGTAAGCCGGTTATAGCTCTAAACCGGGGGGGCGCGGGCGAGATCGTTATTCATGGCCAAACCGGTATATTAATAAATGAAAATTCTGAAGAAGCGCTTAAAAAAGCCGTCGGGGATTTCTCTACTTATTCTTTTGATCCCGAATTTATCAAATCCCGCGCCCGCAATTTTTCCCTCGAGAGATTCAAACAGGAATTTGTTAAAGTATTCACGTCCGAGTGGACCAAGTACAAAAACCCAAGCACATGATTCCGGTAATAATTTGCGGCGGCTTCGGTACCAAGCTATGGCCGATCAGCCGCCGGCACATGCCCAAACAGTTTCTCCCCTTAATCGGGGGCAAATCCCTGTTGCAGGTTAATTTCGAATCGTTGAGGCTTAAGTTTGCTCCACGGGAAATATATATCTCGGTCAATGAAGAACAAGCACGGATAGTCAGGGAACAAATACCGGAACTCCCGTCCCAAAACTATATTCTGGAGCCGGAAATGCGAAACCAAGGCCCGGCCACCGGTTTGATTGCAGCCACTTTGCTGAAATTGGGCCATGCAGACGAACCTTTCATGGTGGTCCAGGTGGATGACCTTCGCGAACCTACCGAAGAATTTCTCAAAATGTTAGACGTTTGTGACCGGTTGGCCAGGACTGAAACTAAATACATAACAGGGGGGTTCAAGCCGGATCATCTCATCCCGGGGGTGGACTATCTGGTGAAAGGGGAAAAAATCAGTCAGGACGGTGAAATCGGGGTTTTCAAAGTAGCTAAATATCTCTGGAGAAAATCGGTTGACGAAATCGAGTCCCTGATGAAAGAGGGATCGTTGCTTGTCCACACCAACCACTCATGTATGACCCCGAAAAACTTTATGGCTATGCTCAAAACATACCGGACGGATTGGTTTGAACCACTGATGAATATTATTGACGGCGGAGATATCAAAACTGAATACTCCAAAATGGCCCCTGGTCCGGTTGAAGAAGTCACTGAGCTGGTTTACGCTAAAGGTGAATCTTTGGTCGTTGAAATACCCTTTACATGGATAGATATTGGTACTTGGAAATCCTTAAGTGATTATGTCAAAAACCAAGGTCACTATCACCCTTCTACAAACATCATAGAACTGGAGGGCAAAGATAATTTTGTCCAAGTTTCCGACGTCAATAAAGTAGTTGCCTTAGTGGGTGTCAGCAATGTAGCCGTTATTGATACTCCCGGTGGGTTGTTGGTCTGCTCACTGGACCAAAGCGGCAGAGTTAATGAAGTAGTGAAAATTATTGAATCCAAAGGCTTAAAAGCCCTATAAAAATATGACTTCCTATTCGGTGTTCAAACGGCTCATGGATATCTTTTTAGCCTTCGCGCTTGGAATACTATTTCTTCCGGTCTGCATCATTACAGCATTGGCAATCAAGCTCGAAACTCCAGAAGGCCCGATTTTTGCTGACCAACCCTTGCGTGTGGGAAAGGGAGGTAAGCTTTTCAGACATCTTAAATTTCGTTCTATGATCCCTAACGCCCATCGACTAATGCAAACCGATCCCAAGTTTAAATCTCTTTATGCAGAATACAAAAGTAATAGCTATAAAGTTCGTAACGATCCCAGAATAACCAAAGTAGGAAAGTTTATTCGTAAATACTCAATTGATGAAGTTCCTCAATTCATAAATGTCCTGAAAGGAGAGATGAGTTTGATCGGACCTCGTCCCTATTTTCCGGACGAACTTGAAGAGCAACAGCGGAAGTATCCTTACACCAAAGAATATGTCAAAAATACGCTCACTGTTCGGCCGGGAATCACAGGACAGTGGCAGGTAACAGGAAGAAGCGACATTAACTTTGACAAGCGCATCGGATTGGATGCCCAATATGCGCATATTATTTCAAACTCCTTCGCCAAGGCCATATGGTATGATTTAAAGATTCTTTTCAAAACTCCTTTTGCCATGTTATCCGCAAAAGGTGCCGTCTGATTATGCCCGATGAACTGTTGCACTCACTCAAAGATTTAGACACCGATTCTCCCAAACCCAAAACACTCCCCAAATTATTGGGTATCATTGGAGTCGTTGTTTTGGTTATCTGCGCCTTCGCCTTCTTCGCCGTTTTTCTTCCCGGTAAAAAACTCATTGCTTCACTTACCCAATTGGAAACCGTTGCCAATGGGGTTTCCGACCAGGTCAAAAATCAGGACTTACCCGGGACTAAAAGCCAGTTGGAGCAGGTTAAGACCCAGCTGGATAAAGTCAAATCCGATTTTTCCGCCTTTTCCTGGGTCGGTTTTATTCCTTTTGCAAATAGTTATTATCGCGACGGCAATCATGTCTTCGTTGCGGCCGACGAGTTGTTGACCGCCGGCAACCTTACAATTGATGCAATTGCCCCCTACGCAGATGTCATTGGTCTCAAAGGTCTGACCGGTACTGGCGACGGAGCCAAAACTGCTGAAGATCGGATCAATTTTATCATTAATACTCTGGACAAAATAAAGCCCCAACTCACCCAAATCGGCTCTCATCTGGACACCGCCCGGAAGGAAATGGATCAGGTCAACCCTGCCCGCTACCCCAAGAAGTATTCTCCTCAACTGGTATCAGCCATCTCGCTTCTGGATCAGGCGGATACCCTGGTCAACGACGCTAAGCCTCTCCTTGAATCAGCTCCGTTCATGCTGGGCATCGAATCGGTCCGCAAATACCTGGTTTTGTTTCAAAATGACGCGGAGCTTCGCCCCACCGGCGGTTTCATCACCGCTTATGCCATAATCCAGGTCGACAAAGGCAAGATCAGCCTCATCCAATCCAACGACATCTACACCCTGGACGAAAAGTTTACCAAGAACATTCCCGCCCCCGAACCCATCAAAAAATACCTGCCCAAAGTTCCATATTGGAACCTGCGTGATCAAAACTTGTCACCCGATTTCAAAATCTCCATGGACACTTTCCACCCCAATTATCTGCTGACAAAATCTCCGAAAATAGATGGAATTATCGCCGTAGACACTCAACTGCTGGTTGACCTGCTCAAAGTTACCGGTCCCATCGGCGTCCCGGGATTCGGCAATTACAGTGCCGAAAACGACAGCCGCTGTAACTGTCCCCAGGTCTTTTACGAACTGGAAAAATTTGCCGACCAGGAAGGGCCTGTTGTTTGGGACTCTATTTCCGGAAATATTGTTTTCGCTCCGCGAAATTACGGCAACCGCAAATCTTTCATCGGTCCGATGATGCATTCGGTTCTGGCCAACGTTATGGCCCAACCCAAGTCCAGAATGGGGGATCTGTTCAATACAGTTTTCTCCTCCATAAACGCCAAACACGTCCAATTCTATTTCGTCGATTCCACTGTCCAGCAGGCCGCCGAAAGCTTCAATTTGGCCGGCCGCGTCCGCGACTATACCGGGGACTATCTGCTGGTCGTCGATACCAATTTCGCCGGTGCCAAGACCAATGCCTGGGTGACCTATACTGCCGATCAGAAAATAGAAATCTCGGGAGACGGAACGGTTACCAAAACCCTCACCCTGACCTACAAAAACCCCCAACAATACTTTTCCGAAGCAGGCACAAATCTTAAGTTAAACGGTATCTTCCGTGACTGGCTGCGCGTTTACGTTCCCAAGGGTAGTAAATTATTAGAGTCCAAGGGCTTTGAGACCGGCGACAAAACTTCCGAGGATCTGGGTAAAACCGTTTTCGAGGGTTTCTTTACTCTCACCCCCCAGAATGTCAAAACCATCACCTTCAAATATGAATTGCCGGATAAAATCAAATCCCCGTATAAAATCCTCATCCAGAAGCAAGCCGGTTCCAAATCATTCCCGTACACTATCACCATCAACAATCGCTCCCACCCCGAGCTCCTTCTCTCCGCGGACAAAGAGTTATCATTAGGATACTGATGAATTCCTACACCGATGAAGGTATTGTCATCAAACGTTCCAATATCGGCGAAGCAGGCAAGCTGATAACTATTTTTTCCAAAAACCACGGTAAAATAACAGCCATAGCCAAAGGCTTGCGCAAACCCACATCCAAACGCGCCGGCCTACTGGAACTGTTTAATCTGGTTAAATTCCACGCCGTCCAGGGCAGGGGAGAACTGGACACACTGACCGAAGTCCAGCTTATTGATTCTTTTTCATCCTGGCGCAAACACCTCGGCCGCGTCACCCTGGCCTATCAGCTGGCCGAAGTCATAGACAAACTCACCCCTGATCATCAGCCTCACCCGGAAATCTTTGAAATTCTCTCCGGCTCACTGTCTCAAATCTCAAAATATGGCTCTGACTGGTCATTAAAAATTAAAAATTTAAAATTAAAAATTCTTCGCGAATTAGGCTACTGGCCGGAAGACAGAGAATTTTTAGAAGACATCGACACTCATATTGAACAACTCATCAACCGCCCGCTCCATTCCCCCAAACTCCTCTCCAAACTCAAATAAATTTGACAAACTAAACACAAAGTTATATATTCCCTCTCAACTATGGGATTTGATAGAGAAAAAGAAATCACTGAAACAAGCGTAGGATTTTTCTCCAATCGTCTTCGGAAAGTTTGTTTTCATGAACTTAATCCAGTTCAAGTTAGAGTAAAAATTACCGCCGAGGTGAGAGACGCCGCAGCTTTTGGGGCTGGCCCAGCAGGAAGTCCAGAAGAGGAAGTTGTGGATCAGCAGGAAAAGATGGTTGTTCATATTGCTGCTCACAGAAGAGAAGATATAGCGGTCTCTACCGTGTTGGCAAGAAGAAATGCGCTGAAAACATTAGAGGAGTCGCAAACAGGTTCGTGAGTGTAGACGAAGCTGAAACTCAGTTACGACAAGCAGACGAAGAATTAAAGAACGCAGCTACCGCAGTAAATTCCACCGACGAGACCTTGGCCTTCTGTATTCAAGGTCATCATTGAATTCAAAATACAAAAACTCCTCTCCAAACTCAGGTGATTTAGGACTGTGCGTCTAATACGCCTAACAAAATTCCCGGAACATCAGACAGCCTTGCTAACCGCAAAGCATCAAGCAGGACCTGTTCACTCTTTGAAGGTAAAATATTTTCTCCAATGTCACGACAGCAAACCCTGGTTCCGTCCCCACCCAGTCACAATCCTTTTTGATATAGTTCAGGCATCCCAACCCAGCTTTTTTCTACAGCTTCTGCAAAAACACAACCCGCCATTGTCAACATACTAACAAAAACTTTGTCAAAATCAAGCCATAGACCTAATGGAAAAAATTGTGGCTATGGTTAATATGTAAAGACAGTTTTGAAGTTTTCGAAGCAAACTTTGATTTTTTCTAAACAGTCCAATCTGCCCAGAAGTGGTGGGACAAAATTATCATTCAAAAATCCCAGCCTAATATTGCTTTCCCATTCTCCCAGTTTTATTTTCCACAACCCTTTCAGTACATAAACCAGTTGTTTACCTCCCACCCCGCTAGTATAAAGACGGTTACAATCCTTTTTAATATCCACCCCCAGTTTCGAATATAACCACAAGGGCAGTAATGTATAATCCGCGCCGGTATCAACAATCATCTTCACTGGAATCCAATTTTTTAGTTCATTGGACCAGAAGTTAATATCTGCCACAGGCCTTCTTATACTCCCAAACACTCCCGTCTCCTGAAGTTCAAACGGGAAGCTTATTTGCATACCAAAATCAATGCCTGTGCCTTCGGTACAAATGTTACAGTTGGAACCGTTCCGGTATCCTTTAACAGTTTATCAAACAACCGTGAGGCTTCTCTCGCCGTTTTTACAGCGTACACGTTCCGTTTTACCATCAAAATATGCTTGCCCTGATATTTTGGATTTGAAAATAGAGACTTTACTTTTTCCATAAAACAATGATAACATGATTAGCAAGGCGAAGATCCAAAAGGGCATTTGGGGAGCCTGACCAAAGTCAGTAAATGAGAAGCAATTAGGGTGGAACCACGAGTTAACCAACTCGTCCCTTACAACAGGACGAGTTTTTTTGTGCAGTGAAGCCAATGGCATGGCAGAGCCAATCTCGTTCAAAAAAGCGCTGTTTGCGCAGTGGATTACATCGCAGACAGAATAAGGGTGGAACCGCGCGGCGTCCTAGACACCTCGTCCCTGCTTAAGTAATTAAGCAGGAAAGGGGATGAATAGAATGCCCGAAAAACAAAAAAATTCTCAATATGAACATGTTTACAAAACCTGGCGCTATCTGATGATGGCAGCTTGTGCCTGGATAGGTCTAAACATGTTATTCAATGCCTACGACCAGGCCTGCGAGAGTAATTTATTACCTCGCGAATGGTGTAAGTGGAGCACAATTCAACCGGTTCAGCCGGAAGCAATACCGACTCCACTGCCACCAATTCAGTATTAGTTTCTCATCTCGCCGTTCTAGGCTGCGAGATGTACAATCAACATATGGACCTTATGGACAAAATCGTTAGCTTGTGTAAAAGACGGGGATTTGTGTACCCTGGCTCCGAAATCTACGGAGGTTTGCAGGGCTTCTGGGACTATGGCCCGCTGGGAGTCGAGCTCAAAAACAATATCAAAAAAGAGTGGTGGAAATCGATGGTCTACCAAAGAAACGATGTAGTCGGGCTGGACGCCGCCATCATTATGAATCCCACCGTCTGGGAAGCCTCCGGTCACACCCAAGCCTTCACCGATCCGCTCGTCGAATGCAAATCCTGCCATCATCGCTTCCGCGCCGATCAACTAGTCGGAAGCCAATGCCCTGATTGCGATGGCCAGCTCACCGAAGCCAAAACTTTCAATCTTCTCACAGAAGTTTTTCTCGGCTCCACTGAACCCAAGATGAAAGCCTACCTGCGGGGAGAAATAACTCAAGGTGTTTTTGTGAATTTCAAAAATGTAGTTGATTCTTCACGGGTGGAAATTCCCTTTGGTATCGCCCAGGTCGGAAAAGCCTTCAGAAATGAAATAACCCCCGGTAACTTTACGTTTAGAAGCCGTGAGTTTGAACAAATGGAATTGGAATTTTTCATCGAGCCCAAGGACGAGGAGGCTGCCAAATGGTTTAGCTACTGGAAAGACCAGCGGTTAAATTGGTATGTAAATTTGGGTATTAATAAGCAGAATTTAAGATTTAGAGAACACGCTCCCGATGAGCGCGCTCACTACGCTCGGGCAGCGGAAGACATTGAATACAATTCGCCCTTCGGCTGGAAAGAATTCGAAGGTATCCACCACCGCGGTGACTGGGATTTGTCCCGGCACAAGCTGACTTACAAAGATTACACTCCTTGGGTTATCGAAACTTCGGGTGGAGTCGATCGCGCCACATTATTCTTTCTGCTTGATTCCTACTCCGAAGTGGGGGACAGGGTAGTTCTCAAACTCCACCCCAAACTCGCTCCTTACAAAGTCGCCGTTTTCCCACTGGTTTCCAACAAAGAGAACATCGTTAATAAGGCGAGAGAAATTTACCAGTTACTGAAACCAGTTACAGTTACTACTTGGGACGACCGGGGCAACATCGGTAAAAGATATTACGCCCAGGACGAGATCGGCACGCCCTGGTGCGTTACGGTTGACTACCAGACTCTGGAAGACGGCACGGTCACCGTCCGCGACCGGGATTCGGCCCAGCAGGAACGTGTTTCCGCCTCCCAACTTGACTCTTACTTTGCCTCGAAGTTAAACTAAACCGTGCAGAAAAAACTAATTATTGGAGTTACACTCTTAGTCGTCGGAATCGGCATTTTTTTAGTTTTTCGTAACCGAGCACCGAAAACCGAAAACCAAACACCTACTCCGACTCCGGGCATCGCGCAGCAGCTTACCCCCGACCAATACCCCAAAGTCAGTCTCGATTTCAGCTCCGACGCCCACTATGCGACGGTTAATATCACAAATATACACGCGGATCAGGTCGAATACGAATTGCAATACGACGCGACAATCAAAGGTAACACAATCCAATCCGGAGTCAGCGCTTCAGCCAAACTGGACGGCAAAACCGACTACTCGTACAAACAACTATTGGGCTCTGAATCCTCAGGCAAGTTCACCTACCACACCAAGATCGTAAATGCCGAGATACGTTTGACTCTCCGCGACAATGAAAACCGCAGCGTCTACAACACCACCCTCCCCTTCACCGTCTCTCCCGGCAAATCCGTCGACCTGACTCCAAATGGCTAAAATCAAAATTTCTACTAAATTTCGAGTTCTTTTATCGGAAAAATTGATGGACTTAGGAAATATCTCCGCTGCCGCTCTTGTGATCGGGCAATTTGTATCTAACAGATCTTTTTCTATACTAATATTTCTTGGGGGAATGTCACTTACAATCGCGTGTTATACTATTAGTTACTTAATTAGCAATTAACCTATATGGAACCCTTAGCTTGGTTTCTCTTCTCACTCGCTGCCCTCGTGATAGTGGGTGGTATCTTCGTCAAAACCCACAGCAAGTAGACTCCAAAATTAGGACTTCTTCTTCAATCCCTGTCCAAAATTATCAAGAGCAGCCACACCACTGTCAAGTATCCTTCCAGCAGTTTCTATGCTTTCAGCGAAAACAATCAGTCCCAAGGCCACTGGTGCAATAATTAAGTCACCACTGAAAGTACCGATCTTGCCTTCGTTCCAGTGCTCTCCCATCAAGTTCAGAAAAGCCCCGCCCCAATGCCTCGTAATCCGAAACTACCCAGTATCTTTTTGAAAATCCTCAATAGTCACGACTCGATTATACAACAACTGTCTTCTTTGGGTTTCCTTGGTCTTGACATACTCGTGAAAACATATCATAGTGGTACCTAGTGGTAAAAAGTGGTAAATTATGACTTATGTTTATTGGCCAATATGAACACTCACTCGAAGCCAAAGGCCGTCTCTCAATTCCGAAAAAATTCCGTTCCCAGCTTGAAGGTGGAGCCGTCCTGGCCCAAGGCCTAGACGGTTGTTTATTTCTCTACCCGAAAGCCGCTTGGGAACAGCTCATTTCCAAATTGTCCCAATTACCTCTGACCAGGACGGACGCCCGGGGATTCACCCGTGCCCTGTCCTACGGCGCGTCAGAAGTCGAAACCGACTCGCTCGGCCGGATACTGGTTCCCGACTATTTACGCCAGTTTACCGGCATAACCGGCAACTGCATAGTAGCCGGAGCCATCGACCGTGTCGAAATCTGGGACAAAGCCAAGTTTGCCAGCTACACCTCGCAAGTTAACGCCAAAAGAGAGGAGATAGCGGAAAAACTTGAATTATCATAACCCTGTACTTTTACAAGAAGCTGTCGCGTTTTTAGCCGTCAAACCCGGGCATAAATATATTGATTGCACCCTGGGTGGCGGCGGCCACACTAAGTTGATCATTTCCCAAAGCGGAATTGTACTTGGCCTTGATCAAGATCCAGAAGCCTTGCAAGCCTGCCCTGAACTTGATCACCTAACCAAAGTTCATGCCAATTTTACTCACTTAACCGAGGTGGCCAATCAATACGGGTTTAATCCCGTTTCCGGCGTACTCCTTGACCTGGGTGTGTCCGAACACCAGTTTTCTACCGGCTCCCGGGGCTTTTCTTTCCAAATTGACGGTCCCCTGGACATGCGCATGGACAAATCGTCGCTGATAACCGCTGCGACTCTAGTTAACCAGTTGCCAGTTAACCAGTTATCAGTGTTATTTAAAGATTTTGGGGAAATTCCCGTAGCCAAATCATTGGCCGCAAAAATTGTTTCTGCCAGGCCGCTGAAAACCACGCTGGACTTGGCCAAAGTCACCGGTAGAAAGTGGTCGCAACAGACATTCCAGGCCCTGCGAATCGCTGTCAACGACGAGCTCGCGGCACTCAAATCAGTTTTGCCTCAAGCTTATGACTTGCTCGAGCCGGGCGGACGGCTGGTCGTAATTAGTTTTCACTCTCTCGAGGACCGGATAGTCAAACATCACTTTTCCAAAAAAAACTTAGTTAAATATTTAGAGGGATTCAAAAACGCCAAGCTTCGCGCATATGTCAAAACTTAAATTCTTACTGCTATTTATTAATCTGGCTCTTTTGGGCGGTCAGTTTCTGTTGACGTCCGCTTATTCGGCTTCCGGCCGGGAGCTGGATGATATTTCCTCCCGTCTTTCCGCCATTTCTACCCAAAACAGCCAACTCCGTTTGGCCATCTGGGAGAAATCCGCGCTGGCGTCTATCAGGGATTCGGCTGCCAGGCTGAATTTTGTTCAGGCGAAAGCGGCCACTCTGTCTCCCTTGTCCACGGCATTGGTGCCATGACCCGGATCCGCCTTCTCGAATTCCTTTTTTTGCTAGGTCTTGCGGCTATCGCCTGGAAGCTGTTTCATTGGCAGGTTCTCCAGGCCTCCTCGCTCAAAGCCCAGGCCGACCAGCAGCAGCTCTCCTGGATTGATATCCCCAGCAGTCGGGGGGATATTTTGGCTTCCGACAATTTCCCCCTGGCCGCCTCCGTGGAAAATTACCTGCTCTATGTTGATCCGCAAAAACTTTCATCAACCGGCTTTTTAGACCTGCTGCCTTCGTCCGACAGCGCCAAAACGCGTTTGCGGACAGCCCTGACTTCCAGGCTGGCCTGGTACGTACTTGCCCGCCAGATTCCGCCAACCATCAAAGAAAAAATTGAGGCCGCCAACATTACCGGTCTCGGGTTTGAACCGGAACCCGCCAGGGTTTACCCGGAAAGTACTTCCAGCGCCTATCTTTTGGGCTTTGTAGCTCAAAATGAGGCCGGTCTGCCCCAGGGTTACTTTGGCCTGGAAGGCTTTTATGACCGATTACTTTCCGGCCGGCCCGGACGGCTCCTGCAGGAACACGATGCCTTCAACCGTCCGATCGTCTTCGGGACCGATTTTCGGCTTCATCCCCAGCCCGGCCGGTCGCTGGCCACCTCCGTTGATCGGACGGTGCAGTTTATACTCACCCAGGCTCTGGCCGACGGGATATCGAAATATCATGCGGACGGGGGCAGCATCATAGCCATGGATCCCGCCACCGGCCACATCCTCGGTCTGTCGTCATTTCCCGCCTACGATCCCCGGGATATTAAAAACTTTTCCCAAGCCGATTTTCCCAACCCCCTCATTTCCCAGGGCTACGAACCCGGCAGTACGTTTAAAGTCGTTATCATGGCTTCGGCCCTGGATGCCGGAGTAGTCACTCCGCAGACAATTTGCACGGCGTGTGCCGGTCCGGTGACGATAGGCGACGCTACCGTCAAAAGTTATAACGACAAGTACTATCCCGGTTCCGATATGACCGGCGTGATCCTGCACTCCGATAACGTCGGCATGGTGTTTGTCAGCCGGAAACTGGGTAAGTCCCGCTTTTTGGAATACATCCGCCGCTTCGGTTTCGGCCGGCCGACCGGCATTGACCTCCAGGAGGAGTCCAGCCCTCCTCTGCGGCCGGACGACCAGTGGTACGACATCGATTGGGCCACGGCGGCCTTCGGCCAGGGTATTGCCGTCACCCGCCTGCAAATGCTCCGGGCTGTTGCCGCAATTGCCAACGGCGGCCGGTTGGTCACGCCTCAGGTGGCTACCGGCCAGATTATTGACGGCAAATTCAAAGCGTTTACCCCTTCCGCCCCGACCCGGATTATTTCCCCCAAAGCCGCCGCCCTGGCGGCGCAAATGATGGTTAACGGCGTTAACAACGGTGAAGTCCGGTATTACAAGCCCGCGGGCTACTCTATAGCCGGCAAAACCGGCACGGCCCAGGTTCCCATCTCCGGCCACTACGATCCGTCAAAGGTTATCGCCTCGTTCATAGGTTTCGCGCCGGCGGACAAGCCGAAATTCGTCATGCTGGTTACCCTCAATGACCCCAAGCCTTCCCAGTGGGGCAGTACCACCGCCGCCCCCCTCTGGTTTTCCGCCGCCGCCAAATTATTCTCGTATTATGGCATATAATATCTTAATGCTCCGCCGCCACACCATCTCTTTCTACCACGCTTTCTCCGGTTTGATTTACGCCCTCTCCACCCAACCCAACTTTTTAATTCATATCACCCTCTCGTTTTTGGTCATCTTTGCCGGAATATTTTTCAGTATTTCCCGGTTGGAGTGGCTGGTCATCGTCTCCGCTATTATCTTCGGTCTCATAGTTGAACTAATCAATACTGCCATCGAGTCCGCCGTCGATTTAATCTCCGACCGGTATCATCTCAATGCCAAAATTGCCAAAGATGTCGCCGCTTCTGCCATGCTCATCTACGCCATTGGTGCCGTAATTATTGCTTCGATTATTTTCGTTCCGAAATTATGGCCCTCTATTTAGGACTCCTCCTCTTCTCTTTTATAGTGACTTCTCTGGCCATTGTCCCGTTTATCGACCTCCTGTACCGTCTGCATTTCACCCATCGTGCCGAAACATCCGGCCTGACCACCGAAGCCTCTTCCGCATCGCAAACTCTCCATAACCTCCATCGTTGGAAAACCGGCACACCGGTCGGCGGCGGGGTTCTGCTGATTTTTTTAATCAGTCTTTTATATCTTTTTTTGTTCCCGCTTCTGTCAAGAAGCGGTATTTACATTTCCACAAACTTCCCGCTCAAAGAGGAGCTCAATATCCTTTTCTTCACTTTTATTTCCTTCGGGCTGATCGGGCTGTACGACGACCTGTTGAAAATTTTTCCCAAAAAATCTCTGCCCGCCATTTCCAGAACCACCAAACACATGCTGAAGGCAGGGGTCGCTTTTTTTTGCGGTCTCCTCCTGTATCAGAACCTGCACATTTCCGTGCTCAACCTGCCTCTGGTTGGTATCTGGCACCTGGGCTGGTGGTATGTTCCCGCTTCCGCCTTTGTGATTTATTTTTTTGCGTCCGCATTCGATTTCACCGACGGTTTGGACGGCCTGGCCGCGGGTTTGCTCCTGGTGTGTCTGTTGGCCTTTTGGGTCATCTCCGTTTCCGCTTTGGACACCCCTCTATCCGTATTTATCGCCCTGTGGCTGGGATCGCTTTTGGCCTTTCTTTATTTTAATGTCTTTCCTGCCCGCATTTGGCTGGGCAATGCCGGCGCGGTTTCTTTCGGCGCTACGCTGGCAGTGATCTCTCTGCTTCTGGGCAAGTCGGCTTCTTTGTTTGTTATCGGCGGGTTATTTGTGATTGACTTTGCCAGTTCCATCCTTCAGATCGGCTTTTATCGTCTCTTCAGCCGCCGTCTGTTTACGATCGCTCCCCTGCACCACTGGTTGCAGGTTCGGGGCTGGCCGGAAGCCAAAATCGTCCAGCGAGCCTGGCTGGTTGGCATCATCTTTTCCATCCTTGGTTTATGGCTCTCATAAAAGTTCTTACAGTCGCCCTGACTCTTTTCGGCCTGCTCATGGTCGGCAGCGCCTCCGTTGTTACCGCCCAGCGGGATTTTTCCGACCGCTGGTACTATCTCAAACTCCAATCCGTCTGGGCGGGTATCGGCCTGGCGGGCTTCCTGTTCGCGTCCCGTCTTGACCCCCGCCGTCTTGAAAAAATTGCTCTTCCGCTTCTTGTTTTTAACGTGCTTTGCTTAGTTTTAGTTCTGATTCCCGGCATAGGCTTAAAACTTCTCGGTTCGCGCCGCTGGCTAAACCTCGGCTGGTTCTCCTTTCAGCCGGCCGAGTTGGCCAAGCTGTCTTTCTCACTCTATCTGGCCGCGTTTTTAAAATCCGACGCTTCGTCCCGTTTTTTCCGCTTCCTGGTCCTTATGCTCGTGCCCATTGTCCTGATCCTCATGGAACCGGATTTGGGGACGGCCTTAATCATTCTTGGTCTCGGCCTGGCCACCTACTTTGCCGCCGGTGGCCGCTGGCTGCATTTTGTCAGTCTGGTACCGGTTACCGCGGCTTTTTTGGTTGTTTTTATTTTAATCTCTCCCTATCGGGCCGCCCGTCTGCGCACTTTTATGGATTCCACGCGCGATCCGCTCGGCGCGTCTTATCAGGTCCGCCAGGCTTTGATCAGCCTGGGGTCCGGCGGACTGTTTGGCCGGGGACTGGGCCAATCCCGCCAGAAATACGAATTTCTGCCCGAGGCGACCACTGACTCGATATTTGCCGTCATCGGTGAAGAATTCGGACTGGTTGGATCTTTGACTGTGTTAACGGCCTTCTGGCTGCTCATCCGGTCCGGTTTTTCCGTTGCCGCTTCCGCGTCCACTCCGTTTTCGGGCAATTTGGCAGTGGCCCTCTCCTCCTGGCTGGGCATCCAGACGTTTCTTAATCTCTCGTCTCTGGTCGCTCTCACTCCGTTAACCGGCGTTCCCCTTCCTTTTGTTTCCTACGGCGGTTCCTCCCTGGTCGTTCTGTTATTTGCCGCCGGGATTTTAAACGGTCTTTCGCGCCATGAAAACTTTAGTCATAACCGGAGGACATCACACTAGCGCCCTGGAAGTTGCCCGGCAGCTCAAACGGGATAACTGGCGCGTTGTCTGGTTCGGCCACCGCCACTCCATGTGGGGCGACGCTTCCGACTCGTCCGAATACCGCGAAGTTACCGCCGCCGGCATCAAATTTTACAACCTTTACGCCGGCAAGTTTTACCGTACATATAATCCTTTAAAACTTATCCGTATCCCAATAGGATTTATCCAGTCACTGTTACTGTTACTGTTACTGCGTCCGGACGGTATCGTCTCCTTCGGCGGTTACCTAGCCGTCCCGGTAGTAATTACCGGCTGGCTCCTGGGCATTCCCGCCATCACCCACGAGCAAATTGTTTCCGCAGGGGTAGCAAATAGAGCCATCTCGTTTTTTGTCAAAAAAATTGCCGTCACTTGGCCCTCCAGTCTTTCCCACTATCCTCCCCACAAAACCGTATTAGTTGGATTACCACTCCGGTCGGGCATCAAGCCCAAAAAAACTAAACATTCTTTACCATTAGTCTATATTACTGGCGGAAAGCAAGGCTCACATCTAATTAACAAAGCCATTTTTGACATTCTTCCCGAACTGCTTAAGAAATACAAAGTTATACATCAAACAGGAACTTCCACTTTATTCAATGATCTGGAAAAATCCCAAGCTATAACCAACGATAATTACCAAAGTTTTGGATTTGATTCCCAAAAGGGGATACAGGCTTTGCAAGAAGCAGACGTTGTCGTAGGCAGGGCTGGAGCTCATACCGTATATGAACTTGGAGTATTGGGTAAACCGTGTGTCCTTATTCCAATCCCCTGGGTTTATCACGAGCAGGAAAAAAATGCTCAAGTGCTCGAAAAAGCTGGTTTGGCGATCGTCATCCCTGAATCAAAACTTACGGGTGAACTGTTATTAACATCTATCGAAACGGCTCACAAAATCAAACCGTATCCACTTAATTTGCCGCTTGATGGTACCCGGCGCTTACTTCAATTAATTAAACAGCAATTCGCATGAGAAAAATCATAATCCCCATCATTATTTTCAGTCTGCTTCTTCTTTACCGTTATCGCGCTATCCCTTCCCAGGCGGCCGATCCTATTCTTCCAACACAACGTTTCCTCTCCCGGCTGGGCAGCCAGGCATCTTCAGCCAATCTTGACGGCACAATTCTGACAATTTATTTAACCACCGGACCGGAAGTTATTTTAGATATAGAAAAAACGCCCGAGACTTGGTATTCTTCATTAACTGCTATTTTAGACCGCGCACGTATCACGGGACTTTATCCGCGCCGGATTGACATGCGCTTTAATCGAGTTATAGTCACTAATTAGACATGGCCAAAGGCAAACTTATTTCAGCTCTTGACATCGGCACGTCCAAAATTACGACTCTTATTGCCCAGGTCCGCGATCCCGAATCGGATATTTTGCACATCGTCGGCGTCGCCAGTGTTGGCGCCAAAGGCGTGCGCAAGGGTCAGATAGTCAATATCGAAGAAGCCGTCGTGGCCATCACCGAATCGGTCGAAGCCGCCGAGCGCATGGCCGGATTCAACATCGCCAAAGTCTGGGTATCCGTAGGTGGGTCGCACATCGTATCCCAAAACAGCCATGGTGTGGTTGCCGTCAGCGAACCCCGCGGTGAAATCAATGCCGAGGATGTCCGCCGGGTTTTGGAAGCCGCCCGGGCCATTTCCCTTCCCACTGCGTCCGAAATTGTCCACGTCGTTCCCCGGTCGTTTAATGTCGACAGCCAGGAAGGAGTCAAGGATCCGACCGGCATGACCGGCGTCCGCCTCGAAGTCACCACCCATATTGTCACCGGCTCCAGCACGTCTCTGAAAAATCTGATCAAATGCGTTTCCGAAGTGGGTTGTGATACGGCCGGTCTGGTGTATACCGGCCTGGCGTCCGGCTTGGCTGTCCTGTCCGATACCGAAAAAGAACTGGGCGTGATCCTGGCAGACATCGGCGGCGGAACAACCAGCGTCGCCATGTTTACCGAAGGCGCCCTGTCATATTCTTCGGTTTTGCCGGTCGGCGCCAAAAACGTAACCAACGACCTGGCCATCGGCCTGCGTATCTCCCTGGAAAGCGCCGAAAAGATCAAATTGCATTTAAGCTCACTCAAAACCAAGGACGACGAAGTCGACCTGACTTCCCTGCACTTGCCCGAAGAACTCAAAACCGTTTCCTACAAAACCCTTGTTGAAGGCATTATCCGCCCCCGGCTTAATGAAATTTTCCAGCTGGTCACATCCGAAATCAAAAAATCCAACCTCGGCGGTCTGACCCCGGCCGGCCTGGTCCTGACCGGTGGCGGAGCCTTGACCGTCGGCATCTCCGATTCCGCTAAGAGGGTCTTGAGTATGCCCGTGCGTGTCGCCTCCCCGACCGGCATTTCCGGGCTGATCGACGATATTGAAAATCCGGCTTATGCCGCTCCGGTTGGTTTGCTCAAGTACGCCATGACCGAAACTGCCGAGCCTGTTACCCAGCCGGGTCCCAAGATGCCGACGCTGCCGAACTTCGGCAAACTGAAAATCGTAACGTTTCTCAAGTCTTTACTGCCTTAAGGCTTGTGGTACAATCGGCCCAGCTCCTGCCCTCACTATATGGCTTTAGTTAAACCGGACGTAGGCAGATTTGCCAAAATCAAGGTTTTGGGTATCGGCGGC
>Ga0209542_10002901_pt1 | contig 37658 bp, 34 predicted proteins | sample RifCSPhighO2_01_FD_184028 | JGI IMG/M metagenome (GOLD analysis project Ga0209542, IMG submission 184028) | Soil microbial communities from Rifle, Colorado - Rifle CSP2_plank highO2_0.1 (SPAdes) (version 2) | ecosystem: Environmental > Terrestrial > Deep subsurface > Rock core/Sediment ... | reverse complement strand
TTTATTTCTTACCGCCCTTGCTTTTTTAGTTTTAAGAAAAAAATTAGCGCCGCAATTGTTTAAAATCTTGTTTGTTATTTTTATCTTATACGAGTTATATTTTTCAATTGACGGCATTTTTCTTACTTTTCCGGACTTTGGTGTTGCCAAGCTGGACGCTTATTTAGAAGAATCCATTGGCGGCCAGCGGTCTTTGCGCCTTCCGCAATCGCCGAATCCGCATTTAAACGACATAATTAAAAGATACGGACGCCGGCGCCCAGCAGCGGATGAATCGCTGGTTATTGTCTATGATGAAAATATCGCGCTTTCTTCCAAACTTTGGCTGTTTACGCGGCGCCTCTATTACCAGGGCATTTTGGCGGTTACGGCCGGGCAATTTAAAACCCTGCTCCAGAATCAAGGCCTGGAAGCGTTTGATCGTTCGCGCGTTTATTTTGTGAAAGCGACGGAAAATACTTCTTTAAATCCTAAGGTTGCGATTAAAGACGCGGAGGAATTGGAGAATTTTTTGATGCGAGAATTTAATTTGCGCCTTGAAAAAGTAATATCTAACCGGGATGGCTTGCCGATGTTCCTTATCTATAAATTTCTGTTATAATTCATAATATGAACTTTCCTTATTGGAAAATCGCATTGGTTTTATCAGCAATTTTTCTTTTGGTCTTTTTGGGTTGGGGTTTGGGATCCCGGGATGGGATAGCCGATCGCTCTCCGCTGACGGCGGTTTTAAGCGAATCAATGCGGCAAAGCATTCTTAGCGAACTGACTCGCATTTTGGCGCTTGTTCAGGAACTGCAAAAACAACTTAAGGAACTTATTCAAAAAGAAAAAAATAGTCCCGCCGCAACCACGACGGAAACAATCGCCGTTGAAGCTATTCCCGCGCCTCCGCCTAAATTAACTGTCAATGATTTAAAGTTTAATATTGATTTTTATCTTCCTCAATATAGGAATTATCTGGATTTTACTTTGTTTGATTTTACGGTAGAAAGCAAAGAGAATATAGCGATTACCCGTTTGCGATTTAAGCAAACTGGCACTTTAAGCGACGCTTTAGTGGATAATTTTAGACTTATCGATGTAACCGGTAACGGGATCGAAGTGCTTTTGGCTAAATCCAGCAATCCAGTTAATGGTTTTATTGAATTGGCCATGGTTCCAGATAAAGACAAAATTAATAAAGGATTAGTAGTTCCCGGAAGGCGTTATAAAGTTTTGTCCACCATTACTGTTCGTTACGGCGTTCTCAAGCCAACCGTCAGTTTAAGCCTAGAGAAATCTTCCGATATTTCGGTATTTGATTTTAATGATTTAGGCAGGGCGGCGGATATTCCGGCATCAATATTTCCGATTGGCGGACCAATCTTTGTTGTTTCTTAGATTAAGGCGCGATGAAAAAATTTTTAAACACCCGTAATTTATTATTGGTAATTATAGGTTTGGCTTTTGTTTTCCGGATTTGGGGAATTGGGAACCGGGATTTATTCGGCGACGAAGGGGTGGATGCTTTCCGGGGAGTTGGCTATGTTGATTATTTAGGAACCAGCTTTCAGACTCAGCCGATTGATTGGTATAAAAATACAATTTTGCCCCGGTGGACTAAGCTGTCTTTCCATGATTTTCCGCCATTGGCGATGGTTGTCCAGCACGGGTTTTTTGCGGTTTTTGGCGACTCGCTTTTAGTTGCCCGTTTGCCGGCGATTATTCTCGGCACTTTAGCGGCAGGGCTTGCCTATCTTATCACCAGGAGATTTTTTGAAGAAAAAATAGCGTTACTGGCTGCTTTTTTGTTTAGCATTAATAGCGTAATGGTCTGGATATTCCGGACCAGCATTTTAGAGCCGATTCTATTGTTTTTTATACTTTTAAATATTTATTCCCTTTTCTTATTTTTGGAAAATAAAAAATATTGGTGGTTTTTTGGCGGAACTTTGGGATTAGTGGCGCTGACAAAATATACCGGCATATTTATTGTTCCAGCTTATCTTTTTTATTTGTTATTTTTTAACCGATATTTATTTAAGAATTGGCGGTTGTATGGCGCCATTGCCTTAACCACCCTGATTTTTTTACCGGTAATTATTTACAATATTTACCTTTTTAAAGCTACCGGCCATTTTGACCTGCAGTTCGCTTATCTTTTGGGCCAAGAAACGCCGGAATGGACCGGATTAATCGGGAAAGTCCAAACGCCATTTTCGGAAATCTGGGAGAACTTGACTACCGGCGCTTATGAACCGGACGGAAATTTTTCCTCGGTGGTTTCTTACCAAATCCCATTTTTATTTTCGGCCGCGGCGGGATTCTTGTATCTTATTTATAAGTTTATAAAATCTTTTAAAGCTGAAGAATCGGCGGAAAAAAGGAAATTCACTGTTTTTCTTTTGCTGTACTTTATTTTTGTTACTTTGCTTTTTACAAAAATTGGCTCGGCGCACCGATTTTTAGCGTTAGCTGGTCCGGTTTTCGTGATTTTTTCGGCTGTTGCCTTACATTGGCTTTGGACGGCAAGACCTGGACTGAAAATAAATTATTTTTTTAAATTTTTAGCCGGCATTTTTTTGCTATGGGAAATTTTTTATTCTATCAATCGGAATATCATTCAAGTGCCGGATTTCGGAATAGCAAAATTAGACCATTATTTTGAAGAGGAATTTTCCGGTAAAGAATCCGGGGTAATTCCGGAATCCGATAATCCCCATCTTAATGATATTATTAAAAAATTCACTGATAATAAAAAAGAAGTCCTTCAACAAGCTCAGGATAAACTGATGTTGGCGATGATCGTCTACAACGACAACGTGGAGTTGCCGATTCTGGATTGGATTTTTTATCGCCGATTTTTTTATCACAACCTGCCGGTTTTATTCGTGGAAAATTTTAATAAAGCAGTTTCGGTGCAGGGGGAAGACTATTTTAAGAACTTTACAATTTATTTTGTCCAAAGCACCGAGAATACTCTTTTAAATCAATTTAAAAAAGAAAAAGTTGCCGGTTTAGAATTTGAAAATCGCCTGCAAAAAATGGGGTGGCAGCCCGCTAAAATTATTTACGGCCACCGCAATTTGCCGATGTTTAGAGTTTACAAATTCACTATATAAAGATATAATCTATTTTTATGAGAAAATTATTGGTTACAATTTTAGTCTTAACAATGGCGGGGGGCGTATTTTGGTATGTCCAAAGCGGCTTGAAATCCGCTCAAGATCAGGCGTTAGTTACTGATAATTCCAATTCCGAAGAAAATATAGGACTGCCTTTAGAGGAAGCGCCGCAAAAAGAGGAAACCGTTAAAAAAGATACTGACACTGATATCCTAAAGGCGCAGGCGCTAGAAATTATTTCCCGGCCGATTTCGGTGGAAGTCCAGCTTTCGGATAGCTCCAGAAAAAATGCGCTCGCCAAATTAGACGAGTTAATAAAATTAATCGAGGAGAGGTATGATTATGCCAATGCCTGGTATGATTTTGGAGCTTACCGAATGGTTATCGGTGATTATGACGGCGCGATTGATGCCTATAAATTTGTTCCTTTAATTAAATCTGGTGATTATGTCGGTTATGGTAATTTAGGCGATATTTACATGAATTATCTTAAAAATTATTCTTTAGCAGAAGAAAATTTTTTGAAAGCTATCCAAAATAACTTTGCTTATATTTCCGGATACGTCGAACTCGCGGCTTTATATGAAAATAATTTTGAGGATGGGCGGCAGAAAGCCGAAGATTTGTTTTTGTCCGGCATAAATTCCAACACCGGGAATCTTTATTTAAAAGTTCGCTTGGCTCAATTCTACGACAGAAATGGCAGGAAATTAGACGCCCTGAATCTTTTTAAGGAAGTTTTGGCTTCCGATCCAAATAATCAATCCGTTGTCGCAGAAATAGCTAGATTATCTCAGTAAGAATACCGTTATAAACATCTTCAGTTTTTTTAGCCATAGTAGTAAGGCCGAATTTTTTGATTACTTGATTTTTAGCCGCGATAGCCATTTCCGCCGCTATCTTTTTATTAGCCAGCAGCCCGCTGATTGTTTTAGCCAATAAATCCGGACTTTTTTGAGACACCATCAATCCATTTTCGTGATTTTTAATGACTTCCGGCATACCGCCGGCTTCCGTCACGACAATGGGAAGGCTCGCCGCCATCGCCTCCAGAAGAATGTAAGGCAAGCCTTCTTTAATTGAAGACATGACAAAGATATCAAAAGCTTTCAGGTAGTGGGCATCTTCTCCGGTAGGGTCAATAAAGAAAAATCTATCACTAACTTTTAACTTTTCACTTTTCACTTTTAACATATTAAGTTCCGGCCCTTCTCCGATAATGAAAAAATAAGTTTCTGGCGTAAGCGCGGCGGCGCGCAGCAGAGTTTCATAATTTTTTTCTTTAACTAAGCGCCCAATTGATCCCACCCACGGGTAATTGGAATTAGGAATTAGGAATTTGGAATTTGGAATTTTATTTTTTAGTTCTTTCCTCGCCGTTTCCTTGTCTAAAAATTTAATATTCGGATTAATGCCGTTATGGATGGCGGTTAATTTATCTTTAGGGGCGATGTGGTAGCGAAGAGCGAGGTCGTAATCATATTCCGAAACGCAGATGATTTTATCTTGGCAATTAGCGGCAATTTTATGCAGAATTATGTAAAACCAGCGGGTTGGCAAAGAGAGGGCGTTGGTGGGATTAAATACCCAGCCGTGGGCGGCGAAGATTACTTTTGGGCTTGTGGCTAATGGCTTGTGGCTAATGGCTTTATATATTTTTGCGGCTATAGAACCCAGAACGCCGGCTTTGGAGCTGTTGAGATGAATGATATCCGGCTGTTTTTTACGGTATATCTTTATGAGTTCGGCAATTGCCAGCCAGTCATTTAAAAATAAGGACCAGGGATGGGTGGCGTTAGAAAGCCAGAAAATGTTTTTCTCCCCGTATAAAACTTCAGTTTCGAATAGATTTTTATCAATATTTTTCATCAAATCGGAAACGTATTTTTGGGCTCCGCCGACATCCGATTTAGTTAAAATATATAGTACTTTTTGCTTCATTTTGGGTTAGAATAATTATTATAACTCTTATGATGCAAGATAAGTCTAATGTAGCGGTATTTTCTCTAGCCTATGCTCCTTTTGAAGGGGGCGCGGAAATAGCCGCTCGGGAGGTTGCTAAACGCCTGGATGGGCTGAATTTTGCCGTTTTTACCTATAAATTTGCCCGCCATTGGCTTTCTCAAGAAAGCCGCGGCAACACGGCTATTATCCGTCTGGGAAAGGGATCGCAATCGGGCAGCCACTATGGCCATTTATTTGGGAAAATTGCCTATATTTTCAGAGCCGTACAGAAAGCGGAGGCGATGCATCGCCAAAAGCGGTTTGAGGCCGTCTGGGCGATTATGGCATCGTATGGCGGCATTGCCGCGTTATTGTTTAAAATCAAGCATCCCAATATTCCGTTGTTAGTAACCATTCAGGAAGGAGATTCGGAGCGCCATCTTCGTTTCGGGAAATTGGGTTTGGTCGGATTTTTTTGGAAGCGCATTCTCCGGAATGCCGATTATATTCAGGCCATCAGTTTTTATTTGCGCGACCATATTAAAAAAATCGGAGTTAGTTGCCCGATTGAAGTTATTCCTAATGGCGTTGACATCAATCTTTTCCGCACCCAGTATTCGGCGGCGGAAATTAAGTCCGTTCGGGAAAATCTTGGCATTAAAGATGAATACGTTGTGATCACCACTTCCCGTTTAGTGGCTAAAAACGGCGTCGATATCCTGATAGCCGCCATCGCCCGTTTCAAAGAAAAAAGGCCTAATGTCCGATGCCTTATTATTGGCGCTGGGCCGGAAAGAGCCGCGCTGGAGCGGCAGGCGCGGCGATTAGGAGTTGATGTTAATGTTATTTTTTTAGGCCATATTGCCCAGCATGATCTGCCGATTTATTTTAGAATTGCCGATATTTTTATTAGGCCTTCGCGTTCGGAAGGCCTCGGCAATTCGTTTTTAGAAGCGATGGCCGCCGGCATTCCGGTGATTGGCACGCTAGTCGGCGGCATTGCTGATTTTTTGCACGATGGGCGCACTGGTTTTATCGTCCCGGTTGATGATCCGGAGGCGATTGCCGGGAAAATGCATTATATAATTGGTAATTCCAATGTCCGGAATCAAGTTGTCCAGGAGGCCAGCCGGCTTATCCTGGATAATTATTCGTGGGATATGATTTCTAAAATGTTTAGAAATATTTTTAATAAATTGATTAATGACTAATTTACTTATAGCCACTAGTATTTTCCCGCCGGATATCGGCGGTCCGGCGTTATACGCGAAGCAATTAGCAGAAGAATTTTCTCGGCAAAGAATTGCGGTGGCGGTAGTTACGTACGGAAAAAATTTTTTGCCAGTTTCTGGATATTCCATCACCGGAGTTTCTCGGATATGGCCGAAAGGATTGCGCCATTTGATTTATGCCTGGAAAGTCTTCTGGCAAGCAAGGAATGCCGATGCCATCCTGGCGCTCGATTCTTTGGCGGCCGGACTGCCAAGCGTTTTAGTTGGAAAAATATTTCGTAAAAAAGTGCTAATCCGTTTTGGCGGAGATTTTTTATGGGAAAAATTCGTTGAATCCGGGCAAGAACCAATTACTATCACTGAATTTTATAACCAGGGATTGCATAAAGCTCGCGGTTTTTTAAATTTCCTCATTACTTTGGTGGTGCGGCAGACGGACAATCTTATCTTCACCACCAATTGGCAGAAGAATCTATTTATTAAATATTATGGCTTGGGTAATGCCAAAACTGCCGTCATCAATAATATTTTTGAAAAAAAAGGATCCCAGCTGTTTCCTTATCAAGAAAATCCAAAAATAATTTTATGGGCGGGTAGATTTATCCGGTTAAAAAATTTGGATTTTCTAATAAAAATTTTTAAGCGCTTATTAGTTCGCGACGCTAATTTAGTGTTAGAGCTGGTGGGGGATGGTCCGGAAAAATCGGCGATTGCCGCAACGATTCAGGCAGAAGGATTGGGGCAGGCGGTTAAGTTAGGCAACAACCTGGAGCAAAAGGAGCTATTTGCCAGGATTCAAAAATCTTACTTCTGCATATTGCCTTCCATATCGGAAATAAGCCCTAATTTCGCCTTACAGTGCGTGAGCTTTAATAAGCCGATCGTGCTAACTCAAGAAACCGGTATCCGAGACCAATTTCCGGGGTTGCTGTATGCCGATCCCTTAAGCGAAGATAGTTTCTTTTCAGCGGCAGCAAAATTACTCGATAAAAATTTTTATGATAATTATCAGAAATACCTTTCGGAAATTCGCTATTCGAAAACCTGGCCGGATATGGCGCGAGAGTATCTTCAGATAATTTGCCAATGACTAATTTCAATGTCTTAAGCATCGGTTCGGAAAGAAATCTTTTTGTCAAAGATTCCGAGGCGCAAAAAAGAATCCAGGAATACGGCCAGCTTTTTAATGAGCTTCATATCATTGTTTTTGCGGACAAGGCTTTAGGATTTAAAAATATTGAAATTGCCAAAAATATTTTTGTGTATCCGACGAATCATGCCCATAAAATTTTATATTGGCATCAAGTTTTGTCCATTGTTGCGGGAATAGTTACTCGCCACACTCTTTCGGCGGTCACCGCTCAGGATCCTTTTGAAGCTGGTTTAGTCGGCTGGTTGCTGAAATTGCGTTTTCACCTTCCACTTCAGCTTCAGATTCACGCCGATATTTTTAGCTCCCATTTTAAAGCCGAATCATTAAAGAACGGCCTAAAGGTTTTGATAGCTAAATTTTTATTGCCAAAAGCCGATGGCATTCGCGTTGTCTCCGAGCGTATAAAGCAGTCATTGGTGTCAAATGTCAAATGTCGAATGTCAAATGTTTCGGTATTACCGATTTTTGTTGACGTTAAAAAAATCCAATCAGCTAAAATTAAGATGAATCTTCATCAAAAATATCCGGAATATGATTTTATAATACTGATAGCTTCTCGTTTAACTAAAGAAAAAAATATTGGAATGGCGATTAAGGCGATGAAAGAATTAAGTCAAAGGTTAAATGTCAAAAGTAAAATGTTATTACTTATTGTCGGCGAAGGGCCGGAACAAAAAAATATCCAATTACTAATTACTAATTACCAATTACGAAATAACATTATTCTTGAACCGTGGACTAATGACTTGATTTCTTATTATAAGACTGCGGATTTGTTTTTATTAACGTCTAATTACGAAGGGTATGGAAGGACGGTAATTGAAGCTATGGCGGCGGGATTGCCGGTGATAATGGCTGACGTTGGAATAGCTGGGGAAGTTTTAATTAATGATTTAGACGGTCAGGTAGTTCCGATAGGAGATATTCAGGTGCTTACAGAAGCAATCTTAGAATTAATAAAAAATCCAGCCAAAAGAGAAGAATTTAAGCTGAACAGCTTAAAATTACTGGAAAAATGGCCAACCAAGCAAGAATATTTGGAAAAATACAAAAATTCTTTGGATTTCGACAAGATGTTAAAATAAATTCATATGCAAGAAACTTTTGGAAAGATTTTCCGACCGAAGCTACTCCTTATTTATCTATTGGTTTTTGCCTTCTTGGTAAGAATAGTTGGTATTGGATATGGACTTCCGCTTTGGCTGGTGGATGATGAGCCGCCATTTACCCTGGCAGCTCTGAAAATGCTACAGCTAAAAACCCTACTGCCAGTATTTCACTTGGAAGAATTTAAAACGGTTTTATATTACCCCCCGTACCTTTCTTATTGGTATCTTTTGCCATTTTCAGTTTTATTAGGAATAAAATATCTGTTATTTAGCGGCGGTCAGGAACAATTTATTTATTATCTCACCGGTGACTTATCTCAGTTTTTTCTGATTGCCAGATTTTTGAATGTTTTGATGGGCGTTGCCTCGGTCTATCTACTGTATCGAGTCGCTAAAAATATTCTTCCGTCAGACACTTCTCCGGATTCAGGAATGAGTGAATTTATCGGCTTAACGGCCGCCTTTTTCTTAGGTACTAGCTTGTTTCATGCGATGCTTTCCTCAGTTGGCCGCCATTGGTTGCCGGTTTCTTTTATTTTTCTTCTCAGTTGGTATTATTTAACGAATAAGGACTTTTCTTTCAAGAAACGGTTTTCGTTGGGATTGCTTATTGCCGGATTAGGAATTGGCATTAGCCCGATTACCGTTCTTTTAATACCGCTTATCGTTTTTTGGCTATTCTTCCAAGAAAGAAATAATTTATTATCGCTTTTCAAGGAAAAATATTTTTACGGGATAGTTTTGATTTTTATTATTTTGGCGATATTGCCGAGTATTTTATATCCCCAGAGCTTTGGATTTCGCGGAGACTTGACGCCGGGAGCAACAAAATCAGCATTGGGTATTTTACAAAGCCCATTTCTTTTCTTAAAGCCCGTAGCGCTATCGGAGCCGATATTAACCATCTTTTCAATATTCGGCTTATTATTTGTATTTTTTAAACAAAAGGCCATCTTTTGGCCGTTATTTATTTTTATATACATATATAGCGGAATTTTTTATTGGTTTTTTCGTTATGAACACCGATTTACGATTACTTTAATCCCGATTTTGGCATTGCTGGCTGGAATTGGATTCGCGGCTACCTATCGGCGGATTGCCAATCAGGCGTTGCGGCGGCTGTTTTTGGTGATTTTGCCGTTGCTGATGATTTTCTCTTTAAGATTCGCTTATCTCATGAATCGCAACGATTCCCGGCTCCTTTTGCGAGAATGGGCAGAACAAAACATTCCTGCCGGAGAAAAAATCCTCGTTTATTCCCGGCTTACCCGCCTGTCCGCCACTAAGGAAGCTATCCAGGAACAGGAGTTGTTAGACTCAAATTCGCTTAGGAAGGTGGATGTTTCGGAAATCAACTTCGCCATTCCAGATAAAAAATATTTCCACGCCCTTAACTTGCACGACGTCAATAATCAAGAATTTTATGATAATTTAGAGAAATACGCTCGAGACCGCCGGTACCGATACGTTTTTTTCGGTGGAACGGATGCTCAGGAGATGGATCGTTTGGAGAGTTTTCGGAAATTGTCCGAGGGCGGAGTTTTATTAAAATCTTTTGGAGAGTTTCAGGAGGAGTATTCGCCAGCCATCGGCCAGTTATTAGGCAATCCGCTCCGGCTTTTCCAATTAAAAGAATTTGGCCCGCCGGTTAGCGTATACAAGATTAATTTATGAAAATAGTCGTTATTATACCAACTTATAATGAGTGCCAAGTGATAGCGGATCTGATTGATGCCTTGGAAGTGGAATTCCGGGCTATTGCCAATCATGAGCTGGCGATTCTGATAGTTGACGGTAATTCGCCTGATGGCACGGCGGTAGCGGTTGAAGCTAAGGCCAAGCAACACCAAAATATTTATTTGATCATTGAAAAATCAAAACGCGGTTTAGGCATGGCCTATATCGATGGCATGAATTATGCTATTCGTCAGATGAAAGCCGACGCATTTATTGAATTTGACGGCGATTTTCAGCACGATCCTAAAGACATTAAGCGTTTAGTGGCAGAATTGGATAATGGTTATGATTACGTGATCGGATCTCGCTATATCGCCGGGGGAAGTATTCCGCAAGAATGGGCTTGGCACAGGAAATTTTTAAGCCGTTTTGGGAGTTTATTTATAAAATGGCTGCTAGGCTTGCCAACTAATGATAATACTTCCGGATTTAAACTTACCCGAATTGCCGGATTCTATGATAAATTGCCTTTAAGCATTGATAAAATACTTTCTCGTCGCTATGCCTATAAAATTCATTTATTGTACGTAATGTACCGGAATGGCGCGAAAATAAAAGAAGTCCCAATCAAATTTTTGGAACGGCAAGGCGGGACTTCTAAGAGCTCGCCGAAGGATATTTTTGAATCTTTGCTGGTGGCTTTCGTGTTGTATAAGCGGAGATTGCTAGATTAAATTTACTATGAAGCAGGCATCTAAAAAGCTTAAAATCGCCTTTTTTAGCGAGGATTTTTCTCGGCAGGCCAAAGGTACTGCGCTTGTAGTCCAGCAATTAGCCGAACAATTTATTTCCAATTTTTCTGACCGTTTAGAGGTAACTTTAATAAGAAAATCCGGCCCCTGCAATCATCCGATAGCCAGACGGATTAGAAATGTTGAAATCAGGGTATACGAAACTCCTATTTTTGCCACCTTGATTTCTTATTTTTTATTTTTTATTACCGAAAAAGAAAAATTTGATGCAATTATTTTTAACCGGAATATTTATCCTGGATTTTGGCTGCTTAATTCTAAAAAATTTATTTTATTACTTCATGACGCGCCAGAAAATCCTGTTTATAAAATAAAAATGAGTTTGGATATTAAGCTGATCGACCTTTTTTTAAAATATGTCGGCCAATATTTTTTAGATGCCGTAATCGCCGTTTCTAAAAGCGCTCGAGAAGAAATTATTCATTATTATTGTATAGACCCAAATAAGGTTTTTTCAATTTATAACGGAGTAGCAGAAAATTTCCGCCAATTTTCACAAATCGAGAAAGAAAATAAAAAAGAATATTTAAAAAATAAATATAATTTAGCCACCCCTTACTTATTGGACGTTTCCAGATTAGATCCCCATAAAAATATCGAAATTTTAATTGACGCTTTTATTCTTCTTAAGAAAAATTATAAAATTCCCCATTCATTAGTAATTATTGGCGGGAGGCATTTATTTTCCTATACCGCAATGATTGAAAAAAAAATAAAGGAATCCGGTTTTGAAAAGGAAATTTTCATCGCTCCCTATATTGAGGAAGAAGATATGCCGGCAGTTTATAATCTGGCCGATGTATTGGCGTACCCATCTTTATTGGAGGGTTTTGGCCTGCCATTAGTTGAAGCAATGAGGTGTGGTGTTCCGGTCATTGGTTCCGATATTCCCGTTATGGCGGAAATTACGAATGGAGCGGCTGTATTGGCAAATCCGCGTGACGCCAGACAGTTGTCGGAAAAAATTTTCGAGGTCCTGAATGATTCAAATTTAAGGCAAAGACTCATAATCAGAGGTTTAGAACGCTCCCGGATTTTTTCTTGGCCAAATGCCGCCAGAGAATTATTTGAAATTGTATGCAAAAAAGATTAATTTATATTGCCAATATACGTCTGCCGACCGAGAAAGCGCACGGTATTCAGATTATGAAGATGTGCGAAGCTTTCAGCGAGCGGGGATTGTTGGTGGAATTATTAGTTCCAAGGCGGATTAATGATTTATTAGAAGACCCCTTTGATTTTTATCACGTTAAAAGAAATTTTAAAATTACCCGAATTCCTTGTTTAGATCTGGTTAGTTTTAATGTTTTTGGAATAGGTTTTTTGATATCCACATTGAGTTTTTTAGTGTTAGCAAAACTTTATTTACATTTTCATCCCTATGATATTTTACATAGTCGGGAATTACTGACCGGATTATTTTTTAAAAATTATTTTTTAGAACTGCATAGTTGGCCCAAGCAATCCAAATTTTTATTATCCAGGCCGAAAAAGATTTTGGTCTTAACCAGTTTTCTTAAAAATGATTTAGAGAAATTATATTTGCCAAATAATAAAATTATAGTTGTTCCGGATGCGGTAGATTTAGCCCAATTCGATCCAACTTCTTCTAAAGAAGAGGCCAGGAAGAAATTAAATTTGCCTTTGGATAAAAATATTGTTCTTTACACCGGCAGTTTTCTTTTTTACCGCTGGAAAGGGATTGAACAATTGCTAGAGGCGGCAAAATTCTTTAAAGATGACTTTTTATTTGTTTTAGTCGGAGGCCATCCGTGGGAGATAAGAAAATTAGAAGAACGCCCTATTCCTCCAAATGTTTTGTTGGTGCCTTATCAAAAACATGAAGTTATTCCATACTATTTAAAAGCCGCAGATATTTCTGTAATTCCTAATGAAAGGGGGGAGGATATATCGGAAAGATACACTTCGCCCCTTAAATTATTCGAATATATGGCTTCCCAGCGGCCGATTATCAGTTCCGACCTCGCTTCTTTACGGGAAGTTTTAACTGATAAGGAAGCGTTATTTTTTGAGCCCGGCAATCCAAAAGACTTAGCAAGGGCGATTAAAGAGATTTATGAGAATAAAGAATTAGCGAAGCAATTAAGTTGTAATGCCTATAGAAAAGTTAAGGACTATACTTGGAGTAAAAGGGCAGAGAAAATTATAAATGCTATCAAATAAAACCCAAAACTTAATTTTAGCAATAGTTTTAGCCGGAGCCTTTTTAGTTTCTTTATTGTATTCATTTTATTTTAAAATTCCTCCGGCCGTAGATGCCAGAGCGTATGATAATATTGCGTGGAATATTGTCAGCGGCAATGGCTATCGGGAAACTCTCGATACTTCGCTTCAGAATGACAACGCGATTATCCGGGTTGGCCCCGGATACGAGGTTTTTTTAGCGGTAATTTATTATATTTTTGGTCATCACTACGAAGCGGTTTGGATTACCCAAGCGCTTCTAATGGTTTTATCAGCTGGGCTGGTATTTTTGATTACTCGGGAGATTTTTAAATCACGCTGGAATTATTTTATTGGAATTGTTGCCGCTTTATTAATCGGTTTTTCTCCGGATTTAATTACTATGCAGGGAATGTTGATGACTGAAACGTTAGGAGCTTTTCTTATTGTTTTAACTGGCTATTTATTTTGCCGATATTATAATGCAAAAGAGAAGTCGTGGATTTCAGCATTATCATTGGGATTGGCTATTGGGGCAGCAACTTTGGTGCGTACGCCAGCCGCATTTTTATTTTTTCCGATAACCATTTATTTTTTTGCGTTTAAAAATTTTAAGCATTTTCTATTGATCATCATTATAATTGCCGCATTATTTACTCCTTGGATTATAAGGAATTATCAAGTTTACGGCGTTTTTATGCCTACCAATGCCGCAGCTGGATTTAATTTGCTAACGGGCAATCATCCCGGGGCAAGCGGTGAACAAGGAAATTTTTCAGTTTTAGACCGTTATTCGCCGGGATTAAGTGGGATTCAGATTAATAAGCACGCCACAGATGACGCTATAAAATTTATTTTTAGCAACCCCCTAGAATTTTTGAAATTAACTATTTATAGAACCTCCATTTATTTCAGTTTTGCCCGCCCGACTGGTTTTTGGTTCCATCTTCACGGCTGGAGCAAAGCAACTACTTTAGTTTCCTCAGCAGTTTATTCAGTTTTGCTTTTTATCTTCGGATTCTGGGGGATTTGGCAGATTAAAAATTTAGAATCGCCAGAAAAAAAACTGGCTAAATTTTTTCTGGCGATGCTGGTAATGATGCCGCTGGCAATCGTTGGTATCATTATAGAAACGAGATATCGAATGTTGGCCTATCCACTCTTTGCCGTTTTTGCCGGTTACGGTCTTAGCGAATTTTTAGCCAGGCGAATTAGCTGGAAACCGACTTTTTATCTTGCGGCGCTTTTAATTTTAAATACCAGTTTTGATATTTTAAGGAATCTAGGTCGAATTATGGAAAGGATAAATAGTTTATAGACAAGTCGACGCAAAATGAAAAATAAGAAATTTTTAGATAATAAAATTATTTTAATCTGCGGCGGTTGCGGTTTTATGGGTTCTAATTTTATCCATTATGTTCTCGATAATTTTCCGAACACCAAGATTATTAATTTAGATTTATTAACCTATGCAGGAAGCCGAGAGAATCTTAAAGGCATTCCTTTGGCGCGCTATCGTTTCGTAAAAGGGGATATCGGAAATAAGAAATTGGTAAATCAGCTGATGCGGGGATCTGATTTTGTTGTTAATTTTGCCGCGGAAACTCATGTCGACCGCTCTATTCACGGCGAAACGTCGGATTTTGTCCATACCAATATCGATGGAGTCCATTCTTTATTGGAAGCGCTCCGTAATTCCCCAAATGTAAAAAAAATGATTCAAATCTCTACCGATGAAGTATGGGGAGATTTGAGTTTAAGTTCTAAATTAAAATTTAACGAGGATTCGCCTTTTAAGCCGAATTCCCCTTATTCTGCTTCAAAAGCAGCCGGCGATCTTTTAGTCCGATCTTATGTAAAGACGTACGGAGTGCCGGCGATTGTTTCTCATTCAGTAAATAATTTTGGGCCGCGGCAATTTCCGGAAAAATTAATTCCTTTTTTTACTTTGCTGGCGATGCAAAATAAATCTTTGCCGCTTTACGGCGATGGAAAAAATGTCCGTGACTGGCTTTATGTAGATGATCATACGGTTGCTATTTTAACTATGTTAGAGAAAGGCGGTGGCGGGGAAGTTTATGCGGTTTCTCGGGATGAAGAGTATTCTAATGTGGAAATTGCCAATAACATATTAAATATGTTGGATAAGCCGAAGAATTTGATAACTTTCATTAAAGATCGGCCAGGACACGACCGGCGTTATTCGGTCGACTCTTCAAAATTAAGGCGATTCGGCTGGCGGCCGAAATATTCTATAAGGGAACAACTTAAAAAAACTATTAATTGGTACAAACAAAACCCTAATTGGATTCGTAAGGTTCTAAAGAAGAGTAGGGACGTCAATAAACATATAAAATTGGGTTTTTAATGGACCTACGCAACAAAGATCACGAAAGCGAATTATAGACGATTTATTCAAAAATTAGACAAAATTAACATTATTTATTATTTATGAAAGGAGTTATACTTGCGGGTGGCAAGGGTTTGCGTTTGTATCCCCTTACTAAAGTCACTAATAAACATCTTCTTCCTGTTGGCAGGGAACCGATGATTTTTAATCCGGTAAGGAAGCTTTGTGAGGCTGGCATCACTGACATTTTGGTGGTGACAAGTACCGAACAGATGGGAAGTATCGTTAATCTATTGGGTAGCGGGAAAGATTTTAGCTGTAATTTTACTTATAAAGTTCAAGATCAGGCCTTGGGAATCGCCCACGCTCTTTCAATTGCCGAAGATTTTTCTGGCAACGAAAAAATTGTGGTAATACTTGGCGATAACATTACCACGACCTCAATAAAGCCATTTGTAGAAAAGTTCGCCAAACAAGAAAAAGGCGCTTTAGTGCTTTTGAAAAAAGTGGACGATCCCCACAGATTTGGAGTCGCGGTTATAGATGAGAAACAGGTAATAGAAATAGAAGAGAAGCCGCACGCCCCAAAATCAAACTTCGCGGTTATCGGCTATTATATGTATGATTCGGCCGTATTTGATATCATCCGCCACATTAAACCATCTGCGCGGGGGGAGTACGAAATATCGAGTGTCAATAATGAATACATTAAAAGAGGAGCGCTTTCTTGCGAGATATTGGATGGCGAGTGGACCGATGCAGGAACGTTTGAATCTCTTCTCTACGCCAGTCACTTAGTTATGAAGCAGGCACCGCAGATAGCCAAATTATCTTTCGATGAATCCCAAAATGTGTCCCAAGAACAATTAACAGAAATGATTGGAGAACTGGAAGAAAAAATTAGCGGACTCAGAAAACATCTAAAATAAAAATGGGGGCGGACGAGTAAATGCCTAAATTTTGAAACAATAATTTTGATTAATCAATGAGTGAAGACATTATTCAATATTCAGTAGTGGTTTCCGTTTATAATAGCGAAAATTCGCTGAAGCTTTTGCAAGAGCGTCTTTCAGCCGTTTTTAATTCCCTAAATAGTTCGTGGGAACTCATATTGGTAAATGATTGTAGTCGGGACAGAAGTTGGGATGTGTGTATGGAATTGGCTTCTAAAGATGACCGCGTAACAGCTATTAATCTTGCTAATAATTTTGGTCAACATGCTGCTGCCATGTGCGGTTTTTCGTATGCGAGCGGCGACTATATTATTACTATGGATGATGATCTTCAGCACCCGCCCGAGGAAATAATTAAACTTATCAAGACCATAAAAGATGGGAGTTTTAGCGTGGTTTATGGACAATACGACCGAAGAAAATATAAATGGTTCAAGAATATATGTTCCATTGCATTGAATAAATTAATTTCTGAGATTATCAGTAGCGGTTACATAGCAACTACATTCCGTATTTTAAAAAAGTCTGTTATTAAAAAACTGATTAATTTTAGGCAGTGCAATGTGATAATTGATGTTTTGATTAAAGATATTGTAAATAAACGCGACATCGGTCAGGTAAAAGTGAAACACCACGAAAGAGAAATCGGCCATTCCAGCTATTCTTATACGAAACTATTCATTCATGCCTTCAATATGATTTTTAACTATACTGTATGGCCATTGCGTTTAGCGACTATGGCGGGGCTAGCCCTATCTTTATTAAGTATTTTGCTGGCTATTTACTATTTTATTGATTATTTTATAAAACAAGTGCCGATAGCCGGTTTTACTACCCTAATATTTATTATGACCTTTTTATTTGGAATCACCTTGTTCGTTCTAGGTATTGTTGGCGAATATGTCGGAAGAATATTTTTAAATATCAATCAAAAACCTCAATTTTCCGTGAAAGAAATTTATAAAAATGGTAAATATGTTGTATAGTATATAGAAATCATGGTCAAAGTTAATTTTGACAAACACGCGCGAACTTACCGAGAATCATTAAATACATGCTTCGCGCCATTCGGCGGAAAGGATACTTATTATGACTCATATAAAATTGAATGTATTAAAAAATGGGCAGTTTTTGATGATAAGGCGTACGATATATTGGATTACGGCTGTGGCATTGGTAAGTTAACGGGTTTATTGGCTAAAGAATTTAGGAAATCTGTAGTGTACGGATGGGATATTTCCAGAGAATCACTGCGCTTGGCGAAAGAAGAATATGCAGAAACGAAAAATATTAATTTTATTGATGAACTATTTCCTGATCGGAAGTACGATTTCATTATAGTTTCTATGGTGTTCCATCACATAAAGCCCGATGATCGAATTAATACCCTGATTAATATAAAAAGGCTTTTGAAGCCGGACGGGAAAATTATTATTTTTGAGCATAATCCATTGAATCCGGTTGTGCGTTACATCATAAATAGGTGTCCCCTTGATGAGGATGCAGAACTTGTGATGCGCAATAAATTTGTCAGATTGGCTAAAATATGCGGTCTGCAGGCGGAATTTGCACGTTACACTCTTTTTTTCCCACGGCCCTCAAAGTTGCTAATGAATTTAGAAAATTTACTTAAATTTATTCCATTTAGCGCTCAATATATGCTTATTTTGTCTTCGAAATAATATTTTATAATCAAAAATGGATAAAAAAACATTGTTAGATTTAATTAAAAATGATGGCTACGAAATTACGAAAGAGATTACAGATGCCGCATCAGAGCTCTTTGAAATCCTAGATGCACAAAAGCTTAAATTAGACGATATAGCTTCAGCTATGGAGTGGCTTGATAAAAAAAGAAGGGCTTATAATGTGACCGTGAAAGAAATAAGCATGAATGATTTGGATAAATGGAATGTTAATCCTCAAACGGGACATATTTCTCACGAATCGGGAAAATTTTACTCCATTATCGGAGTGAGCGTTAAGGGCGCAATGGGCAGGGAGGTGGTTTCATGGACTCAACCGATGATAAAGCAGGAAGAGCGCGGAATTTTAGGAATTTTGTGTAAAAAAATTAATGGCATAAGGCATTATTTGTTGTTTGCTAAATTTGAACCCGGTACTATCGCCGGATTGCAACTCTCCCCCACGCTTCAGGCAACCGAAAGTAATTTAAAACAAATGCATGGCGGCAAGAAACCACAATTTTCTGAATATTTCGAAAATGAGGGGATGGGGACGATATTGGTCAATGTAGTTGAAGTGGAAGACCCAGGCCGATTTTATCATAAAACCAACCACTGTATGATTGTGGAAATTCCCGAAGATAAAGAAGTGGCAATACCAAACGATTTCATTTGGTTGACCTTTCCTCAAATTAAAAAACTTTTAAAAATAGATAACGTAATTAATGCTTTAACGAGATGCGTTTGGGGAAGCAGGTGAAGGTGATATGCAAATTTCCGATTCCGGTTGACGTAATGCATTTATTTATAATCATCGCGGTTTCCTAATAAAAATGAAATCTGGGAAAAAAATCAGAGATAATATTTCTAATCAAAAGGCGCTCAAACAAGTTCTTAAGGCAATCCACATAGATGCGCAGAGTGCGTTTGCAAGATCTGCTTTTCATGCTGTTTTGAAGCTGTTGCCCCCGGTGCCGCGCATCCCTGGCGCAGACGTTTGTTTTGAACTTGCGCGAAAAGTTGTCCCGCTAATAATAGAGTTGATTTTTATTAGGGATGGCAAAGCTTTTTTAATTTATCGTAAAGATGAGTATTGGAATGGTTGGCATTTTCCTGGCGGTTATCGCGAACCAAGGACAACCTTAATTAATGATTGCAAACGATTAGCTAGAATGGAGGTTGGTGCCCATATTCACATTAAGGGAGTTACAGAAATTAAACTTATAGAACATCCTGACGGTCCGCGGCATCATGATGTTTGTTTGCTTGTACTTTGTGAATTTGACGGCGAGCTTGAGGGTGGTCGCTGGTTTGCCAGGAAGCCAGCTGACATCATTTCATATCATCGTCCATACTGGACCGCTATTAGCAAATTTCTTCATTAACTTGGTTATTGAACCTTGCTGCCAAAAATTACCAATCTATTTTGGCGCGCTAATTAATTTCTGAGAGATTAACTATTCTATTCTCTTTTGAAGAAATGCGTATAGCCTCCATGACCTTGGCTTGATTAAGCAAATTTGAATAGATCCAGTTTATTTTACCAGTTCTTTGTTGCTGATTTAAAACAGTATCGCAGAAATCTTGGAAAATAATTTCAAAATGATTCGCCGCCGGAATATCTAATTCTATATCAGATATAGTTCTTTTAAGATTTTCATTAGTAATAAGCCTCACTGTGGGTTTTAGGTCGGGCGGTATAGAGTAAGCCATTTCCGTCTTAATTAATCCCTTATTTCCCCATACAGAGTAATTATTTTGATAGATAGCATCAAAGCTAAATGCGAGCATCGCTAAAATCTCGTTCGGAAATTTTAAAAGTATTGCCCCCTTAAGATCTACGCCATCCACCTTGTTGCGGTATAATGTGGCATCAACAGTCAGTGGTTCATTTCTCAAAATTTTTCTCGCCATAAAAATGGTATAAGCACCAATATCGTTTAATGCCCCCCCACCGAGTTTTTTATCATATCGGATATCATGTTTGTCCCGTGGCGGAATCCCGAAAGAACTATAGAATATAAACGGCTTGCCAATTTCCCCCTTTTTAATTAAGTCGAGTACTGCTTGATGTTGCGGATGGAAATCGCACATAAAATTTTCATAAAGAACAACGTTATTTTTTTGGCAAGCTGTAACGATCTTCTTTGCGGAGGCGAAATTATCCGCTAACGATTTTTCAGAGATCACATGTTTTTTCGCGGCCGCGGCTTTTAAGATCCATTCTTCGTGCAGTCCGATGGGGAGAGGAACATAAACCGCATTTATCTCACGATTTAAGATTAAAGAACCGTAGGAATCGATTGACCGTATGCCAAAGCGGCCAGCCCATTCTTTGGCTTTAGCGGGATCGCGGCTCGCTATACTCACTACTTTTACATTTTTAATCGCTTGAAGCGCCTTGATGGCATATTTCTCCGCTATTTTGGCGCAGCCCAATATCCCGATTTTTATCTTTTTCTCCATATAAAATCATTAGTTTAATTACTTTTTAAGTTGATTATAGCTGGGTTTTAGTTTAAAATAAATCAAAGATTTGTTCAAATATAGAATCTAATATGTCAAAGCTATCCATAGTTATTCCAGCCTACAATGAAAGAAATACCATAGAGGAACTTATTAAGCGAGTGAAAGCGGTAGATTTGGATGGGATAGAAAAGGAAATTATCGTGGTTGATGATGGCTCTAAAGACGGTACCCGGGAGATTCTAAAGAGCATCCCCGGTATCCGCTATATTTTTCACGAAAAAAATCTCGGCAAGGGCGGGGCAATGAAGGCCGGATTTAAGGCCGCCACCGGAGATTTATTGATCCCGCAGGATGCAGATTTAGAATACGACCCCAATGACTATCCGGCGATGATTGCCCCGATTTTAGCCGGAAAAACTGAAGTTACTAACGGCGTCCGCATCCAGCCAAAAGATGATTCCCGCCGGACTTCGCTTTCTTACTGGCTGCATTGGCTGGGAAATAATGCCATTACCTGGACTACGAATGTGCTGTATTGGCACCATGCCGGCGAGTATGAAGGATGCTATAAGGCATTCACTAAAAAATTGGTTGATTCGATTGAGATAAAAACCAATAATTTTGACTATGACAATGAACTTGTCTGCAAGATTTTAAAGCGGGGCTATAAAATTATTGATGTGCCGATCCGTTATTATCCGCGCGATTATGAACAAGGTAAAAAAATCGGCTGGAAGCACGGTTTCCTTATTTTGTGGACGATTATCAAGACGCGTTTCCTTGATTAGGAATAAAGTTTTTAATCCGTTGGTTTTTAGTTGCTTACTTATGCCATCGGCTAGACATCCAGTTCTTCCCGAAGCAAGTTTTTGTAGCAAGCTAAAGTCCGGGCGAGGCCGGTTTTTAAATCAACGGTTGGGTTATAGCCTAATTCTTTTTTAGCTTTGGTAAGGTCCGGGCAGCGCCGCTGAGGTTCACCGGCCGGATAAGATTCCGGATAGGCGATTAATTGAGCCCGTACTTGATTGCCTGCTAAATTGCCGATTATGGTTGCCAAGCCCACCATATTAATTTCTTCCTCTTCTTTGCCAATATTGTATACCCCCCAATTTTTTTTAGAAGCCAGGACTTTTAGAAATCCTTGGGTAGCATCGGTAATGTAGCAGAAAGTCCTGGTTTGATTGCCCCGGTCATGAACCGGAAGCTGTTCGCCTTTGACCGCTTTTACCATAAAGGTGGGAATTACCCGATAATCGTTTACTTTCATCCCCGGGCCGTAGACATTAAATGGCCGGACAATTTTTACCGGGACATTGTAGAGCTGGTAATAGGTCATACAAAGCGTTTCTCCGAGCCTTTTGGATTCATCGTAGCAAGCCCGCGGCCCGATCTGGGAAACGTTGCCCCAATAAGTTTCCGGAGTGGGTATGGAATTAGGATCCGGATCGCCGTATACCTCGCTGGAGCTAAAATAAAGCATGCTCTCGGCATTGATTTTTTTAGCGAATTCCAAAAAATTTTGAGTGCCATTAACCGCCACTTCAATCGTTTCAAGAGGAAATTTCCGGTAATAATATGGAGAAGCTAAGCCAGCCGCATGGATCAAGAAATCGGCCTGGATGCCTTCCGGAATCGGTTTCCGGACATCGTGCTGGATAAATTCAAAATTCGGATTTTTGGTAAGATTCTCGGATAGGTTGGATCCGGTTATAAAATTATCCATCACGATTACTTTACACGGATTTTTTTTCAGCTGGCCGTCATTTAACTTTAAAAGCGTCGAGATGATGTAATTTCCTAAAAAGCCGGCTCCGCCGGACATTAAAATAGTTTTACCCGAAAATACCACCGCCTCCTTTTCTAGCGAGGCAACGATTGAATCAATATCTTGTTCGATGATTTCTTGGTTAGTCATTAATGAATAAAACTATAATAAATAATTTTTGGCTTGGCAACTGGATTGATAACCGCCTATTTTTATACAACTTCGCAGAGCTTAAATACGTTGCGGTAGATAAGAAGTAAATCTTGTTTATCGCTTTGTTTTTATATATAGTATTCTATACTACTAAAATATGAAATGCCTCCTGTGCTCTCAAGAAGATTTAGCGGAGTTTTTAAATTTAGGGCAGCAGCCGCTCGCAAATAAATACCCACCAAAGGAAGATTTTAAAAAGGAAGATTTTTTCCCGCTGGCTATGCTTTTTTGTCCGCGATGCAAAAATGTTCAGCTTGGGACGCTTGTTTCCAGAGAAAGGATGTTCGTGGACTATTATTACTTATCTTCCGTTAATTTAGGGCTGGTTCGGCATTTTGAAGAGTTGGCAAAAAAATTATCAGCGGCAAAATTCGTTCTGGATATCGGTTCCAATGACGGCATATTATTGAAGCCTCTTAAAGAATTGGGGGTGCGCGCGCTCGGCGTCGACCCGTCTGAAAATGTTTCTAAAATCGCCAATGACCAAGGATTAACTACCGTTACCGCATTTTTTGGCAAACCTACTGCTGAAAAAATAAAAAAAGATTTTGGGGAGCCGGACGCGGTGGTGGCAAGCAGCGTTTTTACTCATTTGGAAAACCCCCATCAATTTATTGAGGACGTTAAAGCGGTAATGGCGGAAGACGGAGATTTTATCATTGAGGTGGAATATATCGGCAATATTTTAAAATTAATCCAGTTCGAAAGATTTTATTTGGACAGGATTTTTTATTATTCTTTGACTTCTTTAAAAAATCTGTTTGAAGGCCACGGCATGCATATATACGATGTCGAAAATATAGAGCCTCACGGCGGCTCAATCCGGGTTGTCGCCAGAAAAAATAATTATCGCACCGCCCCGAAAGATAGCGTCCAATTATTCACCGACAAAGAAGAACGCGAATTAACCCTTTCAAAATTACAAGATTTTAAAAAAGAAGTTGAAAAAAACTCCAAAGCTTTTCGGGAAATGCTTGAAGGGTATCAAGCGTCCGGCTTGAAAGTCGCCGGGTATGGGGCGCCAGCGCGAGTCGCTACGATTTGCAATTATGGGAATATTGGCCCGTCGCTTATCGAGTTTATTGTGGACGATAGCCCGCTGAAACAGAATCGGTTCAGTCCGGGGACGCACATTCCGATTGTTCCAAAAAATTATTTGGAAGCGCACCGCCCGGATGTTCTGGTGGTTTTCGCCTATGAATACTTTGACGATATCAAGAAAAAAACCGGAGGAGGCTACCGATATCTTATACCGATACCGCCGAGGGAGGTAAAATAAAAAATATCACCTTATGATTAATGGTAAAAAGATAATCGTTGTTTTGCCGGCTTATAATGCGGCCAGGACTCTGGAAAAAACTCTTTTTGCCATTCCGAAAGATTGGGTAGATGATGTTGTTCTGGTTGATGATGCGAGTAAGGATGATACAGTGGCGGTTTCTAAGAGATTGGGATTAAAAACTTTTGTCCACGATAAAAATATCGGTTATGGGGCAAATCAGAAAACTTGTTATCGAGAAGCTTTGAAGCTTGGAGCAGATATTGCAGTTATGGTTCATCCGGATTTTCAATACGACCCTTCTTTCATACCAGAAATGATTAAGCCGATTGCTAATGGCGAGTGCGATGCGGTATTCGGATCGCGGATGTATATAAAAAGAAATGCTCTTTTGGGCGGCATGCCCTATTGGAAGTTTTTTGCCAATATTGTTTTGACTTGGCTGGAAAATTTGGTTTTGGGGATGAATTTGACGGAATATCATTCCGGTTTCCGGGCGTATAGCCGGAAAGTTTTGGAATTACCGCTACATTTGAATTCCAATGGTTTTGTTTTTGATACAGAAATTATCGTTCAGATGAAAGTTGCGGGAATGAAAATTAAAGAAATTCCGATTACTACCAGATATTTTGCGGAAGCATCCATGATTGGCTTTTGGCGCAGCGTTCAATACGGATTAAACATTTTATCGGTAATGCTCCATTATTTACTGGATCGATTTGGAATTAGACATCACGAGCAATTTTTTTTAGCCAAGAATCTTGGTCCTTCTTGTCCGAATTGCCAGAAACGTCAATCTCGGATTTTTATAAAAGGAACTGATGATTTAAGGGGGGTGTTAGAAAATACCGCTTATCAGATTACCGAGTCTAATATCGGTATTTACGGCAATATCTATCATTGCGCCAATTGCGACTTATATTTTGTTGATCGTTCTAATATCGGAGAGGCATTAAATAAATATTACATCAGCCAGCCACTGGATAATATTTATTTGAAGGATGCATTGGGAAGGCGCAAGGCTTTCCGCCAAGTTTTACAAAAAATGAATTATCTAAATCCGGAAATTAAAAGATTGTTAGATATTGGCTGCGGGCCGGGATTTTTTTTGGCCGAAGCAAAATCAGCCGGCTTGGACGCCTGGGGTTTAGAAATTTCCAATGAATCGGCAAAGTTTGCCAGAGAAAAATTAGGGCTACTTCAAGTTTTTCAAAATGAAAAAGAATTAGAATTAGCAACCCCGCAATTATTTGATTCCATTACCGCTTTTGATTTTATTGAACATGCTTTAGACCCAAAGGAAATTTTTATAAAGGCACATAAAAAATTGAAAAGGGAAGGTTTATTAGTTGCCACTGTCCCGATTATTGATTCGTTGGCGGCTAAATTGCTTGGCAAAAAGTGGCACGCTTTAGTGCCTTCCCACTTGAATTATTTTACTTTTAAATCGCTAGAGAATATTTATCGCCCACTGGGATATTCATTGGTTGGGAAAGAGTGGCATTGGAAATACCTATCTTTTTCTTATTTATTAAAACGGCTATTCAAAAAATTGGATTGGCAACTTCCTAAAGTGTTAGATTTCGTAATTCCGGTTAATTTTTTTGATGAATTAGAAATTTATTTAAGAAAAGATTAATGATTTTTTTAAAAAGGTATTACGTGGAAATTTTGTTTGGTTTACTGCTGATGGCAGTAATGGCTGGTTCTTCGCCAATTCTTACCACGAAGCCGCGGCTTTGGTATGACGAAGGGATAAATATTGAATTTGCCAAGAACTTTCTGGATTTTGGAAAATTAGACACCTCAGTCGCTCCCGGAGAATTTTCCGATTTAACTCGATTTTTTCAGGCTTCTGGCTATCCACTTTCTCTTCCACTAAGCTTATTTTTTAGTATTTTTGGATTCGGACCAGTTCAGGCAAGAATTTACATGCTTGGTTGGATGATTTTAGCACTTTTAATTATATTTGTTTTTGTTAAAAAATTGGCTAGTCGTGAATCAGCCTTAATTGTATCGGCGTTAGTTGCGAGCTTCGCCTCTTTTCATGATAACGGTCGGGCAGTGATGGGAGAGATTCCGGGCTTTGTTTTTTTGCTTTGGGCATTATATTTTTTATTTTGGCGCAACGCTTATTTCGTTGGCGGCATTCTTTTCGGTTTGGCCATTTCAGTAAAGACATCAGTTTACATTTCTATTTTACCGGCGATTTTAATTTTGCTGGCACTAGAAAAAGAGAATTTTTGGAAAAATGGCCTAAAAATTTTTGCGGGAATGCTTCCGCCGTTTTTATTGAGAATCTGGTTTGTTATACCGGATCCCTTTTCGTTGGTAGCTTGGCAACAGGTTATTAGACTTTTTCAAAATCCTTTTGGCAGCAGCGTTTCACAAGGAGCCAATTTTTTAAACAACCTATTGACAATTCCAAAAACCTATACCATCTTGTATTTCGGATTTTTTACTGCGATTATTTTATCGGAATACTTTAGAGATACAAAAAAAAATGTTATTTATAAAAAATTTTTTAACTTTGCCATCACTTATAATTTTTTTGCTTTTTTATATTATTTAAAAAGTCCGGGCTGGTTACGCTACTTGATAGCGGCAGATCTTTTAACCCTCATTCTTTTAGTTATTGCCCTGAGAAATCTTCTATCAGAATCGTTAAAAAAGAAAATTCTTTTTTATCTAATTGTTTTTAGCTTAATCGGTTTTCAAACCTTTCATTTATTTACTGCCGCTAAAATATTTTATTCAGATAGCGAAGAAGCGGTTATTAATTTAGTAAATGCTGAATTTAAAAATAATACCATTGGAATTTTTAACGTTCCGGAAATTGGCGCTTTTGTTCCGGCGGAGCGGAAATACCAAACTTACCGGATGATGGGCGTTCCTTTCATTGGGCAAAATCCAATTTTTTATGATCCGCCGCCGGAAATTTTAATTGCCAGATCTAGTGAAAATGGCGGGGGAATGCTTCTGGACGAAGCCGCTATCTTCTTAAGAAAATATCGATTTTTAAAAACTGTTGGCAGATACGATATTTATAAATATAAACAAAATTTTGATATTTAATGCATTTTCTTGACGCACTCTGCCATTATTATGTACTATGTCTATTATGATAATTTTGTTAGCAAGCTGGCGAGGAATTATCTTAATTAAATAAAATAATGAAAATTGTCGTTACAGCCCCAACCAGATGCGGACTTATGGGCGGGGGTACAGACGTGGATCCCTTTGCCGAAAAACACGGCGGCAAGATTTTAAGCATTGCCCTGAATCTGCGTATGAAGGCGGAGCTTGTTCCGCATGCCTCACCGATCGTGTATCTTGAATCTTTGGGCGAAAAAAGAACCTTAATCAATCTTGATAAAAAGCTTAATTACGGCAAAGACCCGAAATTTGACCTTATTAGAGCCATTATCAATTACTTTCACAAAAGTATTCCTTCTGGTTTTTACTTGAAAACATCTGCAATGGCGGAAAACTTAATGGGTTTAGGCAGTTCGGGGGCAACTGCAGTAGCTATTATCAATGCCTTCAACTCTTGGCTGAAAAAGAATATGTCGCCTATGGAAATAGCCTTGCTTGCGTCTAGGCTGGGAATAGAAGAACTTGGCTGGCCGGGAGGCAGGCAGGATGAACTTACCGCCTCTTTCGGCGGTATTAATCTTTTAACTTTTGGCCCAGGAAGAGATATCGGAATAATTCCTCAAAAATTTGCAAAAGAAAAAATAAAAAAATTAAGCGATTGGATAATGATGTTTTTTATAGGCGGTTATCGCCACTCAAAAGAACAGCAGGCGATTCTTAAAAATGGAATGACGGAAAAAGAAAAAACACAAGCCCTTATAAATTTGCGAGATGCCGTTGATAAGGTAATCAATTTTATTGAAGAAGGAAATATGGTGAATCTGGGGAAAATTTTCCATTCGGCTTGGCAGGACAAAAAAAAGTCCAATCCAATCGTTTCAAACGACATTATTAATGATTTTTACGAAATAGCCATTAAACTAGGAGTGCTGGGCGGCAAAATCATGGGTTCCGGAGGAGCGGGCAATATGTTTTTTATCGCACCTCCGGAAAAACACAATATCCTTAAAAAGGCCTTTATAAGCAGGGGAGCGCGACCCATAGATTTTGGTTTTGACTTTGAGGGTGCAAAAATCAAAATCGTAAATTTATAAAATTAAAAATGAAAGCATTTATTTTATCGGCAGGATTAGGAGAAAGACTGCGTTCAGTAACTGGAGAAAGGCCGAAAGTAATGGTCAAAATCGGTGGTAAGCCCGTTTTGGAACACTTGGTTAATCTTTGCAAAATACACGGCATCACCTCCATTATCATCAATCTTCATTATATGCCCCAGGAGGTCGTAAACTATTTTGGAAATGGGAGTAAATTCGGGGTTTCTATCGCTTATTCATTTGAAAAAGAAAAAATTATGGGTGGGGCAGGCGCGCTTAAGCATGCCGAAAAACTGATCGGCAAAGAGTCTTTTATCGTATTAAACGGCGATGTGATGACAAATATCAATTTATCGGAAATGTTCGCATTTCATAAACAAAAAGGGGGAATCGGAACTTTTCTCGTGCATGATACTGATCACCCCCAGGATTCCGATTTGGTTGAGTTTAATGAAAGCAATCTGATTAAAAAATTTTTCAGAGCCGCGCCAGATTATTCGAAAAAACCAATTTCAAAAACCGGCACCCATATTTTTGAATCCGAGATATTAAAATTTATCCCCTCCGAGATTAAATATTCCCTAGAATACGATTTAATTCCTGATTTATTGAGAAAAAATGAAAAGTTATATTCATTTTATAATAACGACGCATATTCCAGGGATATGGGGACGCCCGAAAGACTGAAGCAGGTAATTAATGACTATGAATGTGGAAAAATTAACTTTTAACAATATTTGGCTGTTTTTGCCTTGTTACAATGAAGCGGAAAATCTAGAGCCTTTAGTAAAAGATATTTTGGAACTTAAAATTCCAAATTTACATATTGCCATAATAGATGATAACTCTACAGATGGAACCAAGGCGATTGCAGACCGTTTGCACCAAAATTACCCGCAGTCGATTGAAGTCCTGCACCGAAGCTTACCGAGGGGGCGGGCCAGAGCGGGCAAAGATGCTTATATTTTCTGTTTGGACAAACGGGCTGATGCCGTTATTGAAATGGATGCGGATTTTTCTCATGAGCCGAAATACATCCCATTAATGTTGAATGCATTGGCCGAAAACAAAGGAGATATTATTTTAGGTTCTCGTTTTTTGGCAGGCGGCAGTGACTCAGAACGCTCTCCCTTCAGAACCACTATAAGTAAAATATCGGGAGTAGTATTCAGGCTCATTTTGGGTTTGAAATTGACGGATATGGGTTCGGGATTTAAAATATATAAAATGGCGGTGGTAAAAGATATGGCGCCGGAAAAAATGTTTTCTCAAAAAGGGCTGGCCATATCTATGGAATCGGTTTTCCGCAGCGTTAAGAACGGATATCGGGTATACGAAATACCCATTATTTTTAAAGACCGGAGAGCGGGCTATTCCAAACTTTCTTGGAAAGACTTTTTAGAGCCTATTTTTATTTGCTTTAAGCTCGTCTGGAAATTGGGAAGAGTAAAGATATGAACAAAAAATTTTCTTATTTGTTGCCGCTTATTTGCATAGTTATTATTTTGGATTTATTGCCGGTATTTCATGCAGTTTTTATAGCTAAGGTGCCGCGTTCGGAAATGTTTTTGACATTGAGCCAAGGTTATTATGGAGGTGGCGACGGGGGTTTTTACACTGCGCGAATTCGCGAGATAATTGACGGTTACCCGTTTTTTGGAAATCACTATCTTTTTGAACATCGGCAAGAATTATCGCGATCGGCTTTTGCGGCGGATTGGTTGGCTGCAATTCCAATGTTTTTTGGCCTTTCACTTAATGCCACTTTGATATTCAATGCTTTTTTTTGGTCAATTATTTTTGTGTTGTTGGCGTATTTTTTATGCAGAAAGTTAGGGCTTCCTTCTTGGATTAGCGCCATAGCAACTCTGCTTACTTTTAGGCAGAGTTATTTTTTAATTGTCCGCAGCCCGGTTTCTATGCAAACCATCTTCCCTTTTCTTTTGCTATTTTATCTTGCATATCTCAATTGGCTTTCTAAGCCTAATTCACGAAAAGCAATGGCGGTACTCGCAGTTTCTATTGCCGCTCCTTTTTATATATACGCTTTTTTATGGCAGATGGTGGCGGTAACTTCTTTAATAGCGCTTATTTTTTTGTTAGCGCAAAAAGAGATGCAATTAGCAAAGCGTTTTTTTGGAGTGGGAGCAGTTTCCCTGATTTTGGCGCTGCCCATGTTTTGGTATATGTTCCAGCAAATATCCAGCCCATTTTATGAAGATATGATTCAGCGGTTTGGAATCGTTAATACTCGACTTCCGACGGTTTTAGCATTTTCTTCCGGAAGGTGGGTGGTGATAGCGCTTTTTCTTTGGGCGTTATCTTATCGGTGGTTTAAGGATTTGCGAGGCGATTATCAATATAAATTGCCGTTTTCATTTTTTTCGATTACTGGTTCGGCGCTCTTATTCGCTAATTTTAGCAATATTTTAACCGGAAAAGATATGGAATTGCCAATCCATATTGAAAGATTTATAGCCATCTGGGCGCCCCTGTCTTTAGCAGCCTATCTTTATTTTGTTTTTAAACATAAAATTTTTATTACGCAATCGGTGTTTTGGCATAAAGCGGTGGCGGTAATTTTATTGGCGGGGTCAATCGGCAGCCTCTTTTATTATTGGAGTTATTGGCCAAATTTCCGTTTTGGAAAAGTGAGCGAAAGCTTGATTGCGATTCAGGGGTCGGCTCAATGGTTGGAGAAAAATGAAAAAGAACAGGTGGTAATTTTAACTGGACCCCTTGACATCACCTCGTCTGAAATACCAGTATTTACGCGGCATTATGTTTTATTTTCAGCAGTGGCAATTTATGACTTGGTATCTTCAAAAGAAGTGGAGGAGCGGTATTTAATTGCCAGTTATTTTTTCCACCCGCTTACTCTTCAAAAAATTGAAGAAGATTTTGTGATTTACGCCGGATTAGGAAATGCGGTGCATCAGTATAAAACTTACAATCGTAAGGTGAAATTATGCCGATTATTTCAGCTCTCGCGCTTTGGCGTTTCCTGCGGAGAGTTGCACACCGCGCTTTCCTTTCGTGGCAAGGAATATTTTGAAAACCTTTATCAAAAGTACACTGACGATATAAGCCCGCAGATTCTTGAAAAAATTAGAGAATATCAGGTGAAATATATTCTTTTTGATAAACAGGAAGAAGACATTAGAGAATATTTCGAAGGAAGGATCAGTTCTCTTGGCGTTGATTTCCGTCCGGTCTACGAAGACGAACGTTATATCCTTTACGGAATTTAAAATCCCCTTCATATTGTAGGTAACGATTATCTGATAACATAGGTTATATTATTCATGAAAACTGTTATTCTTTGCGGTGGTCGAGGCACTCGGCTTAGGGAAGAAACAGAGTTTCGGCCAAAGCCAATGGTAATGGTCGGCGACCGGCCGATTTTGTGGCATATTATGAAGCTTTATTCCCATTACGGCTTCAATGATTTTGTTTTATGCCTTGGATATAAAGGAGAGCAGATCAAGGAATATTTTTTGAATTACGACGAATTGAACCACGATTTTACTTTGAAGCTCGGACAAGGAGTTAAGCAAGTTGTTCATTACGAGAAAAAAACTCCTACCTGGAACATTACTTTTGTGGATACCGGGCTGGAATCGGAAACTGGTAGCCGCTTGGCGAAAGTCCAAAAATATTTGGCTGGCGAAGAAAATTTCTTTTTGACTTACGGCGATGGAGTTGCTAATGTGGATTTAAAAAATCTTCTTTCTCACCATCAGCAAAAAAGTAAAACAGTAACCGTAACCAGTGTTCGGCCGATCAATCCTTTTGGGATCATTGAAGCCGAATCAGGAATGGTCAAATCCTTTTTAGAAAAACCTCAATCAAAAGAATGGGTCAGTGGCGGATTTTTTGTCTGTAATAAAAAACTTTTTGATTATTTATCAACAGACGATAGTTGCGTATTAGAAAAAGAGCCGCTGCAGAATATTGCAGTTAAGGGGGAGCTCGCGGTCTATCACCACAATGATTTTTGGCATTGCGTGGATACTCTTAAAGACGTCAAGGGATTAGCGCATCTTTATGATCAAGGAAATCGTCCTTGGATGGTTTGGGAGGCCTAATTTTTTTTTAAAATGAATCAATCTTTTTGGAAACATAAAAAAATTTTTATTACCGGAGTGGCAGGTTTTTTGGGCTCTTGGCTCGCCAAGTATTTGGTAGAGGCCGGAGCTAATGTCACTGGTTTAGTGCGGGATGTGGTGCCGGCTTCTAATCTATATCGTTCTGGCTATGCCGATAAGATTAATTTAGTGCATGGCGGGTTGGAAGATTATCCGGTATTGGAGCGGGCTCTTGGCGAATACGAAGTTGATACCGTGTTCCATGTCGGCGCCCAAACTATTGTGGAGATTGCTAACCGTAATCCGCTTTCTACTTTTGAATCTAACGTGAAGGGTACCTGGAATTTACTGGAAGCTTGCCGCCGGAGTCCTCTCGTAAAAAAAGTAATTGTCGCTTCTTCGGACAAAGCTTACGGCATTCATAAAGAACTTCCTTATAAAGAAGATGCGCCGCTTCAAGGTCGGCATCCTTATGATGTTTCTAAAAGCGCTGCTGACTTAATTGCCCAATCTTACTATCATTCTTATGGTCTACCGGTGGCAGTGACTCGCTGCGGCAATTTTTTTGGCGGCGGTGATTTGAATTTTAACCGATTAATTCCAGGAACCATTAGTTCAGTTTTACACAATGAAGCGCCAGTGCTTCGGTCTGACGGTTCTTATATCCGAGATTATTTTTATATTGAAGACGGGGCTAATGCTTATATTACTCTTGCAGAAAAAATGGATGATCCAAAATTGCATGGCCAGGCTTTTAATTTCAGCAATGAAAATCAAATTACTGTCTTAGCCATGGTAGAGAAAATTCTTACCTTGATGGGCAGTAATTTAAAACCTAAAGTTCTTGGGAGCGCCAGCAATGAAATTCCCCATCAATATCTTTCCGCGGAGAAAGCCAGAACTAGGTTAGGTTGGCAACCCAAATACGATTTAGATTCGGGTTTAATAAAAACCATCTCTTGGTATAAAGAATTTTTTCATTTATGAGCAGAGTATTAGTTACTGGCGCCGCAGGATTTGTCGGCGCTAATTTAGTAAGAGCTTTACAAGCTTCGGGAAACGAGGTTTCTGTTTTTTTACGGCGAGAATCAAAAACTTGGCGGCTGGCGGATTTAATCCCGAAACTGAAAGTTTACCCAGTAGATATTTCTGATAAAGAAGCGGTGCAAAAAGCCGTGGCAGAAATTCAGCCGGAAGTGGTTTATCATCTTGCGACTTATGGCGGATATCCGTCGCAAAAAGATATAGCCGTTACTTTTAATACTAATCTTTTAGGTAGTTTGAATTTATTTCAGGCATTAGAAAGCGCGGATTCTTTAAAGAAATTAGTAAATATCGGCAGTTCTTCAGAATATGGAATAAAAATTGACTTAAGGCGGGAAACAGATTTTTTAGAACCTACTACTTCTTACGGAGTAGCTAAAGCTAGTCAAACGTTACTTGCCAATTATCTTGGAAAGCAAAAAAATTTTCCAGTTGTTACTCTAAGGCCCTTTTCTGTTTTCGGCCCCTATGAGGAGCCGGGGCGGTTAATTACGGATTTAATGCTTGCGGCAGTTTCTGACCGAACTGCCAAGCTTTCTTCACCGCTTACACGAAGGGATTTTATTTATGTAGATGATATTTTAGCCGCTTGTTTTCGGGCAGCGGAAATTTCCGGACAAAACGGAGAAGTTTTTAATATTGGCAGAGGCCGAGATCAATCTATTGGCGACGCCGTTTCCTTACTGGAAGAAATTGTTGGGCAAAAACTTTCGGTAGAATGGGGTGCGGAAGATAAAAAACGAAGTTTTGACACCGATCAAAAATGGATTGCCGATATTTCTAAAGCTAAAAAATATCTTGGCTGGGAACCGGCGCATTCTTTTAAAGACGGCTTGGAAAAAACTTATCAGTGGTATTGTAAGAATATCAGTTTATATAGTTAATTTTTATGGCAGTAGTGGAAAAATTAGAAGTTAAAAGTTTAAGGAAGATTGCTAATCAAATCCGGAGGCACATTGTGATGATGGCAAGCCGCGCTAATGCTTCCCATTCCGGAAGCGCTTTATCGCCGGTAGAAATGGTAACCGCTTTGTATTTTCAGATAATGCGGATTGATCCAAAAAAATCAGATTGGCCAGATCGCGATCGGTTTATTTTAAGCAAGGGACATGGCGGCGCTGTGCTTTATGCGGCGCTTGCGGAACGAGGTTTTTTTCCGGTTAAATTGCTGGATACATTTTGTTTAGACGATAGCTTATTGCCAACTCATCCAGTTTTCGGAAAAATTTCCGGCGTCCCAGGAGTGGAAGCTACTACTGGTTCGCTTGGTCATGGGCTGGCAATGGGGCTTGGAATGGCTTTAGCTGGAAAGCATGATAAAAAAGATTATCAGGTTTATGTAATGATTTCGGACGGTGAATGTGATGAGGGTTCGGTTTGGGAAGGGCTGCTCTATGCCGGCGCAAAGAAAGTTGATAATCTAATTATTTTTATTGATTATAATAAAATTCAAAGTTTTGGCCGGACAGCTGAGGTTCTAGATTTAGAACCGCTGAAAGATAAGCTTTTGGCTTTTAATTGGGATGTCCAAGAAATTGACGGCCATGATTTTTCGGAAATTATTTCATCAGTGAAACGCGCCAAAAATCATTCTGGCCAACCGCATTGCATTATAGCCCATACTGTTAAAGGGAAAGGAATTTCTTATATGGAAGATAAGTTAGAATGGCATTATCGGTCTCCGTCCGGCGATTTACTTGCTAAGGCGCTTTCGGAATTGGAGGAAGATTTAAAGAGTGTAGAAAAATAATTATAAAATAATAATTATGAGAACTGCTTTTATTAATACCCTTAAGGAACTGGCCAAAAATGACGAGCGAATTTTTTTATTGAACGGCGATCTCGGATTTTCCGTGTTGGAAGAATTTACAAAAACTTTTCCAGATCGGTCACTGAATATGGGAGTGTCAGAAGCGAATATGATTGGCGCGGCTGCCGGCCTGGCGATGAGCGGCAAAGTGGTATTTGTTTATTCTATTGGCCCATTTGTTACGGCGCGAGTTTATGAGCAAGTAAGAAACGATGTTGCTTTACAAAAAGCCAATGTAAAAATTGTCGGAGTAGGTTCGGGATTAACTTATGGCCAACTGGGACCAACCCATCATTCAATTGATGACATTGCTTTAATGCGTTCTTTGCCGAATATGGCGGTAGTTTGCCCCGGTGATCCTTTAGAGACAATTGAGGCTACTAAGGCGATTGCTAAGTATGATGGTCCGGCTTATTTGCGGATCGGTAAAAAGGGAGAGGCGGTAGTTCATAAAAATCCGCCTGAATTTAAGCTTGGAAAGGGCATTTTAATGAGGGATGGCGGCCAAGCTACTTTGATTGCTACTGGCAATATGCTGCCTGCAACTTTAGCGGTCGCGGAAAGGTTAGAAAATAAGGGAAAGAAAATCCGGGTTATTTCTCTCCATACCGTTAAGCCGTTAGATGAAGAACTGATTAAAAAAGCCGCCAAAGAAACCCCGGCCATTTTTACTTTTGAAGAGCATAATATTATTGGCGGTTTAGGAAGCGCGGTAGCAGAAGTGCTGGCAGAACAAGGATCTAAAACAGCTTTTCGGCGCTTTGGCATTAAAGATCGGTTTACCCATCTTGCTGGTTCGCAAGATTTTCTCCGGTCTTGCCATAAACTTTCAGTAGAAGATTTAACAGAAGAAATTTTAAAATTTATATGAAATCTAAAAAGAAAAAAATGATCAGAGTTCCTTACGGGCTTTCATTCCATGGCCGGGAAGAAGAAGCGGCTGTTTCCCGGGTGATTCGGGAGCACCGGACTATTTTAGGGGAAGAAACCAGGAATTTTGAGAAAAAAATAGCCAATCTTTTCGGAAAGAAATATGGGATAATGGTAAATTCCGGCTCTTCAGCAAATTTATTGGCTTTGGAAATTTTAAATCTCCCCCGCGGTTCAGAAGTTATTACTCCGATACTTACTTTTAACACCACGGTTTCGCCGATCGTGAAACTTGGCTTGGTTCCGGTTTTTGTTGACGTAAAGCCGGACACTTATCTTATTAATATTGATCAGATTGAAAAGAAAATTACCAAAAAAACCAAAGCGCTGATGATCCCATCACTTATTGGTAATGTTCCGGATATGGCGCGGCTGCGGGCGATTGCGGATAAACACCATTTATATTTTATTGAAGATTCCTGCGATACCTTGGGAGCGACTTTTGGCAATAAACCGACCGGCTCTTATTCTGATATTTCCACTACCAGTTTTTATGGTTCTCATGTGATTAATGCGGCTAGCGGTGGCGGAATGATTTGCGTTAACAACTTAGATTGGCAAAAGCGTTTGCTGGTGCTCCGGGGATGGGGGCGGACCTCGGCTTTATTCGCGGATTCGGAAAAAGTGGAAAAACGCTTCACTTCTTCGCTGGACGGAATCCCTTATGACGGAAAATTTATTTTTACGGAATTAGGATATAATTTTTTGCCGATGGAAATCAGTTCAGCTTTTGGTTTAGTGCAGGTTAAGAAACTGCCTGGCTTTGCTAAAACGCGCCGGAAAAATTTCACCAAGCTTTATAATTTTTTCAGCCAATGGCCGCAACTTTTCTATTTGCCTAAACAGGCTGAAAAAGTAAAAACCAATTGGCTGGCTTTTCCTTTGCGGATTGCTCCTAATGTCCTGTTTTCCCGGTTAGAACTGGTTAAGTTTTTAGAAAAGAATAACATTCAAACCAGGCCGGTGTTTACCGGAAATATCTTGCGCCAGCCAGTTTTTAGCTTAAAAAAGGCGACGCAGAACGGTTATCCAGTAGCTGATGAAGTAATGAAAAGCGCTTTTTTAATCGGCTGCCATCAGGGATTAAATGAAAAACATCTAAGCTACATAAAAAATACTTTTAAAGAATTTTTAAAATCATATGTCTAATGTCTAACGGAAGAAAAAAAATCTCGGTTGTTGTGCCGTGCTATAACGAATCCGGAAACATTGAAAAGCTTTATGATCGTTTAAAAGCGGTTTTAGAAAAAAATCACTATGATTACGAGATTATTTTTGTTGATAATAAAAGTACCGATGATACTCGTAAGATTCTGCGTCAGCTTGCGGCACGGGATCCGGGCGTGGTTGGACTATTTTTTTCCCGCAATTTTGGCCATTCTCAATATGGCTTTACCGCTGGTACGGAATATGCGACCGGCGATGCGGTAGTTTGGACCGACGCGGATTTACAGGATCCGCCGGAAGTGATTGAAGAATTTATAAAGAAGTGGCAGGAGGGGTATCAGGTGGTGTACGGCGTGAGAAAAAAGCGCCGGGGCAGCCTGTTTTTGCGGATCGCCTATAAAATTTTTTATCGCTTATTAAAAAAGCTTTCTTATCTGGACATTCCACTGGATGCCGGAGATTTTTCTCTTTTGGACAGAAAAGTAGTTGAGGTTATT
>Ga0209542_10002900_pt1 | contig 37672 bp, 35 predicted proteins | sample RifCSPhighO2_01_FD_184028 | JGI IMG/M metagenome (GOLD analysis project Ga0209542, IMG submission 184028) | Soil microbial communities from Rifle, Colorado - Rifle CSP2_plank highO2_0.1 (SPAdes) (version 2) | ecosystem: Environmental > Terrestrial > Deep subsurface > Rock core/Sediment ... | reverse complement strand
CGGCTATGTTTTCAGCCAGATTTTAAACCGTCTATCTAACCTTTTAAGCGGAACGGCGCTGACGGATATGTATACTTGCTATAAAGTTTTTTCCAGAAAAAGCGTCGAAAAAATTCATCCCCATTTGCGGTCAAAAAGATTTGGGATTGACCCGGAGCTGACGGCCTTAACCGCCAAACATGGTTTTAAAATTCAAGAAGTGCCCATTTCTTATCAAGGACGAACTTATGCCGAAGGCAAAAAAATCAATTGGAAAGATGGTCTGGCGGCCATTTGGCATATCATCAGATTTAATATTTTTACCAGAAAATAAAAATAGTTAAATCTGAAAATCCTAAATCCTAATTTTTAAATCCTAAATAAATTATAATGACTCAAAAAATAAATCCCGAACAAGTTGTTGCAAGAAGCTTTAGAATTAAGGAAAATATTTGGGTCTATTCTTGAAAAAACAAAATGAGATTGTTTAGAACTTAGAATTTTAAATTTGAATATTATTTAGGATTTAAGATTTTGAGTTTAGGATTTTATTAAAATTTTATGAGCGAAGCGAAAAGAATTTTAGTTGTGACGGGCATCTTTCCTCCCGATATCGGCGGGCCGGCTTCTTATACCAAAGCTTTGGCTAAAAAATTATCTGAAAGTTTTAAAACCACTCTGGTTACTTATTCCTCGGTTCGGAAACATCCGTCGGATCAAGAGGCGCAATATAAAATTTGGCGCATTTGGGGAAAAATGCCTTGGTGGTGGAGGCATTGGTCTTATACTTGGAGAATTTTTCGGGAAGCGCGCCGGCATGACGTTATTTATATCGGCAGTACCCTTAATGGAGGCTTGCCTTCCATCTTGGCCGGACGGTTATTTAAGAAAAAAACTTTTATCAAGATTGTGGGAGATTATAGCTGGCAAGTGGCGGTGGAAAAAGGGAAAACCATTTTGTTGATTGACGATTGGCAGACAGCCAAAAAATCTGGCTGGACGAAGTTGCTGTGGCGGCTGCAAAGTTGGGTCGTCAGAAAAGCAGACGGAGTGATTGCTCCTTCCCGCTATTTGGCAAAAATGGTTGAGGGTTGGGGAGTATCTCCGGAAAAAGTTTCCGTAGTTTATAACGGATCAGATTTTAAGCCATTACAGATAAGCAAAGAAGAAGCTCGGCAAAAAATAGGCATTGCGGGCAGTTTAGTTCTTTATTGGGGCAGATTAGCGCCTTGGAAGGGTTTGCGGATGTTAATTAAGATTATGCCGAAGTTATTGGAGATTAACCAATTTTTTCGTTTAGTGATTATCGGCAGCGGGCCGGAGGAAAAAACTGTGCGGATCATGGTTAAAAATATGCGTCTTGATAAAAAAGTTTATTTGGTTGGCTCAAAAAGCCATGAAGAATTGGCGGTTTATCTGGCGGCGGCGGAAATGTTTGTTCTCAATACGGCTTATGAAGGTTTCTCCCATGATATTTTGGAAGCGATGCTGGCCGGTGTGCCGGTAGTGACTACCCCAGCGGGAGGGAATAAGGAGGTTATTCATCAAGGAGAAAATGGTTTCATGGTCAAGTATAACGACGAGTTCAACATGGTTGAGGCGATCAAAACAGTTTGGAATACGCCGGAATTACGGGAAAGATTTATTGCCAATGGCAGAAAAACAGCCGAACATTTTAGCGTGGAAAAAATGTTAAAAGAAACCGTCGAATTGCTTACTAAATAAGATGAAACTTTTAATGATTACCGGTTTGGGCAGTGCCAAAGATTTGGCTTCGGGACATCACGGGGCCTTTTATAATACTTTGGAAGAATTTCATCAATACTGGGATCGGATTGACATCATTTGCCCTAAAGTTATCCACATACAAGGTCGAACCTTGTATGAAAGTTATCCACTGCAAGGTTGGACCTTGCAGAAGTTTAGTAATGTTTTTTTGCATATTTCTCCCTATGATGGGTCAACTTTGCTCTCCAAATTAAAGCATTTTCGGTGGTTTTTAAAAAAGGGGCAGAAATTATTCCAAGGAAACGGTTTTGATTTAATGACGGTTCAAGAATTTCCGCCGTTTTATAACGGTATCTTGGCCCGATTGCTTTGGAAAAAAATATTAGTTTTGTATGTGCTTGAAATTCATCACATTCCCGGCTATCCCAAAGCGTCAGGTCTAAAAGAATTGATTTACCGATATCTTTGGAAAATTGGCCTTTTTATAAAATGGGACTTTGAAAAAGCTGCGGCCGTGCGGGTGGTTAATCAGAATCAAGTGCCAGATTTTTTGAAAAAAGCGGGAGTACTTGGGGAAAAAATAAAATATATTCCTTCGCTTTATTTGGATTTGGATGTTTTTCGTCCGCTTAATTTGAAAAAAGAATTTGATCTTATCTTTGTCGGGCGGTTGGTGGAAAATAAAGGCATCAAGCTGTTGCTTCAAGCAACAGCAAAGCTAAAAGCGCAAAACGAAAAGCTAAAAATCTTAGTGGTGGGAGAGGGGCCACTTCGTAAAGAAATCGAAAAACAAATTACCAATTACCAATTACCAATTACTATGCATGGGTGGGCGAAAGATGCTCAAGAGGTGGCGAAATTGATTAATCAGTCAAAAATTTTAATCATGCCTTCCTATAATGAGGGTGGTCCGCGGGTGGTAGGAGAAGCGATGGCTTGCGGGGTGCCCGTTTTGGCCACATCGGTAGGAGTGGTGCCGGATCTGATCAAACCGGGAATATCGGGAGAAATAATTGGTTGGCAGGCGGAAGATATAGCGGAAAAAGCGTCCGCTCTGCTGGCGGATCAGGAAAAATACGACCTTTACAGTCAAGCGGGAATGGAAATTGCTAAAAATTTTGAAAGAAAAACAATGATTAAAAATTATGCCGAACAACTGAAGGCTGTAATTGAGCAAACCAGCAATACACCTACCTGAAAACTCCCGAGCGAGGAGTCGAGGGTCGAAGGTAGGTCGTATTGCTGGTTTGCTCAAAAACTTAAAATATGAAGTTACTTATTGTTACTCAAAAAGTAGACGAGAATGACGATGTCCTCGGTTTTTTTATTGGCTGGATTCGGGAGTTTGCCAAGCGGTTTGAAAAGGTAACGGTAATTTGCTTAAAAGCCGGACAGTATCATTTACCTTCCAATGTAAAAGTTTTATCTTTGGGGAAAGAAAGGGGATTAGGCAAAATAAGTTATCTTTTCAATTTTTACAAATATGTTATCGGGGAAAGAAAAAATTACGATGCCGCTTTTGTCCACATGAATCCCAAATATGTGCTTTTGGGCTGGCCGATTTGGAAAATACTTGGCAAAACAATTTCTCTTTGGTATGCCCATGGCCATGTTACTCCCATGTTAAGAATTGTCGATCGATTGGCCGATATTGCTTTTGCGTCTACCAAAGAAGGGTATCGTTTAAACAGTGCAAAACTAAAAATTGTGGGGCAAGGAATTGATACGGAGTTATTCAAACCCAGAATGAGTAATAAAGGGTCGGGGGACGAACTTTTGATCGTCAGTGCGGGACGGATTACCCCATCCAAAGATTATGAGACATTGATCAAGGCCACTGAAGTGCTTAAAAAAGATAATGCCAATTTTCAAATTGCAATTGCCGGCCAGCCAGCTACTGAAAAAGACTTTTTGTACTTTGAAGAACTGAAACAAATGATTAAAGAAAAAAAAATGGAGAGTACTTTCTGGTTTATCGGGCCGATCGCCAATAAAAACTTACCGCCATTTCTACAATCGGCTGATTTGTTTGTAAATATGGGGCACACCGGTAGTTTAGATAAAGCTGTCTTAGAAGCCATGGCTTGCGGTCTGCTTCTGTTAACCTGCAATGAAGCTTTTGGAGATGTTTTGGGGTCCTATCGCGACCAGTTAATGTATCCTAAAAAAGATTTTCAAATGCTGGCGGGGAAAATAAAATATCTTATTCATCTTTCCGAGGAGGAACGGGAAAAAATAACCCGGGATTTGAGGGAGACAGTCGTTTATCATCATAATTTGAAAGGACTGATCACTAAAATAACCTCCATTCTCAATGGGTAAGATCATTATTACCGGCTATCCTTACGCCTATCCTTATTATTTTAGGGTTTTTGGATATGCCGGAAACAAAAAAGATTTTATTTTTATTTTGCCCAAACTTTGGAAAGCCAAAGCCGGAAAGGTAAAAATTAATCTTGAGGCTCAAGAAGGGTTCAACACTTACGGCCTCTCTGCTGTGTCATATGGCGGGCGGGGATGGCGGGGATTGTTCAAGGGTTGGCTGCCGAGCCTGATTTTCTTGTTGCCCTATTTAAAACTCAAATATAAAAGTCAGATATTATACTCCTGTTCGGAGCCAAATCTTTTAACCACTCTTTTTAACGGAATACTGGCCAGGCTTTGCGGCTTGAAGCATGTTTTGTTTACTTGGCAGAATGTGCCGCCGGAACAAAGAATGCGGGGAATAAAATTAAAATTATCTAATGCTTTGGTGCGATGGAATCTGCGGCTGGCCGCCGGTATTATCTGCGGCAATCGCCGGGCCGAGGGAATTGTTCGAAAACTACAACCCAAAAACTACAACCTAAAAACCATCGTTTGTCCGCTAAGTGGAATTGATACTGAAAAATTCAGACCCAGTCCGTTAACGGCCAACCATTGGAAAGATAAACTTGGGATTGGAAACGGGAAAATGATACTATTTTATGGGGCTTTGGAAAAAAGAAAAGGTTTAGATGTTCTCCTCCGGGCCTTTCGGATTTTAAATCAAAAACTAACAACTATGAGCTATAAACTAGTTTTAGTCGGCACCGGACCGGAGAAAGAAAATCTTAAACTACAAACTACAAACCGCAAACTGCAAACTAATACCGTTTTTCTGGACTGGATGCCAAACAATGAATTGCCCGCTTTGCTTAATGCGGCCGATGTTTTTGTTTATCCCAGTGTGCCGTTTGGGGGATGGGAGGAACAGTTTGGCTATGCGATGGCCGAAGCCAGCGCCTCGGAGGTCCCGGTGGTAGCCACTAAAACCGGCTCGATCGAAGAAGTGGTTTTGGATGGCCAGTCGGGAGTTTTGGTGGAACCAAATGACTCCGAACAGTTGGCCGAAGCCTTGCTTAAAATTTTACAAGATCCGATCTTGTCTAAACAAATGGGAGAAGCGGGCCGCCGCTATGTGGTGGTCAATTTTGGCCACCAAGTGGTAGCTGAAAAAATAATGAGGTTTTTGGAAACGATATGACTAAAAAAGAAATCTTATTTTTAGTTCTTGTTGTGGTTTTGTTTTTAACACTAAGATTGCCCGGCCTGCATTTGCCATATCATTTGGATGAAACGAAGTATGCCGTGAGTGTCAGCGTGGCGGATCACAACACTCCCCATCCGCCGGTTTCTAAAATAATCTTATTGGCTACCGCCAAGATTTTTGGACGCGACAACTTTCGCGCCACCCCGCTTATTTTTAGTTTGGCCAATCTTTTTTTGCTTTACTATTTGGTCCGGTTTCAGTTTGGCCGACGGGAAGCGCGGTGGAGCGTCTTGTTGTTTGCGATTGTTTTTTATAACGTGCTCGGTTCTTTGACGGTTGATTTTGACGGGGCGATTTTGCCTTTTTGGCTGCTTCTCTCTCTAATTTCTTATTTTAAATGGCAAACCCCGAACGAGACCGCGAGGGTTCGCAGCGTGCTCCTGTCTCATACGGGGCAAAACGAGTCAGCCCGGAAGCGGCAAATGGCATGGGGCGGCTTATTGACTGTTGCTGTCATTTTTGGTTTTTTAACTAAATTAAGTTTTATTATCGTGGCCGGAGCCTTGGTTTTGGATTGGCTCATCGGCCGAAGCTTCGGTCTTAGCCGGAGAGAATTAAGAAAATACGTTTTAACCGTTTTGGCCTTGCCGGTTTTGTTGATCGGATCTTTGTGGGGCATCAAATTTTTATGGCCTTCATTTGATTTAGCCAGAACGCTTAGCCACGCCACGGATTACTTTAAAATTTCCGGACGGGCCTATCTTCAGATCCTCATCCAATCGGCCAAAGCTTTGATTTATGCTTCGCCTTTGTTGGCTGTACCGCTTATTTTTCTAAAAAAAACAGACTGGCGCCGATTAAGTTTTTTTGTGGTTTTTTTGGTTCTTGGCTTGATCTTTTATCTGATTATTTTTGATTTCTCCCGGGCGGCTCTGGATAAATACCTGGTTTTTATAGTTGTTCCTTTGGTGGTCATGTCCGGCGTTGGTTTAACCAATGTCTTTAGTTCTATGGAGAGCACTCTCTTTTCCCGTTCCCAAAAAGTATTTTTTTGGGGGGTAGCTAGTTTATTTTTGGGGGCTATTTTCCTTTCGCAGTTTGTTTCTCATTTTGCCCCCGCTCTTTATCCCAAAGAAGAGTGGATAAGCCGGATGATCAAATTAAAATGGAATTTTGTTTTCCCGTTTACGGGCGGTTCCGGTCCTTTGGGACTTTATGTTTCCTGGCTTTTTATGGTTCTCGTCTGGTTGGCCTCTATTTTTTTGGCACTCTGGGCTTTTTTAAAACGACCTTGTCGCCGGCCGTTGACTTTGGTCATCTTGCTACTCGGCCTGCTTTATAATTTGGTTTTTGCTGAAGAATATCTTTTCGGAAAAATTAACGGCAGTTCCCGTCGGTTGTTAGCAGAAGCGGTTGATTTTATCAAACAAACCCCAGCCATTAAAAGCGTTATTACTTACAACAATTTTGGTCAATATGAATTAACCAAAATCGGTAAATACGAACGGCGGCTGCTGGCGGCTCCCAAATACGAAGGCGGTTATGTGGATGTCCTAAAAAATTTTAAGGGCCACTATCTGGTTGTTGATATTCCGCATCTAGACCCGAACAGTCCTTATGCTAAGCATTTCCAAACCTGCCGGATAATTTACGAGCAAAACGACCGCAAAATTTCTTCTACGATCTACGACTGTCGCAACCCCAAAATCCACTAAAATTCACAACACACCTCGTCCATCTGGTCAATCTTGACCTCTTTTGACCTGTTTTGATACCATGAGGGAAATGGCCGAGATTAACTCCAACGAAGTCTATACGACCGGCGAAGCCAAGTCTTTGCTCAAAGTCAGCGCTAGCACCATTAAGCGTTTACTCAAACGCGGTATTGTGCGGGCCAATAAAGTCGGCGGACAGTATAGAATTTTGGGAAAAGAACTTTTAAGAGTGGTCTCTCCGGTGACGGAAAGAAAGATGGTGGCCACTTATCAGGTTTTTAAAAAGAACATCAAAGCCAAACTGAAGAGTTGGTGACCATTACTACTGTTATTATGGCTTTAATCAATACCAAAAAAATAAATTATATTGCCCAGTTATCTTCCAAAGCTTTTAAGCAATACCAGAGAAGATTTGTTTTGATCATAGCGTTGGGCATGCTGTCCGGTTTATCCGGTGGTTTGGGGGTGGGCGCGGTTATTCCGCTTTTCGGGCTGGCTGCCGGCGGATTAGGGTTGGCTGGAGGAGATGATAATGCCATTTCTTTATTGATCAAGTCCTTTTTTGACTTTTTGCATTTGCCTTTCAGTTTGCCGTTTTTGGTGGCTTTTATTGCCGCTCTTTTTGTGTTGAAAGGAATAATTAACTTTTTAACTAAATACATCAACGATAAAACGGCTGCCGAATACGAAAGAACGCTACGAGCTGACCTTTTTGACAAAGCGATGCATGCCGGTTGGCCTTATCTGATCAATCAGAAGTTGGGATATATTGAAAGGGTGATCATGAACGATATTTTTATCAGTTCTCGAGTGGTGGTGCATTTGAGTACCATGGTTCTTTCTTTGACTACCTTAACAATGTATGCCGTCGTGGCTTTGAATATTTCCACTCCCATTACCCTGCTAACCATATTGTTGGGCGGAGCGCTGGTGCTGATCTTTAAGCCGTTGTTTGCCAAAACCAAGCAAGTCAATCGCATTCTGGCGGATACTGAAAAGTTAACGGCTCATTTGGTCAGCGAGAGCATTCTCGGCGCCAAAATCGTTAAAGCTTCGGCGGTGGAGGATAAAATTTTGAAAAAAAGTCATGAGCATTTCAACCAGCTGAAAAAGGCTCGTATCAAAAATGCCCTTTATATTTATTCGGTTGGATCTGCTTTTGAGCCGATCGGTTTTATTTTTGTGGCCGTCTTGTTTGCTTTTTATTTTCGTTCGCCGGGTTTCAATATTATCGCTTTCGGAGCGGTGGTCTATTTGATCCAGAAAATATTTGCTTATGTGCAAGCTATTCATGGCAGTATTCATCGGGTCAGCGAGATGTCTCCTTATTTGCAGACGGTTTTAGATTTCCGTTCTTTGGCCAAGGCTAACCGGGAAGAAGACGGCGGTTTGTCCAAATTTGTTTTCCGGGATAAGTTGGAATTTAAGGAAGTCAGATTTTCTTACGATCAAAAAATCAACATAGTGTCTGGGGTCAGTTTTGCCGTTAAAAAAGGAGAAATGATTGGGTTAGTGGGAGTTTCCGGAGCGGGCAAGACGACCATTGCCGATCTGCTGCTGCGTCTTTTCTCTCCGCAATCAGGCGCAATTTTAATGGACGGTCGTCCGGCCGCTGAATTTGACTTAAAAAGCTGGCGTCGCAAGATCGGTTATGTTTCACAAGATGTTTTTCTGCTCAATGACACCATCAAAAACAACATCAAGTTTTACGACCAGACGATTACCCAGGAGGAAGTGGTCAAAGCAGCCAAAGCGGCTAATATTTTCGACCTCATCCAAAAATTGCCACAAGGATTGGAAACTAATATCGGTGAAAGAGGACTGCGCCTTTCCGGTGGACAACGGCAAAGAATTGCTTTGGCCAGGACTTTGGCGCGCCAGCCGGAGATTTTAATTTTGGATGAGGCGACCAGTTCATTGGACGTCCAGTCGGAGGTGGCTATTCAAAAAGCGATTGAAAATTTGAAGGGCCAGGTGACGGTTTTGGCCATTGCCCATCGACTTTCCACTGTTATCAAGTCTGACCAGCTTTTGGTTTTGGAGGGAGGAAGCATTGTGGAAAGCGGTTCGCCCGCTACTTTGTTGAAAGACAAAGACTCCCATTTTTATAAAATGTATAACATCAGATAATTTTATGTTGACCAAACAGCTTGGTAAAACAAATCTTTGGGTTTCTAGAATCGGTCTGGGCACCGCGGAAATCGGTTTGGCTTATGGTCTGGGGTCAAAAAAGTTACCTACCGATCAAGAGGCCGAACATCTGCTTAAGTCGGCCGTGGAAATGGGGGTCACTTATTTTGATACCGCCCCTTCTTATGGCTTGGCGGAAGAGAGAATCGGCCAATCCGGAATTGCTAAATTGCCGGGAATAGTGGTTGGCACCAAATGTGGTCAATTTGGTGGGAGAGTGCCAGCAAGGGAAATGGAAAAAAAAATGCGCCAAGAGGTGGAAACTAGCTTGCAGAAACTTAAATTGGAGGTGTTGCCACTTCTCCAATTCCATCAGTCTTATAGTGACACAGCCAAGCTGATTGAAAACGGCTTTTTACCCGATATTATGCAAAAATTTAAAAAAGAAGGGTTGGTACAGCATGTCGGCATCAGTATTCGAGACAAGTTATCAGCATTGGCCGCTATTCGAAGCGGCATCTTTGAGACTGTTCAAGTTCCCTACAATCTTCTTGATAAGCGAATGCGCCCTCATGTTTTTGAAGAAGCGAGAAAAAGGGAAGTTGGAATAATAAGTCGGTCAGTTTTTTTGAAAGGAGCGTTAACTACTGACATAAAATATTTACCGAATGATCCCGGGTTGAATTTGCTGTTCCAGCGAGTTGGTCAAGCGATGGAAATAGCACAACGCTTGGAAATAGATTTGCCGGCTTTGGCGCTGCGATTTGTTTTTTTTCAAAAGATCATTGCTACTTCGCTAATCGGCACGCATATTCTTTGGCATTTAACAAAAGCCAAAGAGACTTTGAAACAGCCGCCACTTTCGCCGAAGGTTTTGTCAGCGCTTTATAAACTTGCTATTGATGACCCGGAACAAACTGATCCTTATAACTGGCCTTCCTAATTATCAACCATATTATGTCCATGTTTAATTTTCATCGACTGGTTAAATTTAATCCAAAGCAATTGGGCAAGCTGGACGAAAACATCGGTACTGTTTTGCGAGTGGATCCCCCCTACAGTTTGTTGAAAGAAAATAAAAAGCCCAGCGGCGCCAGGAAAAAAGTCATTTGGTTTGGTTTTGGCAATCATCAGAAAGTTTTAAAAGACATTAATGTCTCTGCTTTTGTAAAAATATATAATGACTGTCTGGATTTTGTCAGACGGGAATGTGCTGATTGCGACTTATATTACAAACCTCATCCGGTGGAAACGGATGAATATAAATCTTTTCGACTGGATGGTTTCAAAATTATCCGAGACCAAGGTCTTGGCGAGCTGTTTTTATACAAAAATTGGAACCAGGTAAAATACGTTTTTTCGGTGTCTTCCACCATTTCCAGGGCGGCTTATGGTATGGGATTTAACGCTTATATTTTTTTCAAGTTATTTCGGTCTGCTTACAGCGGAAGAGTGGTTTCCGGTTACGAAAACTTTTTTGCCGGCATGCCGACCTCGTTTTATATTTCCAATCTGAATGAAAAGCTTAAAGAAAATGCCCCCGAACTGAAGAGAGATGTCGTTCTGGAGGAGCACTTAAGGGAAGTGTTGGTTAATCACCCGGGGAAGACTTGGTTTGTGGTGGCGGACCCGGCTCTTTTGTTGATGACCATGGCTGTTGCCAATTTAATAAGAATTCTTTCGCCGACCCGTCCGATCGAACTTTTATTGCCGTATCATGAACGTTGGAATTTGATCAACAAAGAAGAAATTCGGACCTACTTTGACAGGATTACTGATTTTCCCATTCTTCAAAATTCATTAAGACCCCAAAATCTGCCCGGGTTTTTCAAGGGTATTTTGGCGACTGTTTTAAAAATCGGAAAACTGGACATTGGTTCCGGCGATGTTTTGATCGGAGTCGGCCCGGGTTCTTTGGTGGAAAACTATCTTATCTCTCATTTTTTGAATTATAGTATTGCGTTGACTACCCAGGAAGTATTTGATAACTGTCATAAATTCGAAACCCCGCTCGATCTGACCGATTTCGAAATCAAACCAGCGGCGCTGATTTTCAATAAAATCATTGATCCTCTGCTGGGGCTGCATCGAACCTTTCGAAGATTAAGAAGGCCGAGTGGGAGAAACGGACTAATTTTTTCCAGATACCAACAGCCGGTCAATGAAATTTTTGATGCGGTCTATGTATTAAAATTTTTCGATGAAAAAAAATTCTAATCACCATTACTGCTATCTTTGCGGGAAAACTGATCTAACCATAGTCAGAAAAAAACTGCGGCACGGGATCCGGCGGAATGTTTTAAAATGCTTGAATTGCAGTCTGGTTTTTCTTGAACCCAAAAACGATTTTCACGCTTTTTATAAAAAAGACTACCGCCGGCGGCACAGTCCAATCATCGGCCGGGCGCTGACCAGTCGCGAACTATTTGAGTTTTCATTGCCTCTGCAAAAAGAGCGGCTCAATTTTCTCAAAAGAATTTTAAAGTCCAATTTTAAAGTTTTGGATATCGGCGCTTCCGCCGGGCATTTTTTATATGCTATTAAAAGTAGAATAAAAGAAGGGACTGGTTTAGAGTTAAACAGTGATAACGCCAAATTTATTGAAAACGAACTTGGGTTTAAAGTTTACCAACAGCCGATCGAAAAAGCCAAGTTGCCAAAGGAATATTTTGATTTGGTTACTGCTTGGCAAACTTTTGAACACGTAGAAGATCCCAACTCTTTTCTTCAAGCAGTTTATCATTGTCTCAAGTCGGGGGGACATCTTTTAATTGAAGTTCCCAACGCCAACGATGCCTTGTTGTCTGTTTACGGTTTAAAATCTTTTGCCGATTTTTGGTATACAGAACCTCACTCTTTTTATTATACTGCCGCCACTTTAAAAAAGATGCTGGCCAAGAGCGGTTTTTCTGGACGAATCCAAACTTGGCAGTCCTATAATTTTATCAACCACCTTAATTGGAAACTGACCGGTCGCCCCCAAGCGGATTACTTGACGGGGACGGCTGTTCTCCAATTGGCCGATCAGTCCTGCGCCAATCGAGAATTGAAAAACGAACTTAACCGTTGGATTAAAAAAGTTGACAAAGAGTACCGATCCATTTTAAATAAGCATGAGGTCGGAACAAATTTAATTTTTTTGGGGCAAAAAGTCGACTAATCATGAAACACCCTTTTTTAACGATCGGCCAAAGAAAAATCGGGTTAGACTACCCGCCTTTGGTAGTGGCGGAGATCGGCATCAATCACGAGGGAAGTTTTTCCAAAGCCAAAAAGATGATTTTCGATGCCAGTCAAAGCGGAGCGGAATGCGTTAAATTTCAGTGCCATATTATTGAAGATGAAATGTCTCCTATCGCTCAAAAAGTCATTCCCGGCCATACCAAAGAATCCATTTGGGACATTATGTCTCGTTGTGCTTTTAACGAGGAAAAAGACCGCGAATTGCAAAAATACACGGAAAGTTTGGGAATGATTTATCTTTCGACCCCCTTCTCTCGTGCGGCCGCTAACCGGTTGCAAAACATGAAGGTTGGCGCTTATAAAATCGGTTCGGGGGAATGCAACAACTATCCTTTAGTGGAGCATATCGCCGCCTTCAAGAAACCGACCGTTATGAGTACGGGGATGAATAATATATCATCGATTAAAAAAAGCGTTTCTATTTTTAGAAAATACAAAATTCCTTACGCTCTACTGCATTGTACTTCTATCTATCCGACTCCTTATGAAAAAGTACGGTTGGGCGCTTTGTCAGAATTGAGACAAGCTTTTCCAGATGCGGTGATCGGTTTAAGCGATCATACGGTTGATAATTATGCTTGTTTGGGAGCAGTAAGTTTGGGAGCGTCTATCTTAGAAAGACACTTTACTTCCAGTAAAAAATGGCCCGGTCCCGATATCGCCGTTTCGATGGATCCTCACGATTTGAAAAACTTGATTAACGGGTCAAGAGCCATCTTTGCTGCTTCGGGCGGCCAAAAAAGTATTTTATCGGAAGAAAAATCGACCATTGATTTTGCTTATGCCTGCGTGGTAGCCATTGCTGACATTAAAAAGGGGGAAAAACTGACCCGGGACAATATTTGGGTGAAAAGACCGGGCACGGGGGAGATCAAAGCCGTTCATTTTAAAAATCTTTTGGGTAAAACGGTGAAGCAAGCTGTTAAAAATAACGAACAACTCAAATGGAAAATGGTCAATCTCTAAAAATTTTAGGCATTATTCCCGCTCGCGGCGGTTCCAAGGGTATTCCTCGCAAAAACATTTTATCGATTGCTGGCAAACCCTTGATTGCGTATACCATTGAAGCGGCGTACAAGTCCAAGTATATTGATAAGCTGGTGCTTTCCTCTGAAGACGAGGAAATTTTGGCGGTGGCTGAAAAGTATGGCATCCAAACCATTAAACGACCAATTAGTCTGGCTAAAGACCGTTCCCGCATTGAGGGGGTTATTTTACATGCTTTGGCCTATTTAAAAAAAACAGAAAACTATCTACCGGATGTGATTATCAAACTCTATCCTACTTCGCCCCTAAGAAGAACGGCCGATATTGACGGAGCGATGAAAGTTTTTTTAAAGAGCAAGGCCGACTCTCTCATCAGTGTTCAGGCGGTGGGATCAGAGTATCTCAAAACTTTCTTATTGAACAAGAAAGGATATTTGACGGGAGCGGTGAATAACAAGTTTCCTTTTACCGATCGGCAGAAACTGCCTCCGGTTTTTTGGTCCAACGGGGCAATCTGGATATTTAACCGGCAGTTTTTTGTGAAAAATAAAAAGTTTTTTTCAACTAAAACTATACCCTATATCATGCCGGCTAGTTTGGGTGTTGATCTGGATACTTCTGAAGATCTCCAAGAACTGGAAACCATTTTGGCTAAAAGAAAAAGTTGACCAAGCAATTGTTAAGTGTTAGTTTAAAGCAATTGTTTTTACAATTTTAAAGGAGGAGAAAGATGAAAATACTGGGCCTTATTCCTGCCAGGGGAGGATCTAAGGGTATCCCCCGTAAGAATATTGTTGATGTTGCCGGTAAACCCTTGATTGCGTATACCATTGGTCCCGCGTTGGCTTCCGGCTGTTTTGACAAGATAGCTGTTTCATCAGACGACGATCTGATTCTAGATATCTCAAGATTATATGGAGTTCAGTCCATAAAGCGTCCGGTGGAATTAGCCCAAGACGACTCCAGATTTGAAGATCTTATTTTACACGCCCTAACTGTTTTAGAAGAAAGAGAGAAATATGTTCCGGAAGCGTTGGTTTATTTACAACCTACCTCGCCGTTAAGAACAGCGAGCGATATAGACGGAGCCGTCCAGATGTTATTGAAAAGCCCGGTAGCTGCCGTTATCAGTGTGCGGAAAGTAGAGCCGGAATATTTAAAAACATTCGTTTTGGACAAAAGGGGCTATTTAATCGGAGCGGTGAATAATCGGTATCCTTTCATGAATAGACAAGATTTACCCGATTTATTTTTGCCCAACGGGGCTATCTACGCGATTTTGAGGAAAGAATTTTTGAAAAGAAACAGCTTGTTTTCGCCGAAAACTCTGCCTTATGTCATGCCGGAGGAGAGAAGTTTTGATCTGAATAGCCGGGAAGATTTAACAAAACTTGAAAAAATGCTTTAAGGACACTGGAGGGTGTCCCTTTAAATAAATATGATTAAAAAAAGAAAAATTTTATTTGTGACTGAACGCCGCGCCGACTATAGTCGGCTTAAACCAGTAATGAAAGCTGTTCAGCAAAGCAAAAAATTGGAACTAATTTTGTTGGTGACCGGTATGCATTTGTTAAAAAATTTTGGCGAGACCAAAAATATTATCGAAAAAGACGGCTTTAAGATAAATGCCCTTTTGCCTATTTTTTCAGAAAGCGATTCAGATGATGGCGCGGCCATGGTCAAAGCGATGGGCCGGGCATTGGTTGGCCTGCCAGAACTTTTTGCCAAATTGAAACCAGACATTATTTTCAGCGGTTTTGACATTGGGGCGAACTTTGCGGCGGCTATTACCGGCATGCACATGAATATTCATGTTTGTCATATTCAGGGTGGAGAGGTGAGCGGAACGGTGGATGAAGTTATCCGTCACGGCTTGACCAAATTTGCCCATTTTCATTTTCCGGCTACTCGCCAAAGTGCGCAGAGAATTATCAAGCTCGGAGAGAATCCACGCTACGTGTTTCCGGTCGGTAGTCCCAGTCTTGATACCATCAAAAAAATTAAATGTTTGCCTAAAGAAAAAATTTTTAGCCGCTATGATTTAGATCCTTCCAGGCCGTTGCTTATTTTGCTTCAGCATCCAGTAACGACGGAAGTAAAAATGGCCGGGGAGCAAATTAATCGAAGTATTGCCGCCATTAATTATGCTAACCATGCCTGGGGAACGCAGGCGGTGGCGATTTATTCCAACAATGACGCGGGAGGAAAAAGCATTGTGAGGAAGCTGCAAAGTTCCGGCATTAAATTTTTCCCTCATATTATTTACGAAGATTTTTTGAATTTAATGAAATATGCCAGTGTCTTGATCGGGAATTCCAGTAGCGGGATCCACGAGGCGCCGTCTTTTGGTTTGCCGACGGTCAACGTTGGTACCAGGCAGCAATACCGCGAGAGAGGAAAAAATGTAATTGATGTTGATTATCAGACCGAAGAAATTATCGGGGCCATCAGGAAGTCTTTATTTGACGAAAAATTTATCAAAAAAGTGCGGCGGGCGGTTAATCCTTATGATTACGGCTTTACCGCCAAAAAAATCGTAGCTGTTTTAGAAAATATTAAATTGCCGCCGATTCAAAAAGTGATCACTTACTGATTGATGACTAAAACAAGCAAAACTAAAATTTTAGTTATTGGCGGCACTGGTTTTGTGGGTAGTTATGTCGCTAAATCTTTATTCCCAAAAAAAAGTTGTGAAGTGCATGTTGTGGGCGTCCATACTGGAAAAGAGAAAAACAAAATCATCGGCGTGCGTTATCACCGGGTAAATTTAGCCGGCCGGATATCCAAAAGTGCACTATTGCCAATTACTGAAAATTTGGATACGGTGGTGATCATGACCCCGCCTGATGAGCGGGTGACTAAAAATGTTATTGGCCTATTGGGTTTAACTGAAAGTCTGCAAAAAGTCGTTCATGTTTCTACTTTGCTGGTTTCCCCGAGCTTATCGCAACCTTCAAAAGAAACCGTTAAACCCAAACCTATTTCTTCCTATGAAAACAATAAAATTCGGGAAGAAAATTTGTTGGCCGGTTACTGTCGGAAACACAAGGTAAAACTTTGCATCATCAGATTAGCCAATGTCTATGGAGACTTCATGAATCGGGGCATCATTGGTTTGGCTTTTAAGGCTTTGTTGAAGGGCGGCCCTCTGACGGTCAACGGGAACGGAGAGCAAAGGAGAGATTATATCTTTGTGGAAGATGCTGCCAAACTGATCAAATTTGCAGTAGTTAATCCACAAGCTAAGCCGGTAGAAATTTTTAATGTCAGTACTGGTCAGGGGCATACCATTAACGAAGTACTGATTTTGATAAAAAAAATAACCGGCCGGGATTTATCAGTTAATTATGGTTTACCGGTGCCGGAAAAAAAGTCAGTCATGGGGAACAATGCCAAGATTCTTAAATGGTCTGGTCAAAAACTTTCTTACGACTTACGCCGTGGACTGATAAAAACCTATCAAAATTACCTTAAACATGAATCCGTTTAAAGACAAAATCATTTTAGTGACGGGAGGAACGGGTACGATCGGTTCCCAATTAGTGCATCGGCTTTTAGAATACCGGCCAAAAAAAATCAGAATCTTGTCCAGAAATGAGACCAGGCAACATCTTTTAATGGAAAAATTACAATATCTTTCCAAAGTAACCATGTTTATCGGCGATATTCGGGACAAAGAGCGTTTGGATCTGGCTTGCGCCGGCGTCGATTTTATTTTCCATACCGCCGCTTTAAAACATGTGCCTTTTTGCGAGTACAATCCTTACGAGGCGGTCAAAACTAATATTCTGGGGGCGCAGAATGTCATTGACTGCGCGGTAAAAAACAAAGTGCGGAAAGTTATTGCCATTTCGACTGATAAGGCGGCCAATCCTTTTGGGGTGATGGGAGTTTCCAAATTAATGATGGAAAAACTGTTTATCAATGCTAATTTTTCTTACGGAAATATTGAAAGCATTTTTTCATGTGTCAGATTTGGCAATGTGGCTTGGTCCAGCGGTTCGGTTCTGTCGGCTTGGGAAAAACAAGCGGAAGATCAAGGAGTGATCAAGGTGATGCAAAAAAATATGACTCGTTTTTTGATGTCAGTGGAGCAGGCGGTTAACTTAACCCTAGAAGCGGCAACTATTAGCCAAGGAGCGGAAATTTTTATTCTGAAAATGCCGTCCATAAAATTAAATGATCTATTCAAGATGTTTATTGCTAAATACTATCCTGGGAAAACTATTGTGGCCAAAGAAATTGGATTGCGGCCGGGAGAAAAAATGCACGAGGAACTTTTAAGCGTTAATGATTTTGCTGGTCAGGTCTGGACCAATAAAGACATGTTTGTTATTTTGCCGGTGGTCAACATTTATAACTTTCCCCAGCCGAAACGAGTTTATAAAAACTTTAAAAGACTTTTGCGTTTTGAAAACTATCTCTCCTCCAAGCATCTCGATACTAAAGAGGTTGGCCGCATTATTTAAGGTTTTCTAACAAAAAAGCGTCTTTTTTAAGACGCTTACTTTTCTTAATTCAATCTGTTTCTTTTGGCGGCGGGCACCCAGCGTACATCGGAAAATTTAGGTTCGCCGTGAGTTTTCAACCACTCGGCTTGGTATTCTTTTAGCCGTCTGATGTCTCGTTTGATCATCAGTTCTCTTAAGCCGAGCAGTTCCACTCGGTTGAGATTTTCGCAAATAACCGCCGTTAGATCAGTGGCATCGCCGAGATCCAACATAAAGGCATCAAGCGCTTTCAGGTCGTCCGGCCCGCAGCCGCCATACTGTTTTAATATTTCTGTCCGGTATTTGTTAAACCATTCGGAACCCGGATAGGGGGTGGCAAAGAACGGTCTGACCACAATATCTAGTCGTTCCCAAGCCTCCACGCAATCAATCAGACTATCCAGCCAGTCATCGGGAAAACCCATAATTTGGTTAGGCAAGGGTCTAATTCCTGCTTCTAAAGTTATCTTTAAGGAATACTCGTTTGTTTTTGGAGTAGAACCTTTGCCGACATTTTTTAAGACGCGCTTAGAAAAAGACTCATAACCATAAACCAGCTGGGAACAGCCGGATTCGTGCATCGTTTTTAGTATTTCCGGATTGGCTAAAGCGGCGTGACTGGTTCCTCCCCAGTGTACTCCGTGGCATTTTTCCGGATCGTGTAGCACTTGGTCGCGTACGCACTGGGGTTGCAGTCCCTCTTCGATCCATAGTTTACAAAGGGCGGGTATCCACTTGTTTTTAGAGGCGGAATTCATGGCCAGCAGATTCTCGTCAAAGAAAATGATGAAATCTATGCCGTATTTTTCTTGCATATGTTTAACCATCTTAACAATGTATTGGGGGCTGTGCATGCGGTTAATCCGATCGTGGGTAAAAACCACGTCCGCGGCCGGATTTTGAGGATTTTCGTATTGCAAGTCGCCGGCTAGGCCAAGATGGAAACAGAAGCGGCAGATAAAAGGACAGCCAAAACTCCCGTTCACATCCATCCGCCTTTTAGAGGTAAAACTTTCTTCGCTATAAAGCAAGGCGCTGTTTTGGAAGTATATTTCCATCGGCAGCATATCCCAAGCCGGATAGGGTAACTGATCGATATCCTGGGCAAGAGGTCGGGGTGGAGCGAGATAGCACTTTCCCTTTATATCTCTCCAGATCACGCCCAGTACGGAGTACCAATCAGTTTTTTTCTCATTTACTTTCCGCAATATTTCCGGAAAAGTGACAAAAGCTTCTCCCACTACTCCCAAATCTATTTCCGGAAGCAGTTTCATCAGGTCGTGGGGCATGCTGGTCAGCAGTCCTCCTCCGACCACCCGTAAAGATTGTGGCGAAAGTTCTTTGGCGTATTTAAGAGTTTTTTTGACCCAGCCGTAAGTAGTAGAAATACCGCCTAGGCCGATAATGTCCCAATTGTCTGCTGTTAAAATTGAACAAATAGTCTCGTTGTCTGGCCGCCAAGCATTGGCGTCGAAAATTTGCACCTGGTGGCCAGCTTGATCGGCTAGAGCGGCCAGTTGGGCTATACCGTAGGGAATATGTTTGGGAGTATCTTCTTGGCGGACAACGGGATTAATTAAGAGAACCTTAGCCATTATTTTCTCCTTTTTTAGTGCAGGAAAACTTAGACAAGAATTCGGCCAAAGGTGTAAAAATAATTGGGTCGCCGAAAAGTGTTCCACCCTCGGTGCAATTATAAGTGATGCAGTCCGCTTCTTTGGCTAACTCCAGAAAAACCTGGCGGTACCAGTAGTAAGTCGGATCCGAAAACCATGTTTCGTTAAGATAGGGATTGAAGATTTCAATAAAAGCTTCCGTGGCTCTTTTCTCTCCCAATATTTCTACTAAGGGGTGCCAAAATTGAGTATTCAGCGGCGGCGTGCCGGGAGCGTAGCCAAAGTCCATGCCAACCAAAGCGATATGTTTTCTCTTTAAAACGGTGTGAGTTAAGATCCAGGCAGCTGTTCCTCCGTTGCCCCCAGTGACCAGGCAGGGAATGCTGGTACTCTCAAAAAGTTTGCGGGAAAGGCTGTCTGGCAGGGCGGGGTCGTCGTATAGCGGATTCCACCAGTAAATGTGCATACCCGCTTCCACACAACGTTTGGTAACGGAAATGTCCACGCTGGTGCAAAGCAGTATTTTAAGCTGCGGGCCATAGTGGTTGACCAATTCAATGAGCTCTTGATTCCAACGCTTCTCTTCTTTATGGGCCGGGTCAAGGTCTTGTCTGATAAAATAGTCGTCTGGCGGTCTGGATTCTAGTTCGGTGTCCCCGAACCATCTGACGATCCAATAAGGATGAGGGTCTAAGCAGACCACATAATCCGGCACCAGGCCGTTTCTTAAACAATAACCCAGTGCGCCGTCCGTAGCGGTAATATTTCCTTTAAAACCCGAAGCGATGATTTTTCCCGCCGACTTTTTACGATGCAGACTTGGTCCGCCGCTGATGACAATGGCTGGTCTTTCTGATTCCAAATGGCTAATCGACAAGTCATTGATCGATTTGACAAAATATGGCCGATTGTTTTCAGCATTTTGCAGACCGACACCTGTCCGTTTCAAAGCAGTGGCTTCCGGCAGTTTCTCGGCGATTCTTTCTCCCAAACTACTCATCTTTTTTGTCCCCCTTCCAAATAAACGATCCTTTGGGGCCGGATTTTTTGATAAAAGTAATACTGCCGCCAAGTTTTTTCAGGGCGGCCGCTTCAAATTCTTCTTGCAATGTTTCTTTGTTTTCTTCCACTTTTTTTACCTTCTCGTTTAAATCGGGGATAGGGTAGTTTCCCTTCAATATTTTATCCATGGCCTTACTCCTCTTTGTTAAAGTTCTTTATTTGTTATGATATATCAAAATTAATCAGTATTGACAAGGTCGACTTGGACGTATTTAATTTTATGTGTTATCATAAGTAAACTTTTTCTTTAAAAACTTGAAAGAAAACTATGCTAACTAAATTTGCTTGTTTTTTGACGGCCAGAACCCGGTCGTCACGTTTGCCCGATAAACCGCTTTTGCTTCTTCAAAATAAGATGGTCATTCAACACTCTATTGATCGGGTTAAGTTGGCCAAAAAAGCCGATGAGATTATTTTGTGCACTTCAGACGATCCGAGCGATGATATATTGGAAAAAGTTGCCCTTAAAAACGGCATCAAAGTTTTTAGGGGCTCCTTAAATGATTTACCCCAGAGATGGCTGGAAGCGGCTAAACAATTCAAAGTAGATTACTTTTTGAAAGTAGACGGAGCGGATGATCTTTTCTGCGATCCGTTCCTGGTTGATCTGGCCATCGAACAAATGAAAGAAAATCCCTGTGATTGTTTGGAAGTACCGTCTAGTTTAGTCTGCGGCGGTGCAGCTCATTGTATCGCAGTTTCCGCTCTCCATCTCATTTGCGAGATGAAGGGCAATAAGGAAATGGAGGATTGTTCGCCGTATTTTATGAACAGTAAAATGTTTCGGGTGAGAGATCTCAAGATAGACGATCCGATTTACCACAATGTCCGGGTTAGACTGACCATGGATTATCCGGAGGACTACCAGTTTTTTAAAAGCGTTTTTAAGAAACTGGCCGTAGATACCAACAATGTGCCGCTCAAAAATATTTTGGAATTCTTGCGTCAGCATCCCGAACTGGTGGCCATCAACTTTTTTCGCCAGGAAGATTATCTGAAAAATAGAAGGCGCAAGGGTTTGGCCTAAGGATTTTAGAAAATGACTTTTGTAATTTGGCAAGATTGACAAACTTGCCATTTTTTTTACTCTGAATGAGATAAAGGTGCAATCATATGATCAAATTAAGCAACAATAAAACTACAAAAAAAGTGGCCGTCAACTACGGACAGAGATTTACGGGAAACGAGTTAAAATATCTGGCCGAAGTGCTTAAGTCTGATTTAAAAAGTTCGGCGTCCGGTTCGATGAATCAAAGATTTGAGAAATTATTTGCTAAGACTATGGGTGTGCGTTATGCTATTGCCTCTACTTCGGGAACGGCCGCTCTTCATCAGGCGCTGGCTGCTTGTGGTGTCGGACCCGGGGATGAGGTCATCGTTTCACCGTTGACGGTAGTGATGTGCGGTTATGCCATCTTTTATGTTCAGGCTAGATCGGTCTTTGCTGATGTTGACCTCAATACTTTTTTGATCGACCCGGTAGATATTGAAAAGAAAATCACCCCCAAGACCAAAGCTATTCTGGTGGTGAATCTCTATGGGCAAATGGGCGATCTGGACAAAATTATGGCTGTGGCCAAAAAGCATAAAATTAAAGTTATTGAAGATTGCGCCCAATGTTATCTGGCGCGCGACGGGCATGGTCGGATTTCTGGAACGATTGGCGATGTCGGTTGTTTTAGTTTGGGAGAGACAAAAATGATCTCATCTGGGGAAGGGGGTGTAGTGGTTACCAATAATTCCATTCTTGCCGACCGGATTAGAAAATTCGGTCATTTAGGGTTTAAAAATGTCTCTGCTGAAAACACCACCGTCAGGCGTGATCCTATGATTTTTCAAGATCCAAAGTATGTCCGGCATGATACTTTTAGTTATAATTATATTATGTCCGAGCCAACCGCGGCCATTGCTTTAGCGCAAACCGAACAAATCAACAAATTCTTGAATTTACGAATAAAAATGGCTGAATTATACCGCGAGGCGGTTGGAAATTGTTCTTGGCTTATACCTCAACAGGTTTACAACAATCAAACTCACGCCTATTGGACCTTTGCTGTCTTGTACAAGGGACAAGAAAAACTTGGCGTATCATGGTATGATTTTAGAGATCGTTTTATTGGTTTTGGAGGAGATAAGGTACGAGCTGCCTGGGCGCTTTTGTATAATGAGCCAGCCATTATTAATCTTGTGAGCAAAGGTAAATATTTTGTTAATGCTAAGGAAAAACAAGGAAAATGGGGGCAGAGAAGTAATTGGCGTCCCCGTTGCCCTAAAGCAGAATATCTTCAGCCCCGACTGATGCATTTCACAACCAATCAGTTTAGTGAAAAAGAAATGAAACAACAAGCGCAAGCTCTTCAAAAAACAATCCAATATTTTAACGAAACTTGTTTGTCTGTAAAATGAAAAAAAACTTACCAAAATTAGTCATTACCGGCAGCGAGGGTTTAATCGGTCAGAAGTTGTGCCGGCATTTTGCCGGTCGGTTTGAGATTTTAAAACTGGATTTAGCTTTAGGGCACGATCTAACCGACGAAAATTTTGTGGCGACTTGGTTTAAAAAAAATAAAAATTTATATGGGATGATCATCTGTCATGCTCGTAATGCCATTGCGCCACTGGCTGGCGCCGAGTCCAAAAAAGTTGAGCCATGTGATTTGCCATTAGAGGAGTTGAGAATTTTTTTTGAGATTAACGCTACCAGTCCTTTTAATGTTTGCCGAAACTTTATAAAAAACAATAAAAATGGAGTGCTTATCAACATCTCTTCGCTTTATGGCACAGTATCACCCCATCACAATATCTACAAAAACTTTGTTAAACACATCGGCTATTCCATGTCCAAGGCGGCTCTTAATATGATGACTAAATATCTGGCTACTTATTATGCTCCGAATTTCAGATTAAATACGGTTATTTTTGGCGGGGTTTCTGATCAGAAACAAGATCCGCATTTTTTGGCCGAATACGGCAAGCTTGCTCCCTTGAAGAGACTAATGACTACCGACGAGGTTGTCTCGGTGTTTGATTTTCTTCTTGACCAAAAATCGAGTTATGTTACCGGCGCCGAAATTTTTGTTGATGGCGGTTGGACGGCTTGGTAGATTGGATACTTAGAATTTGAATATGAAAACTGATAAAACTAAAATAGATTTTAGTAAATTAGATAAGCCATATCTGATCGCGGAGATCGGTATCAATCATAACGCTGATCTGCAAATTGCCAAAAAGCTGATTGACGCCGCTTTTGCTTGTTCTTGGGATTGCGTTAAGTTTCAGAAGAAAAATCCTGATCTATCTGTGCCTGAACATCAAAAAAACCAACCCAAAGAGACTCCTTGGGGGCAAATGACCTATCTGGAATATAAGCACCGGATGGAGTTGGGCAAAAAGGAATATGATCTGGTAGATAAATACTGTCGGCTTAAACCGATCCATTGGACCGTGTCAGTTTGGGATCTGGATAGCTTGGAATTTATGAAGCAATATCAGTTGCCCTTCTTGAAGATTCCTTCCGCGCTTTTAACACATGTGGATTTGCTCAAAAAAAGCGCCCAAACTGGTTTGCCGATAGTGTTGTCAACTGGAATGAGCACAATCAAAGAAATTGATGCTGCTGTTAAAATTCTTGACAAATATGCTTCGCAATATGTTTTAATGCATTGTAATTCTTCCTATCCGTCTAAATTGTCTGAACTGAACCTTAGCTTTATTCCCAAACTTCAAAAACGATATGGCTGTGTGGTGGGATACAGCGGACATGAGTATGGCCTTGATTCGACAACTGTTGCTGTGGCGCTGGGCGCTAAGGTGGTGGAGAGGCATATCACGCTTGATCATAATATGTGGGGTACCGACCAAGCGGCCAGTATTGAGCCCCAAGGTATGGACAAATTATGCCGCCAGGTCCATTCTGTTCCTGATTTGCTTGGTGACGGCAAGAAAAAGGTTTACGAAAGCGAGTTACCCATCCGGAAAAAATTACGAGGCTATTAAGAACAACAAAAAAATGCGTTTGGAACGCATTTAACCTGACTTATTATTTTTGTCTGGCCTTTCTGATTAAATCGCACACTTCTCGGACTGCTCCGTCGCCGCCCGTTTTTTCAGTAATGTAGAGAGCTATTTCTTTGACTTCTGGCTGGGCATCTTTTACCGCTACGGGCAGACCGACCATTTTCATAATTGCAATATCGCCCAGATCGTCGCCCATATAACAGACTTTAGCAGGGTGGATTTCGGCATGACATTCGGCTAAGTAATTCAGCAGACATTCCGGTTTACTATCTACCCGATAAAAATAATAAAATTTTCGGGGATCTCGGCCATTGGCCTCAAACAGTTTTTCTCCTCGATTGGCCACATAGGCGCTTCTTTGGCTGGTAATCATAATTACCGGTACTCCGGACTCAATCAGGGCGTGGATGCCAGCGCCATCCCGGTGATTAAATCGGGCTAGTTCAAGGCCGGTCGCCCCTCCCATCTTCTGCAGTTCACTGTTGAATTGAGCGGTGCCTACCAAGGTCGTTCCGTCGGTCATCACTCCGTCGCAGTCCAGCGCCAGTAATTTAATGTTTTGGAATAAATTTAAAACCTGATCGGTTTTATTGCGACTAGTCATTCTTCCTCTTTTTTAAGGATATAAAAGGATGAACATTTTTAACATAAAAGCCGGCTGATGGCAACCGGCTTGAAAGTTTTCACATTTCCAATATTTTTAAAGTTTGTCTGGAGTCAATATAATCGCGGGCTTGCAGAAATTGGTCAGTAGACATATCTCCGAAATTCAACGGCCCATTTCCTTCGCCGTGGAGAACCTTAGTGGCATCATCCAGCTCTAGCATATAAGTCAGAAATTTTTCGTCATAGATCGGCTCCCACCGCACTCCACTGGTATTAGGTGTTGCTGGCTGAAAAGTGAGATCAAAGACTCGACTAAGTTCTTGGCGTACCCGTGGATAATTAATGATAGTCGTGCCGGGGTACCAGGTGAGAGTGAACATGCGGGTGTTGACGGAATCTGGCGGGAGGTTCTGTTGGGCATAATATTCCTGTTGCCAAAGCATAAAGCGGACTGTTTCTTTAAGGTCTTCAAGTGTTTCGGTGGGGCAGGCGAGGATCCAGGTGCAGTTGGAATGGATTCCGTTTTGGAGCGCATTTTGAATGCCGAGAAGCATGGAACGCGGAAAAGAATGTTTTTCTCCTCCTACCATTACTTCCATTATCCCATTGCTCAAAGTGTGTCCGCCCTTGCCAATCGCTTCCAATACTTTTGGGCTGGCGCTTTCCGGGCCGAAGCCGATGTACTTGCATCCCGCTTTAGACATGGTTTCGGCGGTGCCTTTGGTCGTTTGGTTGAGACCGGCGACCTCGTCAAGGCGAGTGTGGGTGCCCCAAGCGACCAGATTGTTGATTAACTTGATTCTCCCGAGTGTAACGGCAAAATTGTCGTCTGGGAAGCCGTGAAATTTGATGCTGTATTTGGCAAGATGTTCATGTAGTTCGCCCATAATATGTTCGGCGGAACGAACCCCCCATGCTCTTTCTCCCTGCGCGCCTCGGAAACAGTATTTGCAGGAATACGGACATCCTCGGCTGGAAACCGAAGATGTTTTGGGTATCACCTCCTCGTCGTTCCAAGGAATAGCCGAACTGTTGTTAGCTTGTCGGCTCCACATCGGAGCGTTCAGATATCCTTCCAGCACCGGAAAATCAAAAGCATCTTTTCTCAATAACTCCAAGTCAGCATAGGGCAAAATATCTAAGTTCAGCGGCCGATCGCCTTTGTAGAGGAAACGATAGCGGCCATCTATTTCTCCCAAGCAGTAGGGGGCCAGTTTTCCGGACCTCCAAGTGTTAACCAACCCTAGATGTTTAATGGTGATGGCATCATAACAAATTTTTACAATAACATCGTCGCCTTCAGAATGGGCGACGCCATCAAATTCCGGAAGATAACCAAACAAATGCAACTTTAATTCTGTGGCTAATCCTCCGCCTGTTACCAGAAAAACCCCCGGCAGAATTCGTCGTATCATTCTAGCTACGGCTTGTTGCCAGCGGAAGGTGGTGATTTTTCCAGAGAAAGCCACTAAGTCTGGTTCTCCGTGAACGGTAAAATGTTTGTGAATCAGTGCTTCCGCTTCTGCCAAAGTCTTGTGGCGACCCCAAGGCAGACCTTGTTTTTTTGCTATTTCGTCTTCAATGCGATAACCATTAAGATCAATGATGGAAGCATCTATACCGTAATGCTTTCGCAGTCTGGTGGCTAAAAGCAATGGGCCTTCCGGGGTGACATTGGGCCGAGCACTTTCCCGCAGAGGCATGTTAATAAAAACCGCGTTCATTCCTTGTAAATCTTGAGCAGAAATATTCTTGATTATTTCTGCGGGGTGAACAGAGGAGTCAATCATAATTATCCTTTCAAATTGGAAAATAACTCTGCCATAATTTACCACACAATAATTTAGATGACAAGGATTGATTTTTTTTTGATTTTTCAGTAGTTTAAAAGACATATGGAACGATATACCAGTAACCAAAACCCTTATGCTAAAACTACCAATTTTTCTGGGCTTTATTTTTGGCTAGGAGACCTTGGTCTTAATACGGCCTTGGCTAGATGGGCCGTTTTTTTTGGCGAGGATTACAATAATTCAAGCGGTATAGATAAAGAAGAATTTATCAAAAAAACCAATCAATGCCTTGACTATATACGCCATTATTGCCAAGATTGTCAGTTGTATTATAAGCCTCATCCGGCCGAGACTAACGAGCAAGAGTTTTTGGATCTTTCCGGATTTGAAGTTTTGAAAAACGCCAGCACCTCCGAGATTTTTTTGTGGAAGAATATCCGAAATATAAAACACACCTTTTCCGTCTTCTCGACCTCTTCCTTGTCGGCTTATCGGCTCGGTTTTAACTCTCATGTTTTTTATCAATTTTGTCGATCGGTGTTTCAGAACCAAATTCGCCGGCAGGCCACTGAAGCATGGTTTAAAAATATGCCAGATAGTTTTTTTATCAAAGATTTAGATCAAGAACTTTTGGAAAATAAAATATTACCGTTGGAAAATCTGGAGTTAAAAAAAGAATGGAGTCGGATGCTTAAAGCTAACACCGGTCAGATCTGGATGCTGGTGACTAACAGCAGTTACGCGGCCGCTTTAATATCCATAGCAAACTTGTTGAAAGAGCTTGATCCTTTAAGGCCCATTAATTTAGTTGTTATTCATCATCATCGGTGGGACATTGTTGATTTATCAGAGATTAAGAAGTTCTTTGGGCGGGTTTTAATTTTACCCAGAATTTTTTACTCTTTGAGGCCACCAAGGTTGTTTAAAGCGGCCAAAACGGCGCTTGAGATAAGAAAAATGAATCTGGCCCAAGAAGATATTATCATTAGTTTCAGCAGTAATGCGGAGTTTACGGAGAATTGTTTTCTTTCCTATTTTAAAAAAAATATTAAAATCGGCTTTTTGCCCGGAATCTTGGAGGGCCTGTATCCTCAAACCGGCTATCCGAGTATTTTAGACCAGGATAACGGTTTTGAGTTTACCAAGGCCAGTTGGTTTTATAATAAAATATTTGAACCGCTTTTGGGCTTGCATCGGACTGTCTTTAAACAACCAAGAGACGGCCAGATGGAAAATATCCTTAAGTTTCAAAAGCCAATTACCGAGATTTATGATTGTGTTAACTTTTTCTAGCATAAGTACAGTATGAAGACTATTGTTCTGTGCGGAGGAATGGGCTATCGGCTGAAAGAAGAAACGGAACATAAGCCGAAGCCGATGATTTTAATCGGTGGCCGGCCGATTCTTTGGCATATTATGAAAATTTATCAGCATTATGGCCACAAGGAATTTGTGCTGACTTTGGGCTATAAAGGGCACATGATTAAAGATTACTTTATTAACCACCGGCTTTTTACTCAAGACCTGACTCATCACATTAAAAGCGGCACTACCCATTTTCATAGCGATAGTACTGATGACTTGGCGATCACCTTTGCTGAAACGGGGGAGGTCACGATGACCGGAGGCCGGATTTTAGCCGTTAAAAAATATATCAGCGAAGACGAGTTTATGATTACTTACGGCGATGGAGTGGCAGATATCGATGTGAATGAACTGATAAAATTTCACCGGCAGCAAAAAAAGATCGGGACGATTACTGGGGTGCATCCTCACTCCAAATATGGCCTGATTATGGTGGATGACCAGAAGAATTTAGTCAAGTCTTTCCGCCAAAAGCCGATGATGAAAGAATATGTCAGCGGGGGGTTTATGATTTTCAACAAGAAAGCCTTTAAATATTTCGATGAAGGGCCGATGGAGAATGGGTTAAAAAGACTGGTGGCCAAGGGACAGCTGGCCATTTTCAAACATCATGGCTTTTGGAAAGCGATGGATACGTACCAGGAAATGCTTCAAATGAATGATTTGTGGAAGGTAAAAAGACCATGGGCGGTTTGGGAGAAGGGACTTAAAAAAATATGAAGCGAAGCGGCGCTAAAAAAGATAAAACTGAGTTGCTGGCTGAAGCTCGAGCTTTTAATCAAAGAATTTCCCAAAGAAGAGCGGCCGGTTTTATTCCCGATTTGCGGCGGGCGGTAAAATGCGGTTATTTTTATAAAAGTTTTTGGCGCGATCCGCATTTTGTAAAATTATATCTTGGTTCGAATGTTGATATTTATTTAAAGTGGCTGAAGAAATACGGCGGAACAAACTCGAAAATACTGGATGTTGGTTGCGGCGCCGGATATATTTCTTTGGAGCTGGCTAGAGCTGGCTATCAGGTGACCGGTATTGATATTGCAGAGCAGGCCATCAAAGCAGCCAGAGAAACTTTAGCCGCCAACCCTTTCAAAAAAAATTTCGGTTCGTTACAATATAAAGTAACTACTTTGGAAAAAGTAAGCGGGAGTTATGATGCTGTTTTATTTTCCGGTGTTTTGCATCATCTCAATCAGGTCAATGCTGTTCTTCGGAAAAGCATTCAACTGCTTAAGCCGGGTGGTTTGCTTTTATCCAGCGAACCGCTGCATGACCAATGGCGGCTGGAAGATGCCGCTCAAGTAGCTTTGATCAGGGGTTTGCTTTCTTTGACCGGCTGTTGGCATGAGAAATCTTTGGGAGATTTTTTGGCTAAAAGCGAAAAAAATATTTTTCAATATGTCAAAGATGTCCACCTAGAATATGTAACCGAAAGAGATAAAGAAGAAAAAGGCGGGCAGTCGCCCTACGATAATTCGACGGCTGGAACGGTTATTTTGAAAAGTTTGCGGCAAAACTTTCGTCAGCTGGAGTATCAGAACGGCCCGGCTTTCATTTATCGTTTATTGGGAGGGCTAAGAGGGCCGGACAAGAAAACACATCAACTTGCCGATTTTATTGCTTTCTATGAAAAATTAGCCGTGAGGAAGGGGTATTTAAGACCTAACGGTTTCTTTTTTGTCGGAAGAAAAAAATAAAAATGCATATTTTAGTGACAGGCCATAATGGTTATATTGGTCCGGTGCTCTGTAAGCGTCTGGTCGAAGAGGGGTATCGTGTCATCGGTTTGGACAGCAACTACTTTAAAGGCTGTGATTTTTACGGCTTTAAAGTGCCTATCAAACAAATTGCCAAGGATTTAAGAAAAGTAGATGGCGGTGATTTAAAAGGTATCGATGCGGTTATTCACTTGGGTGGCCTGTCTAATGATCCGCTAGGAGAAATTAACGCCAAACTGACATATGAGATTAACCACCAGGCTTCGGTGCGTTTGGCGAAGTTAGCTAAAAAAAATGGAGTACAGAGATTTTTGTTTTCTTCTTCCTGTAGCCTGTACGGTGTAGCGGGGGGCGATATGGCTTTGACCGAAGAAGCGCCCTTAAATCCGGTAACGGCTTATGCCATTTCGAAAGTAAAGGTGGAGCAAGATCTTTCTTTGCTGGCCGACCAAAATTTTTCTCCGATATTTTTCAGAAACAGCACTGCTTACGGAGTATCTCCTCGCTTAAGGATCGACTTGGTATTGAACAACTTGATGGGCTGGGCTTTTACTACCGGCAAAATTAAAATTATGAGCGATGGCAGTCCTTGGCGGCCGATGGCTCATGTGGAAGACATTTCCGCCGCTTTCCTGGCCGGCTTAAAAGCTCCTTTGAATTTGGTGCATAACCAGGCCTTTAATGTCGGACGGAACAGTGAAAATTACAAAATTCGCGACATTGCCGAAACGGTCAAAAAAACAGTGCCGCATTCTCGGGTGGAATATACCGGCGAGCATGGGTCCGACTCCAGAACTTATCGGGTTAATTTTGATAAAATAAAAACTCTCAAGGATTTCAAACCGCGGTGGACTTTGGCTAAGGGGGCCCAGGAATTATATGAAGCTTTTAAAAAAAATCATTTAAATTTTGAAGAATTTCAGGGACATAAATTTATTAGAATTAAACACATCAATTACCTCATTGATAACCATAAATTGAGTAAAAAGTTTTTTTGGATTAAACCGGCCAGATGATTATTAAACAATGCAAAAATTGCCGGGCAGCGGTGGAAGCGGTTTTTTCTTTGGGCCGCCTGCCTTTGGTCAACAGTTTTTTGACTAAAAAACAGATTGTCGGAGAAAAAAAGTTTGATTTGACGGTCGGTTTTTGCCGGCAATGTTATTTGGTCCAGCTGACCAAAACCGTGCCTCCGGCCGATTTGTTTAGAAATTATATCTACTTTTCTTCCACCTCCTCTTCTTTGCTCAAACATTGCGAAGAAATATCTTCTAAGCTTGTCAGAAGACTGGGCCTCACGGCCAAAAGTTTGGTGTTGGAAATTGCCAGTAATGACGGAGCGCTTCTCCGATATTTTCAAAAGTTGGGCATACCGGTTCTGGGGGTGGATCCGGCTAAAAATATTGCTAAAGTTGCCAACCAAAAAGGCGTCCCCACCATTCCGGAGTTTTTTAACTGCCGGCTGGCGGCCAAATTGAAAAAGGAAAGGAAGATATCGCCGGATCTGGTTTTTGGCGCCAATGTGTTAGCGCATGTTCCTGGGATTAATGACTTTTTAAAAGGAGTAAAAACTATTTTGGCCGTGAAAGGCACGGCTGTTTTTGAGTTTCCTTATCTTAAGGGATTGATGGAAAATAAATTCGATACCATTTACCATGAACATGTTTTTTATTATTCTCTGTTGGCTTTGCGTAATTTGTTTCAAAGAGCCGGTTTGGAAATTTACGATGTGGAAACAACGCTCATGCAAGGCGGTTCACTGATGATTTTTGCTTCTCATCCGGGGCAATTTTCCATCAGGGCCAATGTACAAAAAATGGCCAAGCGGGAACGGCGAGATGGTTTTGATAAAATTGCCACCTATCAAAAAATGGGTAAAAATGTTGGCCAGCTTAAAAAAAATCTCGTTAAGCTTTTGGGAGAGTTAAAAGCAGAGGGGAAAACCGTGGCGGCCTATGGGGCGGCGGCCAAGGGGAACATTCTTTTAAATTACTTCGGTGTTGGCCAGTATCTCGATTTTATTGCCGACAAAGCGGAGGCCAAGCAGGGTCTTTACGCTCCCGGCACTCATCTTTTAGTTCACTCTCCCGCTAAAGTTTATGAGCAGAAACCGGACTATCTGCTGATTCTTCCTTGGAACATTGCCGATGAAATTGTGGAACAATACCGTGATTATCAAAAACAAGGCGGCAAATTTATTGTGCCGGTGCCGGCAGTCAGAGTAATTTAAAGTTATGAAAGTTATCAAAACTAAAATTGAAGGTCTTTGTGTTCTGGAATTAGAGCCGATTCAAGATCGGCGCGGTTTTTTTGTGAAAGTTTTCAGCGAAAAAGAATTGAAAAAAAATAAAATTGACTTTAAAATCCGCGAAGTTAATCAATCTTTTAATCTAAAAAAGGGGACTATCCGGGGGATGCATTTTCAAAAAGCGCCGAAAACAGAAGGTAAAATAGTGCAATGTTTGAAGGGCCGGATTTTTGATGCGGTCATTGATCTTCGCCCCCAGTCCAAAACCTATCGCCAGTGGTTGACCATGGAGCTTTCGGATAAAAATAAAAAAATGATTTTAATACCCAAAAACTTCGCTCACGGTTTCCAAATTCTGACCGACCAATGCGAAGTGCAGTATTTTATGTCTGAATTTTATTCTCCCGAACACGCCAGCGGTTTGCGTTGGAACGACCCAGCTTTCAACATTCCTTGGCCGCTCAAAGTTTCTAACATTTCAGAAAAAGACCAAAACTGGCCGCTTCTTGATTAACTGGAGGAAGCGTGTTTTAATGTCTTAGCGATCTTTAATTACGACAGGGGTGGCACGTGTATTCCAGTCAAGAGACCAAAGAGTTTCTTAAACAAGTAAGGTGGGAAGAAGGAAAAATTGTTCGAGTGGTAGAGGGGCCTTACCGTTACCGGATTGTGGCGCACTGTTCTTCGTTCGGACGGCAAAAAGCGACTTTTGCCAACGGGGAATATCCCTATTTCTGTTATATTGAGAGTGTGGACGGAAACGGACGGTGGATTAAACAAGGAACGGGCCTAGTGCCGGTTTTATCGGACGGGCGGCTAATCATGGTGGTGGAGCAGAGAGCGCCCCAAGGCCGTTTTCCCGGTCGGCCCACCATCGCGCAAATCGGTGGCCAGAAAGTGGACCTCAATGTTTTTGGCCCGTTTAGCTCTCTGGAATTTCCCGGCGGAGCCATTGATGGGCAAGAGGGTTTGAAAGCCGGTTTTCTCCGTGAGCTTCAGGAAGAAACCGGCGTAGAAAATCAGTCGGCGCTTTTCTATAAACGCCGCTGGCCGGTTTACAGTTTGGGTTCGGACGAAGCTCGTCAGCAGTTTCTCGGTGTAGTTTTTTTATCCGGTCTTTCTTTTGCCAGCCAGGTGACCACAGACGGCGGTTTGACGATTTTGGCCCTTACTCCGGAGGAAGTGGAGCAGAATATCCGGAACGGGGTGATCCATTCCGCGCAGGCCGCTTTAAGCGAATGGAGTTTTTACCAAGAAGTGGCAAGAGCCCGTCGGGACAAGAATTTTATGGACAAACTGCGCGAATCCGGCTATTTGGAAATTGAGCAGATCAGGATTTCAAAATCCTGATTTTTTTTGACAAAAACAGGGAAAAGAAAGATAATTGGGGGAAAGTTTCTTTAAAAATAAGGGGAATTTAATGAAAGCAAAGATCAAGCCCAGGATTGATTTGGAAAACAGGACGAAGCTAGAGACGGTTATTCCGCTTAAGACGCCTTTTATCATCAATGTTGATCCGGCGGATGTCTGTAACTTCCAGTGTAAGTTTTGTCCGACGGCTGACCGAGAACTGATGAAAGCCACGCCGGGCCGATTTTTCGGCTTGATGGATTTTAATCTCTACAAAAAAGTTGTTGATGATATTGGCCAGTTCGAACAGCCGATTAAAGTTCTACGGCTTTACAAAGAAGGGGAGCCGCTCTTGCACCCGAAGTTTCCGGAAATGGTCAAATATGCCAGGCAAAGCGGGTGCTGTGAAAGAATTGATACGACCACGAACGCTTCACGCTTATCGCCGGAACTGAATGTTCGGTTAACTGAAGCCGGTCTGGATCGGCTCAATGTTTCTATCTATGGAATGAATCCAAAGCAGTATCAGAGTTTTTCCGGAGCGACCGTTGACTTTGATCGGCTGGTGGCCAATATCCGTCATTTTTATGAGCGGAGGGGAAAATGCGAAATGATTATTAAGATCAACGGGGACATCATTTCGGAAGAAGATAAACAAAGATTTTACGATGTTTTTGGCGATATTGCTGATGGTGTTTACATCGAACACATCATGTCCTGCTGGCCCGAATTCGATTTGGTCGAACATGGCGTGACGGTTAATCCCGAACTGGGTATTTACGGACAGCCGATTAAGGAAGTGCAAGTTTGCCCCTATATCTTTTACTCTTTCTCCATTAACTCTAACGGTTCTGCCAGCGCTTGCTTTCTGGACTGGGAGAGAAAGTTGGTTATCGGTGATACTAGAACGCAAAGCGTCAAAGAAATCTGGGAGGGAGCGCAACTTCTAGCCCATCAGAAAATGATGTTGCGAGGCGAAAGAAAGGGCCATCTGGTTTGCGGTAATTGTGATCAATTAAGACGCGGACACCCCGACGATATTGATGTTTACGCGGAAGCACTGCTTAGCAGGATGAGAGCAGGCTAGTTTTCAGACGGCGCAACCCCGCCGTTTTTATTTGCTTTTTTTGAATTTTAATGCCAAATTGGAAGTAATATTCTTTTACAATCAATTTTATTTAGGAGAGGATGACATGGAAAAACAGACGATAAATGTTCTCTTAATTTCTTCTCATCGGCTGCCGGGTCTTAAAAGTTCGCGTGGTTCGTTGCCCGTTTCGTTATTGAATTTAGCCTCTGCGCTTAGGAAGTCCGGACATCGGCCCGTGATTTTAGATTTATCGATTGTCAAAATTCCGGACAGTTCTAATCCGGAAGAATATTGTCTTTCAAAAATCGATGAAGCCATTAAAAAAAATAATCCTGGATTGATTGGTCTTAGTTGTTTTACGACGATGCACTTTCCTTTAGTCAGTAAACTGGCTAGGGCTATTCGGGCCAAAGAGCCGGGGGTGCCTATTTGCATGGGAGGGGTCCACCCCACTCTTTTTTCCGAGAAAATTTTGGAAAATTGCCCCGAAGTTGATTTTATTGCCGTGGGAGAGGGAGAGGAACAGATAGTGATTTTGGCTGATGCGATAGCCAGTGGCCATCTGGAGAAGATCAAAGACGTTCAAGGGCTAGGTTATCGTTGTGATGACCGGCAAAAGTTCGTAGTCAATCCCAGACAAACATTTACGACCGCCCTGGATGATTTGCCCGGACCGGCCTACGATATGGTCAACTTTAGTCACTATTACGATGATCATTCAAACTGGCATAATCCAAAACAAAAAGAGATCCGGCTGTCAGTGCCGATTTATACTACCAGAAGCTGCCCGTTTAACTGCAGTTTTTGCAGCGTTCCTTTGGTGATGGGCCGAGCGCTTCGGCGGCGTACTCCCGAAAAAGTGGCGGATGAAATTGAGATGCTGGTCCGCGATTATGGCCAGAATTACTTTTCTCTTTCCGATGATAACGTTAATGTTGACAAGAAGCATTTTATGGCTGTTTGTCATGCTATTGTTCAAAGGAAACTTGATCTCCAGCTTTGCATTGCGCAGGGTCTTTACTTAAGTATGGTTGATGAGGACATTGTCCGTGCCTTTGTGGAAGCGGGAGGAATTACGGTTAGTGTTCCCATCGAAAGCGGAAACAATTTTCTTCGTACTAAAATTATCGGCAAACATTTAACCGATGAAAAAATATACGAAATAGTAAGGTTATTGCAAAAATACGACTTGTTTACCATCGGTTTCTTTATTATGGGATTTCCAGAGGACACGGTGGATACCTTAAATGACATGCTGGTCATGATTGCCAAACTAAAGCTTGATGTGAGCAGTGTCAACACCCTGATCCCTTTTCCGGGAACAAGAATTTACCAGCAGGCCGTCAAAGAACGCCTCTTTCTTTTTGACGAAGCCAAAGTCTGGAACGGTGAGATTTTTTTCGATCCCCTCAATAAGCGAGATTTTTTTATCCAACCTTACAATTTAAGTCTTGAAGAATTACGTCGTTTTCGGGAAAGATTTAACGAGGTGTATTTTACCAGCAAACGCGCTCAAATCTTGAACGTTCGTCCTTGAAGCAGTTTTACCCCGCCGCTTGTTTTAAGCGGTTTTTTGTGCCAGAATCTAGAATAATTCCATTGTTTCTTAATAAAAAAGGGGAATAAGATGAACGATAAGACGATTATTCCGTCAGTGATCCAAATCGAAACCGTGGCGGGCATTTGCAACTATGCCTGCATTATGTGCCCGATTGATCAGAGTCTGCGTACGGAAGTCATGGATAACGAAAGGTTTACCCGGATTTTGCTTAAACTGGCGCCTTATTTAAGCCATCAGAGACTTTTGTCATTTTGCGGATTGGGAGAAATGCTGATTGACAAACAGGTCCACGAAAAAATCAGGATCGCCAAAGAACTCGGTTTTCGCGGGACGGGCATCTATTCCAATGGGGAGTTACTGTCCGCGGAAATAGTGCGAAGACTTTTTGATGCTCATTTGGACACCTTGATTGTCAGCATCGACGGATTTACTGCTGAAACAGAGGCCAAAATCAGAGTTGGTTCCCATTTGGAAAAAGTGGTGGCCAATATGGAACGGTTTATCGCGCTTCGGGAAGAGCATGAATGGAAAACCAGATTAATGATCCGGTTTACTAAACAAGCGCTTAACGCGCATGAGGAGAGGGACTTTTATAATTTCTGGTCAGCCAGGATCAAAAGTCAGCACCACGATACTATTTCTATTTATCATGTGCATAACGTTGGCGGCAGCGCCTGTTTTACGGATGCGTTAAGCGAGAAAGTGTTGGCGGAAATAAAAAGTCGAAAATTAAAATGCCCCGAAATTTATGAACGCTTGGATATTGCTTCCGATGGTTCTTTGCATTTTTGCTGCGGAGATCAGTTCGGATATTATCATATCGGCAACATTCTGGAGAGCGATGTGGCAGAACTTTATAATTCTCCCCATTTTGTCGCTTATCGGGAAGCGATGGAACAGGGAAATATTTTGGACTTGGAACTGTGCAAAAACTGTTCGGTGGCCTATTCCATTGCCACCAGGGCGATTCTCAAACCAGATCAGCCTACCGCCATGCCTTAACGGCATGGTTTTTTTATTTTGTCAAGTCTTGAAAAAAATTTATTTTGTGTGTAAATTAAGACAATGCGGATTTTGCTTATTGGGAAAACCGGCCAGTTGGGAGAGGCGATCATGTCGGAAGCCGGGCTTTTTAATTTTGAAATAGTTGGTTTGGCTCGGAAAGATTTGGAAGTTACCGACTATGTTCAAGTCGAGAAAACCGTCAACCAAATTCGGCCGAATATTTTAATCAATACCTCGGCCCATCATGTGGTGCCTCTCTGCGAGAAAAATCCCTTGGAAGCCATGGCGGTAAACTTTTTGGCGGTTAAAAATTTGGCTCGTTTGTGCCAAAAGAGAAGTATTTTTTTGATGACCTTCAGCACTGATTATGTTTTTAACGGAGAAAAAAGGCGAGCCTATTTTGAGTTGGACTGTCCTTCTCCGCTTCAGGTCTATGGATTTTCTAAGCTGGCTGGAGAGGA